>BNJU01004385.1_pt1 | contig 14805 bp, 19 predicted proteins | sample 8539281 | NCBI WGS metagenome assembly BNJU01 (sample SAMD00202456, study PRJDB9452) | human saliva metagenome | isolation source: human saliva | place: Japan
AAATTAGAAAGTCTGGGCGCTAAGGTAACTGGATCGGTTTCCAAAAAAACAGATTTGGTCGTTGCAGGTAGTGACGCTGGTAGCAAGTTAACCAAAGCACAAGAATTAGGAATCCAGGTAGAAGATGAGGCCTGGCTTGAAAGTTTGTAGAGGATCTTTATGGTAGAACGAATCAAAAAAAGCCCGTTTAATTTATAATCCGACCTCTGGGCAAGAAATTATCAAGAAAAAAATATTGCGGAAGTCTTGGACGTACTTGAAGACGTGGGCTATGAAACCAGCGCTTATCAAACGACTCCAGAACCATTTTTCTGCCCAAAATGAAGCAGAAAGAGCCGCTAAGGCAGGCTTTGATTTAATCATTGCTGCTGGTGGAGATGGTACGATTAACGAAGTGGTCAATGGGGTTGCAGGTCTGGAAAATCGTCCGCAGATGGCCTTTATCCCGACCGGTACCACCAATGACTATGCGCGTGCCTTGAAGATCCCTGATGGGAGATCCTGTGGCGCTGCTCGCATTATCGAAAAAGAATCAAACCATTCAGATGGATATTGGTCGTGCCTATGGCAGCAAGTATTTCATCAATATTGCTGCAGCAGGAACCATGACAGAATTGACCTTCAGTGTTCCAAGTAGTGTTAAATCTCGCTTGGGTTACTTTTGCCTATGTGGCAGAAGCTGCTAAAATGTTGCCACGAAACAAGGCTCGTAAGGTGCGGATTGAGCACGACAATGGTGTCTTTGAAGGGCCAGCGTCTATGATTTTTCGTGGCCTTGACCAACTCCATTGCTGGTTTTGAAAGTGTCGCGCCAGATGCTAAGCTTGATGATGGGAACTTTACCTTGATTATCGTAAAAACTGCTAAGCTCTTTAACATGTTGTCCTTGATGATTCAGGCCATCAATGGAGGCAAGCATGTGCACGATGAAAATGTAGAATATCTCAAGACCAAGAAGTTGACGATCGAAATGTTAGGGAAAAATGCTCAACCATTCCGCATCAATCTAGATGGGGAGTACGGAGGAGATACTCCAGTTGAATTGGAAGTCTTCCATAATCACTTGGAATTCTTTTGCAAATATTGATGAAATCAACAACGATGCTTTTGGTTCACCCATCTGAAGAATAAAAAAACAAATAGTTGGAGTCCATTACGTGTTTTCACAAGCGGATGGTTCCTTCGGTATTAAATTGGAAATAGGAAAATGTTATGCGACAATACCATGTAAAGCTTCATTTTCATAAGCAAAAAGGAAATTATTTTGCCTATGATATGTGGCAGTGGCAGGATCAAGTAGAAGGAAAATCAGTCTCTTTCTCCAAGTTGGATTATTTTGGAGTAGAGGGAAATCTGGTATACGAGAGTGAGGATGCCTTGAGCCGGGGTCATGTCTTGGTTAAAGAAGGAGATTGGCTCACCAAAACCCGTGATTTTGAAATCGAACTCTTACCAGAAGGGCATGTTCGAGAAGTATGGATTCTCGATGGAGACGATACAGTCTATTATTCTTTGCAAGCTGCTTTGACGAGTCATGCATACAGCCATCGTCAGCCTCATGCCTACGATATGGCGATGCACCCTAGAGAGTTTGATGCTAAATGGGCGTATCAAGGCTGGCTCGGTCATCGGGAGGAAGAAGGGGAGCATTGCTTTAAACTATGGGCTCCTACTGCCAAGAAAGTTGAATTGTTGCTCTATCAATCAACAGACTTGGATGCGCCAATTTGGAAGAGCATGCCAATGACACGTGGCAAACAAGAGTCTAGCTACCACCCAGAAAATACCCATGGTGTTTGGATTTTAGATTTTCTAGGAAATTTAAGTGGCATGGCTTATCAATATCGTGTGCATTTTGAACACCATACTCAAGTGACGCGCGATCCTTATAGCATTGCAACGACAGCCGATGGAATGCGCTCAGCCATTCTCTCAAGAGCAGATCGTCAGTTTGATTGGGGCACTAAAAAAGGCGCCGATGCGACTCCCTGGCGCCTGGATAATCCTTGTCAAGCAGTGATCTATGAGATGCACCTTCGGGATTTGACCAAGTCACCGACATCAGGTGTGGACGAGTCTTTGCGTGGGACCTATCTGGGGGCTTGCCAAAAAGGAACCGTCAATAGCCATGGCGATGCGACTGCCTTTGATTATATCCGTCAGTTAGGGGTCAATGTCGTGCAATTGCAGCCGATATCTGATCGCTATAAACAGTACGACGAAGAAGGTCAGGTGACCTACAATTGGGGTTACGACGTTCAGAATCATTCTGCACCAGAAACCAGCTTTTTTTCAACGGATCCATCCAATCCCGAAACAAACCATGAAAGAGCTCAAAACCATGATCCGGGCTTATCATGAGGCAGGAATTTCTGTAGTCATAGATGTGGTCTACAATCATACCTACTCAACTGAGCATGGTCCTTTCCAAAATACAGTACCCGGATTATTATTACCGGATGGAGCCAGATGGGTCGCTTCCAAAATGGGACAGGTGTCGGTAATGAAACGGCTAGTGAGCATGAAATGTACCGCAAGTACATGATTGATTCCCTCACGCATTGGGTCAAAGAGTACCAGATCGATGGCTTCCGCTTTGATTTGATGGGCATTCACGATGTAAGGACGATGAATGCTATTCGGGAGGCAATGGACGCTCTGGATCCTCGGATTCTTCTTTACGGAGAAGGCTGGGACATGGGGACAGGTCTCGCACCAGAAGACAAGGCTAAGAAAGACAATGCAGCGCAATTGCCACGAATTGGATTCTTTAATGATACGGAGCGCGATGCCATTAAAGGGGCTGAGGTTTATGGTTCCATCAAACGTGGCTTCGTCAGCAGAAAATCAACAGAGTATATCGTTGCGCGTGCTGTTTTAGGTAGTGCAGAGCTTGGCAATTATTTAAGTCCCAATCAGGTCTTGAATTATGTGGAGGCTCATGACAATTATAATCTCTATGACTTGCTTCAGACCCTTCATCCGAATGAAAAAGTAGCAGGATTGGTCAAGCGCTCAGAGTTGGCTACGGCCATGAATCTGCTCTTTCAGGGCATGACCTTTATGCAATTGGGTCAAGAGTTCATGAGGACCAAATTGGTAGCGACAGGTCCTGATGGAGAAATCACTCCTTTGGATCGTGAACGGGCCATGAATTCCTACAATGCTCCAGATTTTGTGAATCAGGTCAACTGGGATCTGGTCAGTCAAAACAAGGAATCAATTGCCTATATCCGAAGCTTGATCAATTTGAAGACAAGTCTTCCTGTCTTAGGGCTTGAAAGCTATGATAAAATCTACCAACAAGTCTTTATCCAATCTGCAACTGATACCAGTGGACTTGTCATCTATGAACTAACAGGAGACAAGAAGTACTTGGTCATCTTCAACGCCAGCGGACTTCCATATTACCTCCAAAATTCAAATAAATTGAAATTGATGGTTGGGAATAGTCGTCATAAACGACCATTCTATGTGGAGAATTTAACAGCTTCTGTTTTGAAGTCCTAGATGAAGGTAAAGCGTAATCTTTTTAAAGAAATCACAGAATCCCTGAGTTTTTAAACTCAGGGATTTTTTTTATTTAGAAGAACTGCTACTGGTCTCTGTTGAGGAAGAACTATCGTCTTCTGGGTGCAATTCTTTATAAGTAGGTGCCTTGAAGAGATCAACGGTGGACTGATTGCCACGTTGGTTATAAAGGCTGGTTGATTTGTCACCTTTTTCCTTTTCAATCTTCTTCAATGCCTTGAAGGAATTAGTGTAGGAATAATCATCTGGATTGACTTTTCCAAGATCATTGCCCTTGAAGAAGCGAAGGAGGTCACCGGTCTGGATGCTATCGCTAATCTTCAATTGCAGGTTAGCAGCTTCCCTGATCTTGTCCAGTTCTTCCTTGGTTTTTTCGTCTGGGTTCGTAATTTCCTCACCTGTTTTGGTGTAATAGGTCCGGCCACTATAGCTCGTATACTCTGGAGTTACAAAGTAGTTAGCAGAGCGGAAGGCGACGATTTGATCATGATCTGGTGAGAGCATATCTTGACCAACTTGGAGGAATTTGTTGGATTCAATGCCTAGCAAATGTTCCAAGGTTGGGAGCATATCAATTTCGCCACCATAGGTATCAATGATGCCGCCCTTATCCATACCTGGAACGACTACCATATAAGGTACGCGTTGCAACATGGCATTGTCATAGCTTGACCACGTTTCAGAGTTCTTACCAAGTAGAGGAGCAAGAGCTGGGTTACGAGAGTTTGAAATTCCGTAGTGGTCCCCATAGAGAACGATGATGGAATTTTTGTAAAGACCAGATTCTTTCAGGTAATCAAAGAAGGCTTTGATCGAAGAATCTAGGTAGTTAGCGGTCGCAAAATAGCCATTGATGGTTTCGTCCTGTGTCTTAGCTAGAGGGAAGCCAAGATCATCTCCTGACAAGCTGGTCGTATAAGGATAGTGGTTGGAAACCGTAATGAACTTCGTATAGAAAGGTTGTTGCAATCTTTCAAGGTATTTGATGGAATCCTTGAGCATGTATTTGTCATTAAGACCATACTGGAAGGAATTGCTGCTGTTTTGTTTGGTGAAGTAGCTGGCATCAAAGAAGTAATTGTAGCCCCATTGTTTATAGGCGGTATTTCGATTCCAGAAACTTCCAGCATTCCCGTGGAAAACAGCGCTCGAGTTGTAACCATTTTTTGAAAGAATAAATGGTGCAGCCTGTTGGGTATTGGTTCCACCATAGTTCACCATAAAGGAACCTTGGTTGAGTCCGAAGAGGCCTGTTTCAATCATGGTCTCAGCATCGGACGTTTTCCCTGCCTTGACTTGGTTAAAGACATTTGAAAAGGCAAAGGTTTCTTTCGAGTGGTAAAGTGAGTTTAAGAAAGGTGTCACTTCATATTCTTTATCGTCTACTTTCAACTTGTAATCGATCAAGAATTGTTGGAAACTTTCCAAGTGAATGTAGATGATATTACGGCCTTTGGCCATTCCAAAGTACTCAGGATTAGGCTTGGCATAATGCTGTTGGATATATTCTTCCACCGGTTTTAGATCTGCTTCGGAGGCTTTAGAACGTTCTTTGTTGGCAGCATAGGTCTGATTAGCGCTATAACCTAGAAAGGCTGGTAAGCCTAGGGCACGAACGACATAGTAGTTTGAGAACCCACGAGTCAAGAGCTCAGGTCGGTCAATTTCTGCGAGGAAAAGGTTGGCCGAAAAGAGCATAGCCGATAAAGAGGTAACCGCAAAACTAGCTCGTTTATTGAAGGGACGATTGTCCATTCGAATCCATTTCTTAAAGAAGAAGAAAGCGAGGATAGGGAAATCTAGAATGTAGATCACATCCCAAGGGCGGAACAATTCTAAAGCAGCAGCTCCGAGACCGGCAGAAACCTTGCTGGAAGCCAACATGGTATTGACCGTTACGAAGTCTGTAAACTCTCGATAATAGATGGAATTGGAAATCAACCAAATAAATAAGAGAAGGTAGATCCCAAAGGCCAAACTATAAAAGAGCTTGGTTCGTTTGATATAGAGTGCTAGACCGATGAAGAGCAGACTGATCGGCAATGGGTTGATCACTGCTAGAAAAATCTGATAGGGTCCTTGAATGTCTAAGTTAAAATCAACTGAATAGGCCCACATGGTTTTGAACCAGTAGAGCAACAGAAGGGTCAAGACAAATCCTAGTCTGGTACTCATGAAATTGAGTATCGAATTCGTAATTTTTTTCACAAAATGTTACTTCCTTGTCTTATTTCCTAAAAATTTTCATATACAAGTATACCACAATTTTATGGAGAAAGAAAAAAATGACTGTAAAGCAGAGGAAAGAAATAGGAAAGATCAGGGATATGAAATCGTAAAAAGCTAAAGGATAAGAGCTGAAATAAAATGGTAAAAAAAGTTCTAGTAAATAAAGCCTCCCTTTGTGAAAACTGCAGACTTTTGCTATAATAGAGGGTATGAAAAAACTCACAGTCAGTCGCCAAGTCGCAACAAAAATCAAACAAGGACAATCTCTTCTTGAAAAGCAAGATTTTGACTCACTTCCTGCTTTGGATCAAGCGGTTCAATTGCTTTCAGGAGATGGACAATCCCTCGGAGTCGGATACTTATCTGAACAAAATAAAGGGATTGGATGGTTTGTTTCACAAGAGTTGGTCGCTTTTGATCAAGACTTTTTTAAAAAGCTTTTCATCAAAGCCAAGCAATACCGTCGTTCTTATTATGCGGATGAAACGACGACAGCCTTTCGTCTTTTTAACCAAGAGGGAGATGGTTTTGGTGGCTTCACGGTTGACTTGTATGGTGAGTTTGTTGTCTTTTCTTGGTACAATCCCTTCGTATTTCAGATCAAGGAAACCATTCTAGCGGCCTTTCAAGAAGCTTTTCCAGAAGTCCGAGGTGGCTATGAAAAGATTCGCTTTAAAGGCTTGGACTATGAATCGGCTCATGTCTATGGAGAAGAAGCACCGCAAGAATTTTTGATTCTTGAAAATGGGGTCTCTTACCAAGTCTTTCTCAATGATGGCTTGATGACGGGGATCTTTTTGGATCAGCATGAAGTTCGAGGAAGTTTAGTTGAGGGCTCAGCAGCTGGTAAGTCCTTGCTCAATATGTTCTCCTATACGGCGGCCTTTCTGTTGCTGCGGCAATGGGTGGAGCAGTTGAGACAACATCGGTCGATCTGGCTAAGAGAAGTAGAGAATTATCAGAAGCGCATTTTGTGGAAAATGGTTTGGCGCTCGATGCTCATCGTTTTGTCGTGATGGATGTCTTTGACTATTACAAATATGCCAAACGCCATGACTTAAGCTATGATGTGATCGTGCTCGATCCGCCTAGCTTTGCGCGGAATAAAAAACGGACATTTTCAGTCGCTAAAGATTACCATCGATTGGTCAGCGAGGCCCTTGAGATTTTAAATCCAGGTGGGACCTTGATTCTCAGTACCAATGCGGCAAATGTGACCAAAGAAAAATTTAAAAAACAAATCGAAAAGGGATTTCAAGGCCGTAAGCATCGCTATGTAGCGGAATACGGACTTCCGGGAGATTTTTCGATGGAACAAGAAAGAAGAAAGTAGTAATTACTTAAAAAGTATTTACGATTAGGGTGGATGTATGAAGTTAGTTGTTTCGATTATGCCTCGCTCCTTAGAAGAGGCGCAACAACTAGATAGTTCGCGTTACGAGGATGCAGATGTTATTGAGTGGCGTGCGGACTTTTTAGAAAAAAGCGAGATCTTAACCGTCGCTCCTGCAGTTTTTGAGAAATTTGCTGGACGCGAGATTTTATTCACCTTGCGGACTCGAGCTGAAGGTGGAGAGATGGAGCTGACTAACGAAGAATATGTTGGGATCCTGAAAGATATTCAATCCATCTATCATCCGGATTATATCGATTTCGAGTATTATAGTCACCGTGAAGTCTTTTGAAGAGATGTTGAATTTTCAAATCTTGTTCTCAGCTACCATAACTTTCCAAGAAACACCGGAAAAATATGATGGAGATCTTATCGGAATTGACCAGCTTTTTTTCTCCAAAATTAGTCAAGGTATCTGTTATGGCCCACAATGAACAAGATGTTCTTGACTTTGATGAATTATACGCGTGGTTTCAAGACGCTGAATCCTGAGCAAGAATATGTAACCATTTCCATGGGCAAGGTCGGGAAGATTTCGCGCTTGACAGCTGATTTGACAGGCTCTTCTTGGTCTTATGCTAGAGTCGGAGATGAAAGTGCTCCAGGTCAAATTCCTCTTGAAAATATGAGAAGAATTCGGGAGTTATTAAATGAAGATTGACGGATATACTCGGATGGCAGCGGTCATTGCCCATCCCATTCGTCATAGTATCTCTCCTTTCATCCATAATCTAGCCTATGAATTAACAGCGACCAATGCTGCTTATCTAGCTTGGGATATTGCTGAAGAAGACTTAGAAAGCACCATCAGCCAAATTCGTAAGTTAGATATGATTGGGGCCAATATCTCCATGCCCTATAAGCAGAAGGTCTTTCCTTATCTAGATGAAGTGGATGAGATGGCCCGAAAGATCGGTTCTGTCAATACCATTGTTCACCGTGATGGCAAGCTTAAAGGCTATAATACGGATGGGATTGGTTTCTTTCGTAGTTTACCTCCTGCTTTCTCTATTAAGGGAAAAACAATGGTTCTCTTAGGTGCAGGTGGTGCAGCTTTAGCGATTATTGCACAGGCCATTCATCTAGGTGTAAAACGTATCCTTGTCTTTGTGAGAGAGGAAAGATTGGTTCATTATCGTTCAATAGTTCAGTTGATAGAAGATGCCTTTGATTTCTTGATAGAATTGTATGCGATTGAGAAAGATGAAGACGTTCAAAGCTCCTTTAATCAAGCCGATCTCATCTTAAATGCGACTGGTGTAGGCATGGATAGTGAGTCTCTTCCGATAGCGAGTCACTTGACCTTTTCCCCACATGCCTTAATCGTAGAGATGGCTTTACTATCCGGCAGTGACCCCTTTCTGCAAATTAGCAGTGAATCAAGGAAACCAGAGGGTAAATGGGACTGGGAATGCTTTTTTATCAAGCTGAAGCAGCCTTTTGAATTAATGACTGGGAAAGTATTTCCTACAGAGTCTGTATGGGAAGCATTGACAACAGAATATCGCCAATTTGTATGTGACTAAGAGAGGGGTTTACCTTTTCCTATTGAAAAAGCTTTATGAGATTAGAACAAGAACTGATTTTTAAAAAAACAGTCTTGCTCTAGTCTCTTTTTCATTTTGATTGAGACATGTGCCCTATTTCATGATAAGATAGAATCAAAGAAAAACATGAAGGAGATTCCTATGAACGTATCGGTACCTATTCCAGGACATTCCTATGATATTGTGATTGAAAGAGGTGGTCTCAACCAGGTTGGAGACTGGTTGCGCACTCTTTGGGGCGATAAAAAAGTCGCCATTATTTCCGATAACCGCGTGGCTAAGCTATATGCCTCTATCGTAGAGAAGAGCCTTGTGAAAGCTGGTTTTCAAGTGGTGCGCTTTGAGTTTCTTCAAGGGGAAGCTAGTAAGAATCTAACCACTGTTTCAAAAGTTTATGAATTTCTAGCTACTCAGGGCATGACGCGCAGTGATGGAATCGTTGCTCTTGGGGGTGGCGTAGTTGGTGATTTGGCTGGTTTTGCTGCCTCGACCTATATGCGGGGAATTTCCTTTGTTCAGATCCCGACTAGCTTGACCGCACAGGTGGACTCCTCTATCGGGGGAAAGACGGGAGTCAACACAGCACTTGCTAAAAACATGGTAGGGACCTTTGCTCAACCAGATGGTGTGTTTATTGATCCTGAAGTGTTGAGCACTTTAGGGCAACGTGAATTGATCGAGGGGATGGGCGAAGTCATCAAGTACGGCCTCATCCAAGATACGGAACTTTGGGAAGAATTGGAAGCCATGGATGGTTCTGCCCAGAGTATTTTAGAGCATGCAGAGAGCATCATTTCTCATTCTTGCCTGGTGAAGCGAGACCATGTTGTGGCAGACGAGTTGGACAATGGCATTCGCCTGTATCTCAACTTTGGGCATACTATTGGACATGCTATTGAAGCGACAGCTGGTTATGGGCAGGTTATGCATGGAGAAGCCGTCAGTATGGGCATGGTGCAGCTCTCCCGAGTTGCAGAAGAAAAGGGCTTGATGCCAAAAGGAATCACCAAAAATCGAAGAAATGTGCCGGAAATTTGGCCTTCCGGTGACCTATGAGAACTGGGATAAAGAAGCCCTTTATCAAGCCTTGACCCATGACAAAAAAGCGCGTGGGACGAACTTGAAATTAGTAATTGTTCCAGAGTTGGGGCAAGCAGCGATTCATCAAATCCCTCTTCAAGAAATGAAGGACTTTTTAGAAAGAAAGGAATAAGGTCGTATGAGATATTTAACAGCAGGAGAGTCCCATGGCCTCGACTAACAGCCATCATTGAGGGGGTTCCGGCAGGCCTTCCTTTATCTGAAGAGGATATTAATAAAGAGCTCAAACGTCGACAAGGTGGCTATGGTCGTGGTGCTCGGATGAAAATCGAGAGTGACCGTGTTGAGATCACATCAGGGGTCCGTCATGGCTTGACCATGGGAGGTCCGATTACTCTGAACGTGACCAATCTGGATCACCAAAAATGGCTGGAGATCATGAATGTAGCACCGGTCGAAGAGAAAAAGAAAAATCTGCGTAAGATCACCAAGCCACGTCCTGGTCATGCCGATCTAGTCGGAGGGATGAAATACCGTTTTGACGATCTTCGTAATTCCTTAGAGCGTTCTTCTGCCCGTGAGACGACCATGCGTGTAGCCGTTGGTGCGGTTGCTAAACGGATTTTAGAAGAGATTGGCGTTGAAGTGGCCAGCCACATTGTTAATTTTGGGGGAATCGAGATTGCAATTCCCGAGAATCTAACCGTTTCAGAAATCAAGGAAAAGGCAGCGAAGTCGGAAGTTTCGATCGTTGTGCCAGAACAAGAAGAAGCCGTTAAGGCCTATATTGACCAAGTGAAAAAAGATGGCGATACCATAGGGGGAATTGTGGAAACCTTGGTTGGCGGTGTGCCTGTTGGACTAGGATCCTATGTGCAATGGGACAAGAAATTGGATGCCAAAATCGCTCAAGGAGTGGTCTCTATCAATGCCTTTAAGGGAGTTGAGTTTGGTCTTGGTTTTGACGCAGGTCGCCTAAAAGGTAGTCAAGTTATGGATGAAATCATCTGGTCTCAGGACAACTGGCTATACCCGTCGCACCAATAATCTTGGTGGTTTTGAAGGGGGCATGACCAACGGTGAGCCCATTCTGGTTCGTGGCGTCATGAAGCCTATTCCGACCCTCTACAAACCTTTGATGAGTGTGGATATTGAAACCCATGAGCCTTATAAGGCAACGGTTGAGCGCAGCGACCCAACGGCTCTACCCAGCTGCAGGAGTGGTAATGGAAGCAGTGGTCGCAACAGTCCTTGCTACAGAAGTGCTTGAAAAATTCTCATCCGATAACTTGGAAGAATTGAAAGAAGCTGTTGCTAAGCACCGGGACTTTACGAAGAAATTTTTAAGAGAAAGAGTTTTTCCTTTGGAGAAGAAAGTTGTTTATATTGCAGGGTTGGGCTTTGATTGGTGCTTCACTCGCGCTAGGGCATTAAGAGGTCCCACCCAAACGTGACTGTTCTTGGGTACAATCGTAGTGAAGCCTCTCGAACCATCGCCCTTGAAAGAGGAATGGTGGATCAAGTGACGGATGATTTCGAAGCCTTGCCCCTTTAGCAGATATCATTATTTTGGCCCTTCCCATCAAGCAAACCAAGTCTTACTTAGAAACCTTAGCTGGCTTGCATTTGAAAGACCGGGTACTGGTGACAGATGCAGGCTCTACCAAGGCAGAAATTGTCGCACAAGCTGAAAAAGTGTTTACAGATAAGGATGTACGCTTTGTGGGAGGACACCCCATGGCTGGTAGTCATAAGACAGGTGCTGCAGCAGCAGATGCCACCTTATTTGAGAACGCTTATTATATTTTTACCCCTTCCAGCTTGACGACAGGGGGTGCCATGGAAGAGTTGAAAGAGCTTCTGAGTGGATTGGGATCTCGATTTATTGAAATCGATGCCGAGGAACACGATCGGGTGACTTCCCAGATCAGCCATTTTCCTCATATTTTAGCTTCGACTCTGGTCGAGCAGGCCGTAGCTTATGGGGAAGAGCATGAAATGACCCGCCGTTTTGCGGCTGGTGGCTTTCGGGATATGACACGGATTGCGGAAAGTGAGCCAGGCATGTGGACTTCTATTCTCTTGTCCAACCCTCAAGCGATATTAGAGCGGATTGCAGATTTCAAAGAGCGTTTGGATCAGGTGGCTGAAACCATCCAAGCAGATAACGAGGAGGCCATTTGGTCATTTTTCCAAGAAGGGCGGAAGCACCGAAAAGAAATGCAGATCCATCAGCGTGCTGGACGCGATAGTGCCTATGATCTCTTTATCGATGTCCCCGATCAGGAAGGTGTGATCCTCGAAATCTTACAACTCCTACAAGGGATTTCCTTGGTCAATATTCACATCAATGAAGAGAATCGTGAAGATATCCACGGGATTTTGCAGCTGACCTTTAAAAATGCAGAGGATCAAGAGCGGGCTCAAACATTGATCAGCCAGGCGACGTCTTATACCGTCCTTGCTCGCTAGGTCTACAGAAGGATTTGCATCAAAGGCCTGCTTCATTTTAGGAATATTGAAGGAAAAGCAGTATAATAGAAGTATCTTATCAGTAAAGGAGCCTAGAAAATGGCAAATATTTATGATGTAGCTAATGAACTCTCTCGGACCCTGCGAGACCTTCCTGAATACAAGGCTGTCGTAGAAAGCAAACAAGCGATCGAAGCAAATCCAGAAGCGAAAACGTTGTTTGACGAATACGTCGCTTTCCAAAATCAATTGCAAGGCTTGATGCAATCCGGTCAACTTCCAACAGAAGCTGTGCAACAAGAAATGAAGGACTATATGGAAAAAATCCAAGCAAGTCCGATTGTGAATGAATTTTTCACCAAACAACAACAATTGTCTATTTATCTTGCAGATCTTGAAAAGATCATCTTTGAGCCGATTCAAGATTTATACAAATAGAAATTTCTACCAGAGTTGTCATTTCGACTCTGGTATTTTCGTTCGCCACTAGAGGAAAACAAGCTCAAAAAATGCTTGGAAACATTCGTTTTTTGTTCCAAATTTTTGATCAAAAATTGAATTCATGTCCTATTTATGATAGAATATGTGGAAAAGCACTCTGGAGATGGCAATGAAATTAAGAACCAATAGCAAGGGTCTAAAGGGAACCATTCGTGTCCCTGGTGACAAATCCATCAGTCACCGATCCATTATTTTTGGAAGTCTTGCAAAGGGCGAAACCAAGGTCTATGATATCTTGCGAGGCGAAGATGTGCTTTCTACCATCCAGGTGTTTCGAGATTTAGGAGTCTCCATCCAGGATGATGGGGATGTGATTCGGATTCAAGGGAGTAGGCTTTCAAGGTCTTCAAGCCCCGACAGCTCCCCTTGATATGGGCAATTCAGGAACTTCTATTCGTTTGATCTCAGGTGTACTAGCAGGTCAGGATTTTGCAGTGACCATGGTCGGAGACGATAGTCTTTCCAAACGGCCCATGGATCGTGTGGCGATCCCACTGCGTCAGATGGGGGTAGAGATTGCTGGTCAGGGAGATCGCGATTGCCCGCCTTTACATGAAAAAGGGACCCGTCAGCTCCAACCGATTCATTACCGTTTGCCAGTGGCATCGGCTCAAGTCAAGTCTGCTCTCATTTTTGCTGCTCTACAGGCTGAGGGTGAATCGACGATTATCGAGAAGGAAAAGACGCGTGACCATACGGAGGATATGATTCGCCAATTTGGTGGAGAGATCCAAGTGGATGGAAAAACCATCCGCATCCAAGGTGGACAAGAGTTCCAAGGTCAAGAAGTCATCGTTCCTGGAGATATTTCCAGTGCAGCCTTTTGGTTAGTGGCTGGCCTCATTCTGCCAGAGAGTGTGATCAAGATTGAAAATGTTGGCATCAACCAAACGCGGACAGGGATTCTCGAAGTGATTCAAGAAATGGGGGGAGATCTCACCATTGAGGATCGCGATGAAAAAGCGGTCTCTGCAAGTCTCACGGTTAAGACTTCGTCCTTAAAAGGGATTCGGATTGATGGGGAGTTGATTCCACGCTTGATTGATGAATTGCCGATTATTGCTTTACTAGCGACACAAGCAAATGCTCAGACCGTGATTGCGGATGCTGAAGAGCTTCGTGTGAAAGAAACGGACCGCATCCAGGTCGTAGCAGATAGCCTCAATGCCATGGGAGCCAATGTTGTGCCAACGGAAGACGGTATGATCATCACTGGTCCGACTCCCTTATATGGAGCTGACTTAGAGACCTTTGGAGACCATCGGATTGGGATGATGGCTGCCATTGCTGCCTTATTGGTGAGAGATGGAAATGTGGTGTTGGATCGGGCAGAGGCCATCAACACCAGTTACCCTAGTTTTTTTGAAGATTTGGAGACCTTACTGCATGGCTAAAATTTTACTTGGTTTTATGGGAGCTAGGTAAAACGACCGTTGGTCGCATTCTTGATCCAAAGTTCCATGATATGGATGAATTAATTGTTGAAGAGATCGGTATGTCGATCAATGACTATTTCGCAGTGGAAGGAGAAGCCGCCTTTCGTCGTCGCGAGGCTGAAATGCTGGAGCGTTTATTGGAAAATGAAGCAGCCATTATTTCCCCTGGAGGTGGGATTGTCGTCAATCCTCATAACCGTGCGCTCTTGGAAAAAAATCCTCACAACATTTATCTGCGGGTAGATTTTGAAACCTTGTACAGCCGGATTCAAAATGACAAAGCCATGCAACGTCCCCTCTTTTTAAACAACACAAAAGAAGAATTTAAGAAGATTTTTGATGGACGTTTGCCTTTGTATGAGGATATTGCTACCCATATTGTGGATGTTGAGGACAAAACACCTGAAGAAATTGCGGAGATCATTCGATGCTTGTAGGCTATCTTGGTCCCAAGGGATCTTTTACCCATGATGTGGCCACTCATAGCTTTCCAACTTCTGAACGCATCGCCTATCGGACGATCACAGATGTCATCAAGGCTTATGAGAATCAAGAGATCGATTTTGCAGTCGTCCCAGTTGAAAACTCGATTGAAGGCAGTGTCCATGAGACCATTGATTACCTCTTTCACCAAGGGACCATCCAGGCCGTTGCA
>BNJU01004336.1_pt1 | contig 14757 bp, 14 predicted proteins | sample 8539281 | NCBI WGS metagenome assembly BNJU01 (sample SAMD00202456, study PRJDB9452) | human saliva metagenome | isolation source: human saliva | place: Japan
TGGAACCACTACGCACACACCCATAAGCCCACACAGCCCGCTTCTAGCAACAGCTGACCACACCAAGCTTGTTCCTGCGGTGTTACACCACTTAGCGGGTATTACACCACCTCGGAGAGGGTGTAATGCCCCCTAACTGGTACATGGTGCCCGGAATGGCTCAGCTGGCATCATGTTGGAGCAGCTATCGAGCAGATCTTGCCGCGCGCAGGCTTGTTGCTCAGTAGCATTGCACCACTTAGCGCAGCATTTGGGGTTAGGCTTGTGTTGTTGACACTTCGTTAAGCGGGTGTGTGCCTGCGGAGAGTGAGGTGCCTGTTATGGGTTCTCGTCGTCGTTTTACGCCGGAGTATCGTCGTGATGTTGCGAGTCTGGTGTTGGATACAGGGTCTTCGATCGCGTCTGTGGCCCGGGATTTAGGGCTGGGTGAATCGGTGGTGGGCCGCTGGGTCAAACTCGAGCGCGAGCGGCGTCAAGCCGTGCGTGAGGGTCGTCCTGATCCACGCGAGCTGGAAGCTGAGATCACTGCTCTGCGCCGGAGGGTGCGCGAGCTGGAGAAGGAGAATGAGTTTTTGGGAAAAGCCAGCGCCTTCTTCGCGTCTCGGCACCAAAAACACCAGCGCTTTGAGCCGATGGATGCGCAGAAGGCTTTCTACTCGATTACCTTGATGGCCAAGGTCTTGGGTTCACGCGCGCGGGCTATTACGCGTGGAAGAGCCGTGCACCCCAGCGGGGCCAGCGCGCATCGGCGCGTCGGCGTTTGGATGAGGCGGTGGCCTGGGAACACGAGGTCTCGGGCGGCACCTATGGGGCTCCTCGCATCCGCCATGCTCTGGCGCGCGCGGGCGTGGATGTGGGTGTGCGTGCGGTCGCCGCGTCGATGCGCCGCCAGGGCCTGACAGGCCTGAATACGCACCCGCGCCCGTCCAGGCGCGGCGGGCGGGGCCCTGTGGCCCATGAGGATCACTGCGCCCGCCAGTGGGATCAAGGCGCCCTGGACCGGGTGGATCACGGACTTTACCTACCTGCGCTGCGCCCCAGGCTGGTTCATTTGTGCGCCGTGCGCGATGCGCACTCGCGTAGAGTCCTGGGATACGCCATGGGTGAGCAGCAAAGCACCGACCTGGTCATCACCGCGCTCGACATGGCCGCCACCACCCGTGGTGCCTTCCCGCAGGGATCGTGTCTCACGCTGATCGGGGAACACAGTTCACCTCCCAGAAACTGGCAGCCTACATGCGCGCCGTGAAAGGAAGAGTGTCGATGGGGCAGGCCCCAGTGTGCTGGGATAACGCCATGGCCGAATCCTTTTGGGCCACCCTCAAAACCGAGTACTACTACCGGCGCGCTTTCACTCACCCGCGACCAGGTCTACACCGGGTCGCCACCTGGATCGAAGACTTCGCCAACCGCCGCCGCATCCACACCAGCCTCGGCGGCAAATCCCCCATCGAATACGAACTACACCAAGCGGCCCAGGCAACAGCCGCATAAACAAACCGTCAACAACTTGCGCACAACCCCAATTGCACTGGCTAGCACGCAGTGCATTGTTTCCCTCATCTAGTGCAATGCCCGCCATTCAGCGCATGTGCCGCACCGAGTGGATCGCTCCATGATGTGGGTCTGCCGCGCGTCTCACGAGCCACCAAGGCCAATGACACCAGGTTTCGTGCGCGTTTCACGCGCACCCTCACTATCCCCACCCCCATCATGGAGCGCGCCCGGCCAATCAGCCGGGCGCGCACCTTTTCCCACCAACCGCCACGAGGGCGGTAGCCCTCACTTGATGAAGCCGAGCGCCTTGACGGCGTCGTACTCTTCCTGGAGGGCCTTGATGTTGTGGTCGATTCCGGCGCGGGTCGCGTCGGAAATCTCGAGGCCGTCGACGACCTGCCACCGCCACCATCGGAGGTGACGGGGAAGCCGAAGTTCAGGCCGGCGGGGACGCCGTAGTGCGTGCCGTCGGACATGACACCGGCGGTAACCCACTCACCGAGGGTGCCGTGATCCAGGAGCATGTGGTCGATCGCGGCGTTCGCAGCGGAGGCGGCTGAGGAGGCGCCACGCCTCGATGATGGCGGCGCCACGCTTGGCGACGGTGGGACGGTAGTAGCTGGACAGCCACTCTTCGTCCACGAGCTCGGTCGCGGGCTTGCTTAGCAACCTTCGCGAAGGAGACGTCCGGGTACTGGTCGGCCGAGTGGTTACCCCACACGACGACGTCCTTGATGTCGGCGTTCGCGGCACCGGTCTTGTGGGCGAGCTGCGCGATCGCACGGTTGTGGTCGAGGCGCATCATCGCGGTGAAGCGCGAGGCCGGGACGTCCGGCGCAGCGTTCTGGGCGATGGTGGCGTTGGTGTTCGCAGGTTACCCACGACGAGGACGCGCACGTCGTCGGCGGCGCCGTCGTTGATGGCCTTGCCCTGGGGGCCGAAGATGCCCGCGTTGGCCTCGAGCAGGTCGGCGCGCTCCATGCCCTTGCGGCGCGGCATGGCACCCACCAGGTACGCGACGTTGGTGCCCTGGAACGCACGGTTCACGTCGTCGAAGATCTCAACGCCGGCCAGGGTCGGGAACGCGCAGTCGTCGAGCTCCATCGCGGTGCTCCTCGGCGGCCTTGACGGCCTGCGGGATCTCGAGCAGGTTCAGCTTGACGGGCACGTCCGGGCCGAACAGCTGGCCGGAAGCAATGCGGAACAGGAGGGCGTAGCTGATGCTGTTTACTGCGCCAGTGACGGTGACGATACGAGGTTCTGCCATGAGTGGCGCTCCTTTACAGTCCCTGTGGGCTTGTGCTCTTGCAGTCGCGGGGGTTCCCCGCGCTCTGTCTTCTAGGATACGTCGTCCGTCACACTCAGACCCGGGCACCCAGTCCCAGGACAACCCACCCAAGCAGTGATCTGCGACATATTGAAGGGGCGGAGGTCTCCACGCAGAGCCCATTTCGAAGGTACAGTAGGAGCATGTCCGACAACCGTCCCAGCCCTCCCCCAGCGCCGGATCCGCGCGAGATCGGGCCCCCGCCTCGTCCCATATCGACGAGGCCGTGGCCCACTCCCACAATCACGTACACTCTCCGGGCGCCGGGCACGGCGCGCACTCACACGATCACTCCCATTCGTCGGCGTCCGCAGCGCGCCTGGGGTGGGCTCTCGCGGTCACGGGGGCGGTCGTCGTGGCCGAGCTGGTCGGTGCTTTCTGGTCCGGTTCCCCGTCGCTGGCGGCGGACGCGAGCACATGGTCGTGGACGCCTCCGGCCCTCGTTATCGCGCTGATCGCCACGCGCCTCATGCGCCGCCCGCGCGACGAGAAGCACACGTGGGGGTGGGCGCGCTCCGAGGTCCTGGCCGCCGCCCTTCAGGCCGGCATGCTCCTCGTCATCTGCGTCATGGTCGCTTGGGAGGGCGCGTGGCGCCTGGCATCCCCGCCCGAGGTCGAGGCCGGCCCCATGCTCCTCGTCGGCGTCATCGGCCTGCTCGCAAACGTCGTATCGCTGGTGATCCTCGCGGGCGGGCGCGAGGCGAACCTCAACATGAAGGCCGCATTCCTGGAGGTCGCGAACGACGCGCTCGGCTCCCTCGCGGTCATCGTCGCGGCCGGCGCCGAGTGGGCCTTCGGCTGGGCGCGCGCCGACGCGATCGTCCCTCACTCCCTGATCGCCGTCCCTCATGGCACCGCGAGCGCTCACGCCCTGCGCCGCTCCGTTGCGATCCTCATGGAGCAGGCACCCGCCAGCGTAGACATGGCCAAGCTACGCGCGCACATGCTGGGCGTCAACGGCGTGCTGGGCGTGCACGACCTGCACGTGGTGGCCGTCTCCTCCCACCTCGTCACCGTCACAGCGCACGTGACTGTCACGCACGAGGCCGACGGCCCCTCCCGCGACCGCATCATCCATGAGCTCGGCGAATGCGCGTGCCACCACTTCCCCATCGCGCACTCCACGTTCCAGCTCGAATGCCCCGAGCACGCGAGCCACGAGCACATGGAGCACTAAGCGACACTTCGCCTACGTACACAAACAGCGTGGCGGCGGAGCATTATGCTCCCACCGCCTCCCCCAGATACAGCAGAAGCAGCTCTGACGGCGCGGCCCCCGAGTATCGCTCAGGCGAGACTACTTCGTGCGGTTCGCGCGGTAGTACTCGATGAGAGCGCGGGTCGACTGATCCTGCGCCTCCAGGGCCTCGGACGAACCCTCGATGGCGGGGAGGATCTGCTTGGCCAGGACCTTGCCCAGCTCGACGCCCCACTGGTCGAAGGAGTCGATGCCCCACACGGCACCCTCAACGAAGGTGATGTGCTCGTACAGGGCGATCAGCTGGCCCAGGACCGACGGGGTCAGGGACGGGGCCATGATCGACGTCGTGGGACGGTTGCCGGTGAACACGCGGGCGGAGACGATGGCCTCGGGCGTGCCCTCGGCTCGCACCTCCTCGCTGGTCTTACCGAAGGCCAGGGCCTTCGTCTGCGCGGAAGAAGTTCGACAGGAACAGCTCGTGCATGTCGGCATCCCCGTCGCCCAGCGCCCACGTCGGGTTCGCAAACGCGATGAAGTCGGCGGGGACCATGCGGGTGCCCTGGTGGATCAGCTGGTAGAAGGCGTGCTGGCCGTTGGTGCCGGGCTCGCCCCAGAAGACCTCGCCGGTCTCGTAGGTGACGGGGCTGCCGTCGCGGCGCACGGACTTGCCGTTGGACTCCATGGTCAGCTGCTGCAGGTACGCGGGGAAGCGGTGCAGGTACTGGGAGTAGGGCAGGACGGCGTGCGTGTCGGCACCCAGGAAGTTCGAGTACCACACGTTGAGCAGGCCCATGAGCAGGGGCACGTTCTTCTCGGGCGCAGCCTCGGCGAAGTGACGGTCCATGGCGTTGAAGCCTGCGAGGAAGTCGGCGAAGCCCTCGGGGCCGATCGCGACGGCCAGGGAGGTACCGACAGCGGAATCCACGGAGTAGCGGCCACCCACCCAGCTCCAGAAGCCGAAGGCGTTAGCCGGGTCGATGCCGAAGTCAGCGACCTTGTCCAGGGCGGTGGACACGGCGACGAAGTGCTTGGCGATCGCTTCCTTCTCGGAGGCCTCGTCGGTGACCAGGCCGCGCTCACGCAGGGCGTCGAGCAGCCAGGCGCGCACGACCTTGGCGTTCGTGATGGTCTCGAGCGTCGTGAAGGTCTTGGAGGCGACGATCACGAGGGTCGTCTCGGGGTCCAGGTCCTTCGTGGTCTCGCCCGCGTCAGTGGGGTCGATGTTGGAGATGAAGCGGCACTCCAGGCCCTCCTGCACGTAGGGCTTGAGGGCCTCGTACGCCATGACGGGACCCAGGTCGGAGCCGCCGATGCCGACGTTGACGACGGTCTTGACGGGCTTGCCGGTGATGCCGACCCACTCGCCGGAGCGGACGCGGCGGGCGAAGGCGTAGACCTTCTCGAGGACCTCGTGCACGTCGGCGATCGCGTCCTGCCCGTCGACCGTCAGGGAGTCGGTCGCGGGGCGGCGCAGCGCGGTATGCAGGACGGCGCGGTCCTCGGTGATGTTGATGTGCTCGCCCGCAAACATGCGGTCGCGCAGGTCCGCTACGCCCGTCTGCTCGGCGAGCGCGAGCAGGTGGTCCAGCAGCGTGGGGCACACGAGGTTCTTCGACAGGTCGACGTGCAGGTCGGCGGCCTGGAAGGTGAACTTTTCGTGCGTTCGGGGTCATCCGCGAACATCTTGCGCAGATCGGGCTCAAAGGTGTCGGCCAGCTGGTCGAGCTTGTCCCACGCGGGGGGTCATCGTCGGGTCGATCACGGGGATATCACCATGCGGGTGCTCCTGACAGTAGGGATATGTAACTCCCAGTTTAGCGGTCAATGCGCCCTCGGTCACCCCTCGTTTTTCCCTGACGACGGACGAGGCCGTGGCCCGTGAGCGGTCACGGAACCACGGCCTCGTCAATCCCTGGGAAACCGGGACGAACTTCCTACTCGACGGGGTCGTCGATGGGGATCGGGGTGGCCTCGATGCCCGGGTTCTGCAGGGACACGATGCGCTGGACGGGGAGGAGGTCGAGCCACCACTGGGCGAAGGGGCGGCGATTCTCGATGTCCAGATCGTCAAACATCCGCTTGACAGGACGCGCCTCCATCGCGGCGCCGACCTGGCCGATGTAGTAGGCGCCGCGGTCACCACGCTCGAACTGGCCGACGAGCTGCTCGAAGGCGCGTGCCACGAGGCGCGTGGCGAGCAGGCGGTCGTAGGGCGAGGGCGAGCCACCCTGCTGCATGTGGCCGAGTGCCTGATGCCGCACGTCGTAGATGCCCTCGGACTCGGCGTTGAACACGTCGGCCAGGAAATCCCGGTCGTAATACTGCGACGCCGACTCGTTGACGAGCGTCAAGAAGAGGCGGCGGCCCGACTTGAAGGAGCCAACCATGCGCTCTGCGTCCGCGGCGATCTGCTGGAGGGAGGGGGACTCCTCGTTGATGTACATGTACTCGGCGCCGCTGGACAGGGCGCTCATGAGGGTCAGGTAGCCGCAGCGTCGGCCCATCGTCTCGGCGATGAAGCAGCGCTTGGAGGCGGCCGCGCTCTCCTTGATGCGGTCGATCGCCCACGTCGCGTTGTTGATCGCCGTGTCCGTGCCAATCGCGAGCTCGCAGCCGGGCAGGTTGTTATCGATGGAGGCGGGGATCAGCAGCATCGGGATGCGGAACGCCGGGTAGCGGTCCTTTTCCGCCTGGATCGCGTGGACGCCCAGGTAGGCGTTCATGCCGCCGATGACGAGGAGGGCGTCGATCTCGTTGCGCTCGATCGCGCGTCCCAGCGCGTAGAACTGCTCGATCGGCGGCACGTCGCGCTTCGTGCCCAGCTCGGCGCCACCCTTGAAGGCCCAGCCTTCCACGTCGTCCCAGCTCAGCTCGCGCACGCGATCATCCGCCAGGCCACTCCACGAGCCGTCGACGCCCAGCATCGTCCAGCCGCGCGCGATGCCCAGGCGCACGGCCACGCGGGCCGCCGTGTTCATGCCGGGGGCCAGGCCACCCGCGTGCAGGATCGCGACGCGCTTGATGTCGCCCGTGGGCTCGGGAATCAGCTGCGGGGGCGTGGACAGCAGGTGATAGATGCCCACCATCGAGGAGAAGGACGAGCCGCGCGACGCCTGGGCAGCAGCGTAGTCGCCCGCGGCGATGAGGTCTTTGACCGCGCGCGTATCGTGGACGGCCTTCATGAGGGGGACGCGGGTGATGCGGTTGCGACGAACGCCCAGGATCACAGGTTCGTCCTCGCCCGTGGACGCCAGGATCTCCTGGACCGCCGCGTAGCCCAGCAGAGTCGACATCCAGCGGTCGTAGGCCGACGGGGTGCCGCCGCGCTGCACGTGCCCAAGGATCGTCACGCGGGCATCCTCACCCGTACGCTCCTCGATCGTGTCGGCGACGAGCTGGGTGGACAGTTCGTTGCCGTCGCGGTCATGCGCGCCCTCGGCGACCAGGACGATGGACTCGCGGCGGCCCGCCTCGCGCCCCAGGCGCAGGTGCTCGGCCAGATCGTCCTGCCATCCCGGTCCTGCGGGGTCTTCGGGCGTGAAGACGTAGTCGGCGCCGCCCGCGACGGCCGCCATGAGGGGCAGGTAGCCGCAGTGGCGTCCCATGACCTCGACAACGAAGGTGCGCTGGTGCGAGGCAGCGGTGCTGGTGAGCTGGTCGATCGCGTCCAGGATGCGGTGCAGCGCGGTGTCCGCACCGATCGTCATGTCCGTGCCCACCATGTCGTTGTCGATCGAGCCGACCAGGCCGACGATGATGAGGGCCGGATGAGCGTCCGCGAACTCCTGCGTGATGACGCCCTCGGCGACCAGCTCAGCCACGTGCTGGGGCCATTCCTTACGGAACTCGTTCGTGCCGGACAAAGAACCATCGCCGCCGATAACAACCAGGTGATCGATGCCGTGCTCCAGCAGGTTCGCGGCAGAGCGATGACGGCCCTCGTAGGTGCGGAATTCGGCGGAACGAGCGGTGCCGATGACGGTGCCACCCTCGGCGAGAATCGAAGACACGTCCGACCAGCCCATCTTCTTGATGGAATCGCCCCCGTCGCACGCCCCCTGCCAGCCTTCCAGGATCGCATAGGGCTGCGCGCCCTTCGCCAACGCCGTGCGCACCACTGCGCGGACGGCCGCGTTCATGCCCCTGGGCGTCGCCGCCCGAGGTCAGGACACCGATACGGACCGTGCTCATGATTCTGCCATCTTTCATTGACGGAGCGGGCCGCGAGGCCCAGTGTGCCCTAGCGTGTCCTATTCTACGTGACCCTGCGCCTCCACCACTAGGGCCAAACTCCCATTTACCGAGAAATGACAGTGGCGCCCGCCGGAATCGGCGGGCGCGCACAGGGCGGATCAACGGGACCTACGCGGTGGCGTCCGCGCCGTTGCGGGCGGCGGAGTCGGCGAGCTCCTCGGGGCTGACGACGCCCTCGACCGACACGCGGTCCAGGTAGGCCATGCCGTCAAACGCGAGCTCGCGAGCGTTCTCCGGGTCACCCTCGTTACCAATGGAGCCGTGGGCCATGCGATCCACGACCAGCGCGATCGCGCCGTCACCCGTCACGTTCGTCGCGGTGCCGAAGGAATCCAGCGCGATGTAGGTGGCGATCATGAGCGCAACCTGCGCGTCGTCGAAGCCCAGCATCGAGCTGAGCAGGCCCGTAGCCGCCATGATGGCGCCGCCGGGGACGCCGGGGGCGGCAACCATCGTGATGCCGAGCATGAAGATGAAGCCGACCCACTGGAGGCTGGACACCGTCAGGCCCTGGGTCAGGACGATCGCGAACGCGAACGCGAAGATCTTCGAGGTCGAGCCAGCCAGGTGGATCGTCGCGCACAGCGGAACCGTGAAGGAAGCAACCGCGTCGGACACGCCATTCTTCTTCGTCTGACGCAGCGTCACCGGGATGGTGGCCGCAGAGGACGAGGTGCCCAGCGCCGTCAGGTAGGCGGGCATCATGGTCAGCAGCGCCTTGATGGGGTTGCGGCGAGCAACCGCGCCGGCGACACAGAACTGGGTCAGCAGGATGACGACCTCGAGGACCAGGACGACGACCACGACGCGCAGCAGCGTGCGGATAACGGAGGCAGCCTCACCGGTGTAGGTCAGGTTCAGGAAGATGCCGAAGATGTGCAGGGGCAGCAGCGGGATGATGATCGTCTCGATGAGGCGCGTGATGATGGCGCGGAACTCGATGAAGCCCTTGCGCAGGACGCCGCGCGGAACCATCGACAGGCCCAGGCCCACCACGAAGCGACAGCAGCAGAGCCGCTGCATACCTGCAGGGGCGCGGGCATCTCGATCGTGAAGTAGGACTCCAGGGCGCTACCGGGCTCCGCCACCGAGGCCAACTGCGTAGAGGCGAGCAGGCGCGGGAACAGGGCGGCGCACACCAGGAAGGTCAGGAACCCCGAGAAGAGCGTCGAACCGTAGGCAATCGCCGTCGTGATGCCCAGCCACTTGCCGGCGCCGCGACCCAGATCCGCGATAGCGGGGGTCACCAGGCCGATGATGATGAGCGGGATAGAGAAGGAGAGGAACTGGCTGAAGATAGCCGAGAACGTCGCGAAGATACGGCCGATCTCCACGGGAACCAGGTGGTTGCCGCCGACACGGATCGATCCAAGGACGGTCGCGAGGATGATCGCAGCGATCACCCACACGAGGATTCCAGACTTACGCAGGAACGCGCGCATGTGTTTCACCTTGAGAATAGGGACGATGGGTCACCCACAGCATGCCCGACCTTTACGAATACTTGAACTCGAAACCACGATGCGGGATATGCGTGACGCATCCCCCTCGAATCTCTCATCCTTGACGAGGCCGGGGTTTGCCTTGGAGCCTCAACGATCCCTCGCGCGTCAGCGAACCGCCATCGTGGACACGAACGGAGCTAGATACCAGATAATCGCGGCGAGGATCACGTACACGATCGCGTCGGCGAGTCGGCCGCGTGACGCGAACCACGGTCGCCCGGGCGTCCACAGGCGCACAATCCCCATTCCGACAAGGACTGCGACCATCAGCATGACGGCACGATGACGGTGATCCGTCACGGCAAGGGCAATAACTCCGAGGACTGCGCTAGCGCTCAGGGCAGCACCGAGAAACGCGCCCAGTCGCGCGCGCACGGTCTTTTCCTCGTTCTCCACGTCCCCTACCCTAGCGTACGATCGGCCACAATCCACCCGCGGTTCACCCTGGTCCCACTACCCCGGCCCAGGCCTCGTCCCGAAAGAGTGCCACAAAATGAACGCGAGCGGGTTTAGGATAGAACGAAAGGCTTATGAGCCGCAGCATATCTTCTCGTCCCAAAGGAGTATTTCGAGTGTCTCGTTTCATCGTCGTCGCCCCCGGTTCGTCGGAGGCAGCCGCCCTCGCCACCGAAGAACTTGCCCGCGTTCTTGGCGTCACCACCGTTGACGCCCTCGCTCAGCACCAGCGCCGCCGACGCCGCCCTGCGCCCCGCCACCGCTCTGCCCGCCGCCGTCGAAGCTGTGCGCGCCGCCGGTGACGACGCGCTCATCGCCCCCGCCCGCGAGGCCTCGAACCGCGCCTTCGACCACGTCGCTTGGAACCCTAAACCTGGCCGCCTCCACCCGCGCCGGTGTCGTCCTCGCCTTCGACCCCGAGGGAGCCAGCGCCGAGCTGCTCGCCGATGAGATCGCCGCCGCCCGCCTGCGCGCCGAGGCCGCAGCCGCCTCGTCGTCGCCGTCGTCCTGACCGGTGGCGCGCCCGAGGTCGCCTGCGACCCTGCCCGTCCTCGCCCTCCCCTCGGCGAGGAAGCAGCCGCCGCCCTGCGCGCGACCGCCGTCCCCCACGGCCGTGACCCCTGCTCGCCTTCCAGGCCGACCTCATCGAGCGCGCCCGCGCCGACCGCAAGCGCATCGTCCCTGCCCGAACCCGACGACGACCGCGTCCTGCAGGCCGCCGCCCAGGTCCTGGCCGCCGGCATCGCCGACATCACCTTCGTGGGCGACGCCGACTACGTCGCCAAGCGCGCCGGTGAGCTCGGCATCGACCTGAGCGCCGCCCAGGTCGTCTCCGTGGACGACCCCGCCTACCGCGAGCGCTACGCCGAAGAGTTCGCGCGCCTGCGCGCCAAGAAGGGCGTCACCCTCGAGCAGGCCCGCGAGAAGGTCACCGACGTGTCCTACTTCGGCACCATGATGGTCCACATGGGTGACGCCGACGGCATGGTCTCGGGCGCTGCCCACACGACCGCGCACACGATCGTTCCCTCCTTCCAGATCATCAAGACCGCCCCCGGCGTCTCCGTCGTCTCCTCCATCTTCCTCATGGCGATGAAGGACCGCGTGTGGGCCTTCGGCGACTGCGCCGTCAACCCCAACCCCACGCCCGAGCAGCTGGCCGACATCGCCGTGACCTCCGCGCGCACCGCCGCACAGTTCGGCGTCACCCCGCGCGTCGCCATGCTCTCCCTACTCGACCGGCACCTCCGGGGCAGGCCCGGACGTTGACGCCGTCGTCGAAGCCACCCGCCTCGCCCGCGAGAAGGCCCCCTGAGCTGGCCATCGAAGGCTCCCATCCAGTCTCGACGCGGCCGTCGATGCGGCCGTCGCCTCCAAGAAGCTGCCCGGCTCCGACGTCGCCGGCAAGGCCACCGTTTTTGTCTTCCCCTCGCTGGAAGCCGGAAACATCGGCTACAAGGCCGTCCAGCGCTCCTCCGGCGCGCTCGCCGTCGGCCCCGTCTTGCAGGGCCTCAACAAGCCCGTCAACGACCTGTCGCGCGGCGCCCTCGTCGAAGACATCGTCAACACCGTCGCCCTGACCGCCGTCCAGGCCCAGGGCTGACGGGACCCAGGTCCCGGGGTCCGGTTACTATTGACGGTAACCGGGCCCCGGCCTCGTACTTTTCCTCCCCATCCCCCCAACACGAAAGGCGAACGCGTGTCCTCGTCCTCCGTCCTCGTTATTAACCCGGTTCCTCCTCCATCGAGTACCAGCTCGTCGACCCCGAGACCGGCGACGCTATCGCCAAGGGCCTCGTCGAGCGCATCGGCGACCCCATGGGCTTCATCAAGCACGTGCACGGCGACGCCGTCACCGAGGAAGAGCTCCCGGTTCCCGACCACACCGTCGGCATGCGCGAGGTCCTGCGGCTCTTCGACACGGAGGGCCCGTACCTGGCCGAGGCCCACATCCTCGCCGTCGGCCACCGCGTCGTTCAGGGCGGCCGCCACTTCGACGGCCCGGCCCTCATCACCAACGAGGTCCGCGATCTCATCGAAGAGCTGTGCCCGCTGGCACCCCTGCACAACCCCGCCCACCTCAAGGGCATCGACGTGGCGCGTCAGCTCATGCCCGACGTCCCCCACGTCGCCGTCTTCGACACCGCGTTCTTCCAGCAGCTGCCGGACCGCTCGGCCCTGTACGCCCTGGAGACCGAGACCGCCGAGAAGTACTCGGTTCGTCGCTACGGCGCCCACGGCACCTCCCCACCAGTTCGTCTCCCCAGGAGATCGCGAAGCTGGAAGGCCGCGACGACCCTCAGGCAGATCGTCCCTGCACCTGGGTAACGGCGCGTCCGTGTCGGCTGTCAAGAACGGCAAGCCGATCGACACGTCCATGGGCCTGACCCCCTCGAGGGCCTCGTGATGGGCACCCGCACCGGCGACATTGATCCCGCCGTCGTGTTCCACCTGCAGCGCGTGGCCGGCATGAGCGTCGACGAAGTCGACACCCTTTTCAACAAGAAGTCCGGCATGAAGGGCATGACGGGCGAGTCCGACATGCGCCCGTGTGGGACATGATCCACAACGATGAGGACCCCTGAGGCCCAGCAGCGCGCCCGTACCGCCATGGACGTCTACATCAACCGCCTGCTGAAGTACGTGGGTTCCTACACCGCCGAGTTGGGCGGCCTGGACGTCATCACCTTCACCGCCGGCATCGGCGAAAACGACGCAGCAGTGCGCCGCGAGCTGGCCGAGGCCCTCGCTCCCTTCGGCGTCAAGATCGACGTCGAGGCGAACAAGGTTCGCTCCGGCGAGCCGCGCGTCGTCTCCACTGCCCGACTCGACCGTGACAATCTACGTCTTCCCGACCAACGAGGAGCTGGCGATCGCCCGCCAGGCACTGACCTTCGCCTGATCGGTGTTTCGCGCGAGGCCGGGGTTCCCACGTGGGGCCCCGGCCTCGGGCGTATCCTGGGAGAGTAGTCATCCCGAGGAGGCCCTCATGAACAGCGACGTTTCCACCCTGGCAAATTCCACTACATACTCATCGTTCCGGCAGTATGACCGCTTCCTTCAACAGAAAACGTTGCGCTATAAGGGTTCAACACATTCTAACAGAGATGAATTTACATAGCCAAACTCAACACAAGAGAAGATTCCAGTAGCGACTACATTAGAAACTATACATCGAGGATTGACGTGAGCACGAACAGCCATCTTTTTAAAGTTAAACGAGGACGCCTCTACTATGACAACAAGCCTATCGGCACATGTAAATGCCACCCAGGATTTGAACGTCTATATTTCGAAACAGAGCCACTCAGCGAAGAAGGAGCCAACGGCATAATATTTCGCGCTTCACACCGAATTCTCGATATTCAGCAAGCAGTTAAGGTCTGGAGACCAGAGAAGGCTAACGACTTCAAAAAGCAAAGAACGAGGCAAAAAAAGAATGCAAATAGAGATTTAGGAATTCTGTAGCACATATCAACGACGCCGGAATCTATGAATACCCATCAGAGATTTTTCTTTGAGGGTTATGGAAATCGTGAACGACGCAAAGACCCTCAAAGAGTGGATCAAACTTCGAAATCGTTCACTACAAGAACTAGAGAACGACGCAAAGACCGATAAAATGCGTCTCCAAACTCTCAAGCTACGCAGTTGCGCACAAGCATTAAACGTGACAAGCGGACTACTCTTATGCGTCGGTGCGTTATACAAAAACGGCATGGTACACGGCGACCTGCACACAGGCAACCTGCTAATCCCGGATACCGAAGTAACAAGAACTAATTTACTTCGATTCGCGAACATCGGAACCCCCGGCTCGCTCACACCAGTAGACATTCGAATCATCGACATCGGAACAAGCAAAGCTGTTGGAACAAATAGGCAAATCGGAGAGAGAGAGATATTGATAAACCAATTCAAAATACACGATCCATACTTTCACCTCTTCTCACACACTTTAAGACTTCGCTCACCGAATGGCTAACGCTAGAGAATGTCAAGAAGAAGGGACAACGTCTGCCAACATGGAAACATAACAACACGCCCATCTCTCCCGCCACTCTCGCCGGAGATCTTCTTCGACTCACAATTGTTCTTAACCTAATTTTTGGCTTCGCCACAAATGCACCCAACAAAAAGGCTGTCTAACACTCGAAGACCAAGAAGTCAACGCTTTCAACGAATTTATTTCATCAAAAATTAACAATATGGAAATTTCTTTCAAATTTGGAGGTTCTCAAAACAAATTGGACTATTATTCCACAGTTTCTGCCGGACTCAGCATTAATTGGCCAAAAAGTATGGGAGATTATTGCTCGCAAGTATCCCGCGATCACCTCTTATCATATTAAAGAGGAGGCAGCAGGAGTTTACAAATTCGAACCCACGAAACAATAGCACAAGAACTTCGAATAGCTACCGTCCTTGTTTGTAACACAAGCCCGCTTTGGCAGTCCCACATCTTCCGTAGATCCATGCCGAGGCTCAGCAGCGCGCCCGCGTCGCCATGGACGTCT
>BNJU01000378.1_pt1 | contig 14748 bp, 18 predicted proteins | sample 8539281 | NCBI WGS metagenome assembly BNJU01 (sample SAMD00202456, study PRJDB9452) | human saliva metagenome | isolation source: human saliva | place: Japan
AATATGGGGATGCTTTCCATTGTTTCACGAGGGATCTCTTACGTAAACTAAACTTTCCAAAACAAAACAATTGTTATCTCATCTGTACTAGGGAGCTGCGATTAACTTTTTGATTAACCTAGTGGTTGTTTTCGTATTTGCCTTGATTAACCATGTTCCGATTGGTTTCAATACTTTGGTTATTATTCCTCTCTTTATTGAGGTACTATTGATGGCAATGGGAGTTGCTTTTTATTCTATCAGCACTCTTTGTTAAATACCGTGACATTGGTCCCTATCTGGGAAGTTGTACTTCAAGCTGGTATGTATGCGAGTCCAATTATCTATTCCATCACTTACCTTCTTCAAAGAAACCAGACGTTTGTTGCAAAGGTTATGATGTTGAATCCAATCGCTCAGATTTTACAGGATATGCGTCATTTTATTATCGACCCAGTTAACCCTAGAGGATGGGATATTATTAATAATAAACTGATTGCTTTTTATTCCTTATGCGATTCCTGTAGTGATTTTTATCATTGGTTTCCTTGTCTTTAATCGAAATGCTAAACGATTTGCGGAGATTCTATAATGTCAAATAATATTGCTGTAAAAGTAGATCATGTAAGCAAGTATTTTAAATTACCAACTGAGGCGAGTCAGAGTTTGAGAACAACTTTAGTCAATCGCTTTAAAGGAATTAAAGGGTATACTGAACAACATGTCTTGAAAGATATTTCTTTTGAAGTTGAAAAGGGTGATTTCTATGGAATTGTTGGACGTAATGGTTCAGGTAAATCAACACTTCTAAAAATTATTTCTGAGATTTATGTTCCGGAGAAAGGTAAAGTTACTATTGATGGTAAGTTAGTATCTTTCATTGAACTCGGTGTTGGGTTTAATCCAGAACTAACTGGTCGTGAGAATGTCTATATGAATGGTGCAATGCTTGGTTTTTCAACTGAAGAAGTAGATGCCATGTATGATGACATTGTAGACTTTGCTGAACTTCATGATTTCATGAATCAAAAGTTGAAGAACTACTCAAGTGGTATGCAGGTTCGTCTGGCCTTTTCAGTAGCTATCAAGGCTCAAGGTGATATTCTTATCTTGGATGAAGTCTTAGCCGTAGGAGACGAGGCTTTCCAACGTAAGTGTAATGACTATTTCATGGAACGTAAGCAATCTGGAAAGACAACTATCTTAGTTACCCATGACATGTCAGCAGTTAAAAAATACTGTAATAAAGCAGTTCTGATTGAACATGGTTTGGTAAAAGTGGTTGGTGATCCAGACGAAGTTGCTAACCAATATAGTTTTGATAATGCTGCTGGTCAAAAGGTTTCAAACGACGATGTTGTTGTTGAAAATCCTAAAATCACTGATTTACAAGTAAAACTCTTGAATGACAATATTATCAGTCCTGATCAAGATATTTCATTTGAGATTTCATATGATGTCAATGAGGATATTGAAACCTATATTGCATTTTCATTGACAGATATTGACCGTGGTATCTGGATATACAATGATAATTCTATGGACAATAAGACGAGTGGTTCTGGAAGAAAAACACTTACTTACAAATGTAGTCTTTCCCATCTTAATAATATCAAGCTCAAGCTTCAGGTTTCTGTTCGAGATAAGGAGGACCAGATGATTGCTTTTGCTGATTCAGATAACTCACCAATTATTCTCTTGAATCGAAATGATATTGAAGATGACGATAAGTCTGCTAAAGATTCTGCAACGGGTATGGTTCAGAGAAATGGAAAATGGGAGATTCGAGAATAAATGAAACGTCTCTTATTGTATGTTCATTATAATAAGTACGACGAATTAAGTGGTCATGTGCTCTACCAATTGGAGCAACTTCGACCCCTTTTTTCTAAACTTATTGTGATTTCAAATAGTCAACTAACGGAATCGGCAACATTAACTCTCAAAGAGCTTGGCATAGATGAAGTTATCCAGAGAGAGAATCTGGGCTTTGATTTTGCAGCTTGGAGAGATGGTATGGCTCATGTTGGATTCGAACATTTAACAGACTTCGATTCGGTTACACTAATGAATGATACTTGCTTTGGTCCTCTTTGGGATATAACTGACATCGTTGAAGAATTTGAAAAGCGCCCGAATGTTGACTTTTGGGGGATGACGAATTTTAGAAAGACTAAATATTTCGATGAGCATCTGCAAAGTTATTTTATGTTTTTCAAGAAGCATGTTGTTGCTTCAGAAGCCTTTCAGAAATTTTGGACTTCTATAAAGACTTTTACCGATGTTCAAGATGTTATTGATAATTATGAAACTAGGGTTACAAGTGTTCTTCTTGAAGTTGGTTACCGTTATGATGCTGTCTTTAATACCATTGCTGAAGAGGCAGGAGATTTAATTCACCCTGATTTTTCTTATTATAGGCCAATAAGTACTCTTGAGCATAAGGTACCGTTCATTAAACTAAAAGCATTTACTGATAATGAAAAAAAAGGAAGACTACTTTTAGATTATCTTGCTAATCTATCAACATATCCGGTAGCTCTAATCAAGTCTCATCTTAACAGCTATCATTCCCCTGATAGCTTAGTGATTTTAGATGAGAAAATCATCGAATCTTCTTTTAAAAGCTTTAGCAAGCATGAGTATCGTATGGCAATCCATGTGCACATTAGCGATCTTGAGAGACTGAAAGTATTCTTCGATAGTAAGTTATCTGCTTTTCATTATTTCACCCTATCAGCCATTTAGATAAAAATCAGGTTGAGAATAACCCTATTAAATAGTTTTGATAAAGATAGATTTCAGATAGTCTCACAAAAGTTTGATAATCATTATCATGCCTTGGTTTCTTTTGGCATCTCAGCTTAGCGAGTACGACTTTATTGGGCATTTTCACACAGCAGACTTTTGGAAATGAGGGTAAGCTTTGTTGATGAAGCTACAAGACTTGCTCTAATAGATATGTTACTAGATGAAAAGAAGGTATCATCAATCTTTGCAGATTTTCCAGAGGTTGGACTTGTGTTTGCTGATTTGTCGAAGGAGCTCTATTGGACGGATGTAATTGGTACTTTAAATCAAAATCAGGCAGCTAAACTAGATAACGAGTGTCAAAAAAACAATCAAAAATTCGCTTCATGTTTTTTCAAGGATCTATGTGGCTGTCAAAAAGATTTTTCTGGAAAAAATTATTCTAAAGGATAAGCGCATTTTCTATAATTCTGACGAAAATAGTCTCCCTTATCTTTTCTATCGAAAAGCTTGGGATGTAGGAATTGATTATCGTATTATTTCTTCCGAAAAAATATCTTTTGCAGAACGTTATAAGCTCCATATTATTCAAATGTCGCAGGTAGCAGAACCTATTTCTCTAACGGAAAAGTTTTCAGCATACAGGAAAGCTTTGTTAAAAAGTTGGGTTTAAATAAATCCTCAGCTGTGTATCTCCCCTCCCACTTACGAATAGGTAAGTAGGAGGTTTTTTCTTATGTATAGTATTGTATCTGAGGAGGCGGGGCTTTTGCCTCGTGAGCGACTCTTACAGAAGGGAGCAGAGGTTTTATCGGACCAGGAGTTGTTGGCGATAGTGCTGCGAACAGGGACCAAGTCTGAGTCGGTCTTATCTATGGCAAATCGTATTTTAACAGGGATGACGAGTTTGGCGGATTTGTCTCGTTTGTCCCTGAATGAGCTACAGGAAATTCCTGGTATTGGGCGTGTGAAGTCTATTGAGCTGAAGGCTATGGTGGAGTTGGCTAAGCGGATTGAGAAGGCTGAGTTGGCTCGTTCCGAGCAGATTATGTCCAGTCAGCAGATGGCGCGTCGTATGATGTTGGATATTGGCGACAAGCCTCAGGAGCATCTGGTGGCTATCTATTTGGATACGCAGAATCGTATTATTCAGCAGAAGACAGTCTTTATTGGTGGTGTTCGCCGTTCGATTGCCGAGCCACGTGAGATTTTACATTATGCTTGTCATCTGATGGCGACGTCCTTGATAGTGGTTCACAATCATCCTTCGGGTGAGGCCTATCCGAGCCGAAATGATATTGATTTTACGCAAAAAATTAAGCGGTCTTGCGATGATTTGGGAATTTGTCTGCTTGATCATATTATTGTTGGAAAATCAACATATTATTCCTTTCGTGAGGAGAGGGAGGATTTTGAGCTTTAAGTAGAGTCTATAAGTTAAAGACACAAGAAAAGCAACTGAGTGTAGTCTCAGTTGCTTTTAAAGTTCGTTTACAACGTATTCAAAGAGTTTGAGGTCTTCTTCACGCTTGTGTAGGAGAAGTTCTGGATGCCACTGAACACCAAGGTAACGAAGGTCTGGGGTGTTTGATTCAACAGCTTCGACAGTATTATCCTCTGGGTCGCGCGCAATAACATGGAGGTCAGAGGCCAAGTGCTTAATACTCTGATGGTGGAAAGAGTTGATAGAGGTTTCTAGGCCGTAGATCTCCGCTAACTTACTGTTTTCGTCGATAATCATTTCGTGGTAAAGGTAATCGGAAGGCTTATCCTGCCAGTGCCTTTCAATATCTTGATGGAGACTGCCACCAAGGGCAACATTCATGAGTTGGGTACCACGACAGATTGAAAAGATTGGTTTCTTTTTGTTTGGTAGCTTCTTCAATCAGTGCCATCTCAAAGAGGTCTCGCTCAAGGAAGAAGTCATTTTCACTGGCATGATTTTCTTCGTTGTAGAATTTAGGGTCAACGTTTTGACCGCCGATGAGGATAAGCTTGTCAATCATGGAGATATAGTTTTTAGCCTCCGAAGGATCAGATACTGGTAGAAGGATTGCTAGACCACCAGCTTTTTGAACTCCTTCTACAAAACCAGATGGGGCATAAGACCAGTTGATATCTTCATGGGCTGGATTAGGTCTTACATTGGCTGTGATACCTATAATTGGTTTAGTCATTGTTTCTCCTTGCTTTTTCTTCTTCTTTCATGAAATAGAGTAGGGTTTGTAGCTCACTAGTCAGGTCTACGTATTGGAGAACCACGTGGCGTGGAAGATTGAGGTTGACTGGGGAGAAGCAGAGGATGCCTTCGATTCCAGCATCAACCAAAAGCTCAGCCACCTCCTGTGCCTTGACTGATGGCACTGTCAGGATCGCTGTTTTAATATCTTCCTGGGCAATCTTGTCCTTGATTTGAGAGATACCATAGATAGGAATATTGTCTTCAGTCTGGCTTCCTACCAGTTCGTTATCGTCTGTATCAAAAGCCATAACCAGCTGCATGCGGTTACGTTCTTGAAAACGGTAGTGAAGAAGAGCACGTCCGATATTTCCTACTCCTACAAGGACTACCTTAGTTGTCGCATTATCATTAAGGAGTTCTGCGAAAAATGTCATCAGCTTACTAACGTCATAACCAAAACCACGACGACCTAACTCACCAAAATAGGAGAAGTCACGACGCACTGTAGCAGGATCAATTCCAATTGCTTCAGCAATTTGTTTGGAACTTGCTTTGTCGATATTTTCACGATGGAATCGTTTGAAAATTCGATAATAGAGAGAGAGACGTTTAGCAGTAGCGTTTGGAATGTTTTTCTCAAATGTCATTGATCGCATTTCCTTTCTTCAATTAGTATGATTCTCTTATATTTTAAGAAAAGTTTGTGAAAATTGCAACAAAATAGTGTAGATGAGGCGATATAAAAAACCTATCACATGGATAGGCTATTTCTATGTAGTAAGAAAAATTTAGACTTCTTCTTGCTCAAAAACTTGACGGTCAACCAAACTCTGCATCAAGAAGTAGAATTTTTCTTGCAAGATGTGATGATCTTCATTTTTAAAGATATTAACGTTACGAAGGCCAGATTTGTCTGTGATTGACAATTTGAAACCTGTCAAATCTTTGTTAATAGTGATCTTTAGTGGGAAACCTTCACCTGAGTTAGGCACTTTTTCGAGTAGACGGTGTAACTCGTAGTTACCGATTTTATTTTGTACAAAAGTTGTATCACGAAGGGTGAATTTTTTGACATTAGGGCTGATAGTGTAACGGTATTTACAGTTAGTCAAATGAATGCTTTTTTCAAATGCCATGTTAGTCTCCTATGATTTGATTAAGTTTTTCTGCTAGGGCTTGGAGTTCTTCAGCGGTATTTTCTTCTGATAAACTAATGCGGATGGCTGTTTTTAACTTGTCAGAATCCTTACCATAGAGGGCCTGGATGACGTGGCTAGGGTCAACAGTTCCAGCAGTACAAGCAGAACCCGTTGAAACAGCAAAGTCAGCTAGGTCTAACAAGGTTAAGAGAGGGCCATTTTCCTTACCAGGAAAACTGATGTTGATGACGTGAGGTAGGCTAGATCCTCCATCATTAATTTCATAAGGAACGGTAAGGGTATCTAGAAAGACCTGACGAATCTTTTCAACATGCTGGTAATTGTCTTGGTAGTGGTCACTAGCATGCTTGTAAGCTGCGGTCATACCTGCAATACCGACCAGATTTTCAGTGCTGGCACGACGTTTTTCCTCTTGTTCACCACCATGGAGTAGGTTGTCAAAATGCAAATCGTTATGATAGAGCAGGCCGACACCTTTAGGTCCATGGAATTTATGGGCACTGATTGAGAGAAAATCGGCGCCAAGTTCTTCTGGGTGAATTGGAAGTTTTCCTGCAACCTGAACAGCATCCACGTGGAAAGCAGCCTGGTGATTGGCGAGTAGGTCACCAATTTCCTTGATAGGAAGCAATTGGCCGGTCTCGTTATTGGCATACATGACAGAAACTAGAATAGTATCGTCACGTAGGACATCAGCAATTTGTTGAGCAGTAATGACTTGATTTTCTGGTTGAATATAGGTTACTTCAAAACCAAAACGCTCTTCCAAGTAGGCCATGGTGTGAAGGACAGAGTGGTGTTCAATAGCAGTTGTAATCAGGTGCTTACCCTTAGCTTGATTGGCTAGGGCATAACCTTTGATAGCTGTATTGTTTCCTTCAGTACCACCAGAGGTGAAAATGAGTTTTCGAGCAGGAACTTGAAATTGCTTGGCCATTTCTTCACGAGCCTCACGGAGTTCCTTAGAAGCCTTGCGGCCATAAGCATGTAGGCTGGATGGATTTCCAAAAGTTTCAGTCATGACATGTGTCATCGCTGAGATAGCAGCAGTATTCAAAGAAGTTGTTGCTGCATTGTCCAAATAAACCATAAATTAGTCCTCGTTGGCAGTATATGCAAAGAGTGGGCTAAGTGGTTGACGTTCAAAGATACGAGTAATAGCGTTAGCGATCAGCTCACTTGCTGAAAGGTATTTAACGTTTGTAGGCACTTTTTCTTTAGTCGCAACTGAATCTGTTACCAAGATTTCTTTAATTGGAGTAGCGTTGAGGACTTCGGCAGCACCTCCTGCAAAGAGACCGTGACTAGCAACTGCATAGATGTCTTTAACGCCACCACGTTCAAGGATTTTAGTAGCTTCAGCAAATGTTTTACCAGTATTGAGGATATCATCAACCAAGATTGCTGTTTTTCCTTCAACCTCACCAATGATGTAGCCTTCTTCACGTTCTGAATCATCTTGGGCGTAGTCAATGATAGCGATTGGTGCATCAAGGTATTCCGCCAAGCTACGAGCACGTTTAACACCTGAGTTTTTAGGGCTAACAACGACAACATCACTTCCTGTGAATCCTTTTTCGTTGTAGTATTCAGCAAACAAAGGCATTGTGAAGAGGTTATCTACTGGGATGTCGAAGAAACCTTGAACTTGGACAGCGTGAAGGTCAAGTGTCAAGACACGATTGACACCAGCTTTAACCAGCATATTGGCAATCAATTTAGCAGTGATTGGTTCACGTGAAGCAGCGATACGGTCTTGACGTGCATAACCAAAGTAAGGCATCACTACGTTGACAGAGTTAGCACTGGCACGTTTGCAGGCATCAATCATGATGAGCAATTCCCAAAGGTGGTCGTTAACAGGGTTGCTTGTAGATTGGATGATATAAATATCGTCCCCACGAACAGACTCTTCAATATTGATCATGATTTCACCGTCAGAAAATTGACGTGAAGATACTTTGCCAAGTGGCAATCCGGTAGCCTTAGCAATTTTTTCAGCAATTTCTGGGTTTGAGCTGAGCGAGAACAACTTCAATTGTGGGTTTGCTTTTTGATGTACCATGACGATGGTGACTCCTTTAAAATAATAAGATGCGAAGCCCAATTAGGGCTATTGTAATAAAACTACAGATGGTTCTATTTTAGCAAAAAAAAGTAGAAATTTCAGCCTTCAGAAAGCGATATTGATGAAAATTGACGGACCATAAATTGCTGAATCGTTTTTGTATGCGTTTTTAGACAGATGAGAGCGATTATGGAAGTTGCCACAAGTACCAAATTGTCTTTGCATATATAAAAAGACAAGGGTTAATCCTTGTCTTAAAATGAAGTAAATGGTTTTTATAGACGTTTTTCACGGTGGAAATTTCGCCTCAGAACGTATCAAAAATGACTAGCGGAATTTCTATAAACTCACATTTCACCAACTAGTCTTTATCTCGCTTTAGGGTAGCTACAAAGCGTGCAACCTTACTCTTGGCATACTTAAAGTCAATATTATTTTCCTTAAGAAAGGCATCAAAGTCGTCTTTACCTTTCTTGGCATCTGAAACTTCCAACTCTAGCTCATAGTCTTTCTTATCAGCATAGACATTGACATCAAGTGCCATGAGACCAATATTGGTCTGGTATTCACGTCGGGTTGTGGTTAAATGTCCGAGGATGGTTAGGTCTTCTAACTTAACACCACGTTCCAGAAGAATGGACTTGATTTGGCAATCAGGGAAGTTAAGAGACTTGGTCATAGCCTTAGCATCTGCACAGTCCATGGTGACGTTGTATTCCATATTTCCGACCTTTTCAGGAATTTTCAAAGTCAGCTCACCATGAGTGGGAAGGGTTCTGATACGCAAAGACAACTTTTTATTCCTCATGTCACTTTGGGGTGTATCGATGTAGTAGTTGGTTTGCGTAACAGGTGTTACATGGGAGAAAAGCACTGCTAAACGATTATACTCGTCTTTGGTGAGCAGAGTCTTGTACTCTATCTCTAAATGGTTCATGTGTGTCCTCCCTTGTTCTTTTAAATGTGGTATAATGTAACAGATTGTATTTATTTTATAAAAAAACTAAAAGCTTTTGACAAGGAGGAGTCCTATCTTGACCATGGATTGGGAAGAATTTCTAGACCCCTACATTCAGGCCGTAGGTGAGCTCAAAATTAAGCTTCGAGGTATTCGTAAACAATTTCGTAAGCAAAATCGTCACTCGCCCATTGAGTTTGTGACGGGACGTGTGAAGTCAGTGGCTTCCATTGAAGAGAAGATTGCCCTACGTGGACTGTCTGTTGAAAATTTAGCAAAGGATATGCAAGATATTGCAGGACTCCGAATAATGGTTCAATTTGTTGATGATGTGGACGAGGTTTTGGGGCTTCTGCGTCGCCGTAGTGATATGACCATAGTCTCAGAGCGTGATTATATTAGGAACCGTAAACACTCGGGTTACCGCTCTTACCATGTTATCGTGTCTTATCCTGTTGATACCATTGATGGTCGCAAGGAAATCCTTGCCGAGATTCAAATTAGGACTTTGGCCATGAACTTTTGGGCCACCATTGAACATTCCCTTAATTATAAGTATCAGGGAAATTTTCCAGAGGAGATTAAACTTCGCTTGGAAACTACGGCACGCATAGCCTATCAACTTGATGAAGAGATGCGTAAGATACGTGATGATATTCGAGATGCTCAGTTGCTCTTTGATCCAATCAACAGAACTTTGAAAGATAGTGTAGGAAATAGTGATGACACAGATGAAGACCTTTTCTGATAAGATGAAGGTAGCTATTATTGCTAATGGCAAACCCCAAAGCAGGCGTGTTGCCTCAAAACTTTTTAATACCTTTCGAGATGATCCTGATTTTTATTTGACTAAGAAAAATCCTGATGTGATTATCTCTATTGGTGGCGATGGCATGTTGCTATCGTCTTTCCACATGTATGAAAAAGAGCTCTCTCGTGTCCGTTTTGTAGGGATTCACACGGGGCATTTAGGTTTTTATACAGATTACTTGGATAGTGAAGTGGATCAATTAATTGAAACCCTGCGTAAGGATAATGGAGATAAGATTTCCTACCCTCTTTTAAATGTCACATTAACCTTGGCTGATGGGCGTTCTTTCACGTCTATTGCCCTCAATGAAGCAGCAATTAAGCGTAACGAGAATACTATGGCGGCAGATGTTTGTCTTAATGATGTACTGTTTGAGAGCTTCCGTGGAGATGGGTTATCTGTATCGACGCCTACGGGGTCAACCGCCTACAATAAATCTTTGGGGTGGTGCGGTACTTCATCCCACTATTGAAGCCTTGCAGCTGACAGAAATTGCTAGTCTTAATAATCGTGTTTACCGTACCTTAGGTAGTCCACTTATCGTGCCAAAACATGAGAAGATTACTATCTATCCTACTCGAATGGGGAGCTACACTCTGTCGGTTGATAATAAGACCTATACCAACCGTAATGTGAAAAAGGTAGAATTTTCGATTGACCAACGTAAGATTTCTTTTGTTGCTAGTGCTAGTCACACAAGTTTTTGGGAACGGGTCCGTGAATCCTTTATTGGAGACATGGAAGAATGAGATATGAATTTACTGTAGGACGTTCATGTCGAGTTAAAACCTTTTTGAAGGAGCACGATATTTCAAAAGGACTTCTAGCCAAAATTAAGTTTGAGGGTGGTCATATCTGGGTCAATGGTGAGGGAGCAGTTTGCGACTTATCCTGTCCATGAGGGAGACGTGGTTGCCATAGAAATCCCTGATGAGGTGCCGCATGAAACCTTGAAGCCAATTCCTTTTGACCTGGATATCGTCTATGAGGATGATAACTTCTTGGTGATTAATAAACCCTATGGCTATGCTAGTATTCCAAGTGTTAACCATGATAATACCATGGCTAACTTTGTCAAATATCACTTTGTCAGCAATAATTATCCTAACCAGCGTGTCCATATCGTGACACGTTTGGATAAGGACACATCTGGTCTCATGCTGTTTGCCAAGCATGGTTACGCCCATGCTCGTATGGATAAACAGTTACAACAGAAGTCTATTAAGAAACATTATTATGCCTTGGTTGAAGGTGATACCAAACTTGAGCAGCAGGGTGAAATCATTGCACCAATTGCGCGTGATGTGGATTCCATTATCACACGTCGAGTCCATAAATCGGGAAAATATGCTCACACTAGTTATCGTTTGGTAGGTGATTATGGTAGGGTTAAACTGGTTGATATCAATCTTCATACCGGACGTACGCACCAGATTCGTGTGCACTTTGCCCACTTAGGTTTGCCTCTTTTGGGAGACGACCTTTATGGCGGGTCCCTAGACTACGGTATTAAGCGTCAAGCCTTGCATTGTCATCGCCTTGCATTTATAGATCCTTTCACCAAAAAAGAGATGGTCCATGCATCTTCCTTGACAGATGATTTTGAAACCGTTATCATGAACTTACAAACTAAAAAAGATTGATTGAGGATTTTTTTATGCGTAGTCTATTTGGTGAACTTCGTGAAGGTATTTTAGGGAAAGGAGTTAAGATTGTCTTCCCTGAGGGTAACGATGACCGTGTGGTTCGTGCTGCTGCCCGTTTGAAATTTGAAGGATTGGTGGATCCTATTATTTTGGGTGACCCAGTTGAGGTTCACAAAATCTTGAACGATCTTGGCTTTGCAGACTTTAACTATACGATTATTAATCCTGAAACCTATGAAGGTTTTGAGAAAATGAAGGAAAAATTTCTTGAAATTCGTAAGGGAAAAGCAACAGTCGAAGATGCAGAGAAATTGCTTCGTGATGTCAACTATTTCGGTGTTATGCTAGTTAAACTTGGTCTTGCTGATGGGATGGTTTCAGGTGCTATTCACTCAACAGCGGATACGGTACGTCCTGCTCTTCAAATTATCAAAACAAAACCTGGTATTTCTCGTACATCAGGTGTCTTCCTTATGAACCGTGAGGATACCAATCATCGTTTGATGTTTGCCGACTGTGCTATCAATATTGAACCAAATTCTCAAGAATTAGCAGAAATTGCAATTAATACTGCAGAAACAGCTAAAGTTTTTGGTATTGATCCTAAAGTGGCCATGCTTAGCTTCTCAACAAAAGGTTCTGCTAAATCACCAAAAGTTGACAGGGTTGTTCAAGCAACAAATATTGCTAAAGAAATGCGTCCTGACTTGGCTATTGATGGTGAGTTGCAGTTCGATGCAGCATTTGTTCCAGCAACAGCAGCTATTAAGGCTCCAGATAGTGACGTAGCAGGACATGCTAATGTCTTTGTATTCCCTGGTTTGCAGGCCGGAAATATCGGCTATAAGATTGCTCAACGTTTGGGAATGTTTGAGGCTATCGGACCAATCTTACAAGGTCTTAATAAACCAGTAAACGATCTTTCTCGTGGTGCGAGTGCTGAAGATATTTACAACTTAGCTATTATCACAGCTGCTCAAGCTCTTAATAATTAAAAAGCAATAATAAAAGAAAGTCTGGCTAAGTGTCTGGGCTTTTTTTATGCAATTTTTGTGATTAAAAAAATAAATCAATGTAAACTAGATAGAACCTTTATTTATAAGGAATCGCAGTTGTTCTCGTGTTTACATATGTTATCGAATTGTACAAAATATTCTGATAAAAGCTGTGATGCTTGATTATTTATGCTATAATAAAGTTGTAAAAATTTTTTGGAGAAATTTTATGAAAAAAAGCAAATGGTTGGCTCTCGTGGGGGTAGCACTTCTAAGTGTTGGTGCGTTAGCGGCTTGTTCATCTAAATCAAACACTAGCGGAACTACTTATGGTTATATTTACAGTTCGGATCCAGAAACCTTGGATTATATTACATCAAATACTGGACCTACGACAACTGCTGTAACTAACGCTGTAGATGGTCTTATGGAAGCTGATAAATATGGGAACCTTTGTTCCTTCAGTAGCTGAAGACTGGTCTGTCTCTCAAGATGGTCTTACCTATACCTATAAGATCCGTAAGGGTGTTAAATGGTATACTTCAGATGGTGAAGAGTATGCTGATGTGACTGCCAAGGACTTTGTAACTGGTCTTAAGCATGCTGCAGATGCCAAAGCTGGGGCTCTCTATTTGGTACAAGATTCTATTGCTGGATTGTCTGACTATCTCTCTGGTGCCAATAAAGATTTCTCTAATGTGGGTGTCAAGGCAATTGATGACTATACTTTGCAGTACACGCTTAAGAAACCAGAACCATACTGGAACTCTAAGACAACCTATAGTTTGCTTTTCCCAGTAAATGGAGACTTCCTCAAGAATAAAGGAAAAGATTTTGGTAAATCAACAGACCCAACCTCTATCCTTTATAATGGACCTTTCCTTCTCAAATCTTTGACAGCTAAATCTTCAATTGAGTTGACTAAGAATGAAAATTATTGGGACAAGAAAAATGTTCACTTTGATGCTATCAAATTGACGTATGATGATGGTTCGGATCAAGAGGCTCAAGAACGTGGTTTCACTGATGGTGCTTATAATATTGCTCGTGTCTTCCCAACGAGTTCAAACTATGCTTCTGTAGAGAAGAAATATAAAGACAATATTTATTACACAGCAGCAGGTGCGTCTACATCAGCTATTGGTGTTAATATTGACCGTCAAAGTTACAAATACACTGCTAAAAAGACTGACGCTGAAAAGTCTTCAACGAAAAAAGCTCTTTTGAATAAAGACTTCCGTCAATCAATTAACTTTGCTATTGACCGTACGGTATATCAATCACAAGTCAATGGTAAGGATGGATCAGCTAAAGCTATTCGAAATCTCTTTGTTCCTTCTGACTTCGTTAGTGCAGGTAATAAGACCTTCGGAGATCTTGTTACAGAGAAAATGTCTTCATATGGGGATGAATGGTCAGGCGTGAATTTTGCTGATAGTCAAGATGGCCTCTACAATGCAGAAAAAGCTAAGACTGAGTTTGCCAAAGCTAAGGATGCTCTCCAAGCAGATGGTGTTCAATTTCCAATTCATTTGGACCTTCCAGTTGACCAAAGCTCTAAACTTAATGTTACCCAAGCCCAATCTTTGAAACAAACCATTGAAAAATCATTGGGAAATGACAATGTGGTGATCGATATTAACCAATTGTCATCTGATGATATGCAAAATGCAACACTTAATGCAGCCAACGCAGCAGCAGAAGATTGGGATATTTCAAATGGTGTTATTTGGAGTCCAGACTATCAAGACCCATCAACTTATCTTGATATCTTCAAAACAACATCAAGTGAAAACACTAAGACTTTCATGGGTTATGATGATCCAAATAATGCGGCAGCAGCCCAAGTAGGACTCAAAGACTATGATGCCTTGCTTGATTCTGCAGCTTCAGAAACAAGTGACCTCAATGTTCGTTACGACCGTTATGCTCAAGCTCAAGCATGGTTGGAGGACAGCTCGCTTGTGATTCCATTGACTGTTGGTAATGGTGCTGCACCAGTTATCTCACGCTTGGCACCGTTTACCGGTGCTAGCATGCAGGTGGGAGATAAAAACTCATCAGACTACTTCAAATATGTGAAACCACAAGAAAAAGTAGTTACTAAGAAAGAATATGAACAAAGTCGTGAAAAATGGCTTAAAGAAAAGAAAGCATCTAACGAAAAAGCTCAAAAAGATCTTGAGAAACACGTAAAA
>BNJU01005369.1_pt1 | contig 14667 bp, 6 predicted proteins | sample 8539281 | NCBI WGS metagenome assembly BNJU01 (sample SAMD00202456, study PRJDB9452) | human saliva metagenome | isolation source: human saliva | place: Japan
AGACGGGTCTTCAACAGTTTGTTACATGCAAACAGCCTCTAAAGCCTTATAAATAAAGGGTTTTCTGTGTCAAATTTCTTTTTATTTTATTGTTGTATTTTGTTGTATTATATGATATAATGAAGTATGAAACTTTGGTATGACAAAAAAATCGAAAGGATCCTACTTATTTTTATTCAAAGAGGAATCTGAAACGGAAAAAAAGACTACTACTAAAAATGTGGTTCGCATAGGAAAACATTCCGAACTTCTAAAAACTACCGCTGACCCTCTGGCTTACGCTCTTGATGAGGTCAAAAGATATAATGAGGAGTTAAAAAAACAATAAATCGGTAGCTTTTAGATTTTTAAGTTTGACTTTAATGAAAAAAATCACCTATCAAGATGATTTAGTATCTAAGTCTAAACTTTTTAAACATAGGATATTTTTTTCCTTCAGCAAATTTACCATGATCTCAAGATTGGAGACTTCTTCAAAAAAATATAATAAAAGATACTAGAATACAGTTTGACCCAAATCTGGTAAATAGATTCCTCACTTATTCTCGTATACTTAATCCTGACTCAAGCTAGGTACTCATCAGAATCTTGTTAGCTTTTATGAGCAACCCACATTTGGTTACGAACACATTCTTTCTGTACACTTGACATTATGTATGATCATTATGATGAGTATATTTCTCATCTATATGATGCAAGTACGAAATTAATAAAGAGAGATACCTCGGTATGTTTTTTTGACTGCTCAAACTATTACTTTGAAATAGAATCAAATGACGAAGATTATATTGATCCTGTAACCGGTGAAGTGACTAAAGGTCTACGAAAAATATGGTGAGTAAAGAACATAGACCAAATCCTATTGTACAAATGGGACTATTTATGGACAAAGACGGTATACCACTATCTATGTGCATTACTTCCGGTTCTGATAATGAGCAAACTACTGCTATTCCTTTAGAACAAAAGCTAATAACTATGTTTAAGGGCAAAAAGTTTATTTATTGTGCTGATGCCGGTCTTGGGTCTTTAAATATCAGAAATTTTAATTCTATGGGTGGCAGAGCTTTTTATTGTTACTCAATCCATAAAGATGCTTTCTAATACGTTAAAAGAAGCTATTTTTAGTGATATTGATTATCGCCTATTATCTAATGATAAACCTGCAACTATTCAGCAAATGAAAGATTTTGATAGGTTTGATAAAGTTAATGCAGAACTGTACGATGATAGGATATACAAGATAATCCCTGCTGATAAGGCATTTGACCTTGGACTTTATGAAGAAAAGGCATGTAAGAATGGTACTATTAAGAAAGTTAAGTCAAAGGCCGTAGTTCCACAAAAAATCATTGTCTCATTCTCAAGAAAAATGATGGAATATCAAAGATTTATACGAAATCGCCAGATAGAAAGGGCTAAGAAGCTCCTTACTAAGCTGGACCCCGAAACCTATAAAAAAGGGGCAAATGATATAACTCGTTTTATAAAACGAACCACATCAACATCCTCCGGTGAAAAAGCTGTAGATACCTACGAACTTAACCAAGAAGCCATAAATGAAGAAGAAAAGTATGATGGATTCTATGCAGTGGCAACAAATCTTGAAGATTCAGCTAAGTATATCTTAGAAATTAGCTCAAACAGATACAAGATAGAAGATTGCTTTAGAATAATGAAAACCAATTTTTCAGCCAGACCTGTATTTCATCAAAATAGAGGCGAATAGTAGCACACTTTATGGTCTGTTACACAGCTCTTTTTAATATATAGGATTCTGGAAAAAGAAGCTGGATATGTATGGAACGCATTTCACTGTAGAGAATGTTATAGAAACTTTGAACAACATGCAGGTAGCTAATTTAGAAGATGTATGCTATATGTCAACATATGATAATTCACAAGTACTAACGTCATTAAATGCTATCTTTAATCTTGAATTGGACAAGAAATACTATCAGCCAAAAAGATTTAAATAAAAATAAAAAGATTTCAACTTGAACTTTCCATACAACATTTTTAGATACTTAAAAAAAGTGGCTAAAAGCCTTGTAAATACAGGGTTTTCAAGCCACTTTTTCTATTCCCAAACTGTCTGAAGATGGGATATAAATAAAAATGCCACTTAAAATTTTTCTTACATCAGAGAGTATATAACATGTATCAGGCATAACCAGTTATAAGCTATATGTATAATGTAAACTTTACTTTTTATAAATTATCTTACTATAGTAAAACGAAACAAGTCGATAGACTTTTTAATATATGTTAGGAAGAAGAAAAATGTTCATATAGATGTAAAACTTACACCGGAGGATGAGTCGGAGGTACTCAGGTATCTTCAGCACAATGGTAAAGAAATAGATGAAAACCTGCATGCACAGGTGCTTGAATGCATGGATAAAATAAATGCTGTAGCAAAGCCGAACTTGTCTTTTAGAGAATGGGATCTCGAAAACAAAGGAGAATTTCCGGCGGAGCTTGACTTTTGTGGAAACAGTATCAAAAAGCATATAAAAAGATTGTCGTAAGCTTTGTTTTAATGGCGGCAACAATAGGAGTCGGAGTTGACAATGCTATCAAGAAAAAGAAGAACTTAAGAATGTAGCAAATGCACTTATTATGGACTCATGTGGTTCGACCTTATAGAAGCTGTATGTGACAGTATAGAAGCAGGATTTAGAGAACAACATTTAAAGGAAAAACAATTATCTGACATTCAGATTTTCACCCAGGATACGGTGATTTACCTATAAGCATACAGAGACAGTTTGTAAATGTGGTCAATGAGCGAGAAGAATAGGTGTAAATGTCGGTGACAGCGGAATAATGTTACCAAGAAAATCGGTGACAGCTATAATAGGTGTCAGTGATCAAAAGCTTTGAGACACTAAAAAGACCTGTGCAGGATGTAATCTTTTAAAATCCTGCAGATATAGAAAGATAGGAGTCAGATGTTATGTATAAATTATTGATACTTTTGACGGCGCAATGGGAACAATGCTTCAGGCTGCCGGTATGAAGGCCGGAGAGCATCCGGAAGTCTTCAGATTTGACAATCCGGATATAGTAAAAATATACATTTAAAATATATAGAATCAGGTAGCAATGTAATATATACAACACTTCTCGGAGCAAATGCACATAAGCTTGAAGGCTGTAAGATAGATGCATACGGCTGTAAAGACTACAATTAGTCTCTGCAAAGGAGGCAGTAGCCGAGAGTAAAAGCGATGTAAGGATAGCTCTTGATATCGGACCTATAGGTGAGCTTTGGAGCCGCTTGGTGTACTTAGATTTGAGGATGCCTATGAAATCTACAAAGAGATGGTAACAGCAGGTGAAAAATACGGAGCCGATGTTATCATATTTGAGACATTTACAGATCTTTATGATGCAGAGCCAGTGTACTTGCAGCAAAGGAAAATACCAAGCTTCCGGTTTGAGTTACAATGACTTATGAGACCACAGGAAGAACCTCTGACAGGCACAAGATAGAATCAATGGCTGTAACACTTGAAGGACTGGGAGTGGATGCTGTGAGGCTTTAACTGCTCTCTGGGACCAAAGATAGTACCTCTTGCACTGAAAGAATGGACCAATCTGCTATAATAATAAAGCCAAATGCCGGACTTCCAAATCCTTCTACAGGAGAATATGACCTGCTTGCAAGCTGATGCCGGATCTGATGGCGGATTTTGGTGAAATAGGTATAGATTATGAGAGGTCTGCGGTACATCACCCTGAATTTATAAGTGAGTTAAAAGTCGGCATTTGAAAAGCAGAATTCCCCGGATAAAGTATACAAAGGCAGCAGGTATGGCTCGAGACAATGAAATGGTGGGATTAACGGCGTAAGAGTTGTAGGAGAGATTAAATCCTACCGGAAAGAAAAGATTCCAGGAAACGCACCAAACCATGAGATGGAATATATATGTAAGGTGGCAATAGAGAGAAGAAGAGTCAGGAGCTGACTAACTGGATATCAATCGGTAGGTGTTCCGGGCGGTATGAAGTTGCACTTATGATAGAGGCTGTAAAGGCTGTGCAGTCCTGTAGTCAATATTCCATTGCAGATGAACTCATCAAATCCTGGGGCAATAGAAGCCGGACTACGTGTATACAATGGTAGAGCTATAGTAAACTCTGTAAATGCGGAGGATGAGAGACTTGATTGATACTTCTATCGTATACGGTGCGGCGGTGATAGGACTTGCTCAAATGAGAACAGTAACTACTACGGCACAGAAAGACTTGACAATGCAAAGCATATACTAAAAAGGCTTTGGAGTATGGACTGAAAAAGAAGATGTTATAATTGACTGCCTTACACTTACAGTTTCAGCACAGCAGGACCAGGCAACTCTGAGGCTGTAGAAAGAGGACAAAACGAACTCGGACTTCATACAACTCTTGGTGTCAGCAATATTTCAGTTCGGTCTTCCTGCAAAGAGTCATATCACAGGAATTTCTGATACAGGCAATGTATGCAGGACTTGATCTGCCTATAGTGAACCCAGAATATTGAAGATATTATGAATGCAATATGCTCATTTAAAGTACTTTCAGGTGAGGATAAGGACTCTGTAAAATATATTGAGATTTGCGACTCGTAAAGGCTGGGACCAAGGTGGTAGCGGTATCAGACAACGGAGAAGTTACAAAAGAAGTTGTGCAGGATGCAATATTAAAAGGGCAAGGAAGAAACTTATAATAATGTCAAGAAAGCTGGAGGACCACGAGAGCTTGAAATAATAAATGAATACCTTATACCAGCACTTGATACGGTAGGAGATTTATATGAAAAAGCAGGTAATATTCTGCCACAGCTTATAATGCAGCGGCATATGCAAGCTCAGCATTGAGCTTATCGAAAGAATAGCAAACAAGGGTGAGCACAGTAATGTCAGCAAAGGGTAGGAGATTGGTATGTACCGTAAAAGGTGATATCCACGATATCGGAAAGAATATAATAGGTAATCTTGAAAACTACGGCTGGAGATGATTGACCTCGGAAGAGATGTTGATATCAAAATGTAGTGGATACCGTAGTCAGGAGAAAATGTAAAGCATGGGACTTTCAGCACTTATGACTACCACATTGCCGGCTAGGAAAAAGACTATTGAAGAGATAAGAAAGGTATCAAGCGATTGCAAAGTGTGGGTGGGCGGTGCCGTGCTCGCTGAATATGCGGATGAAATGGGTGCGGGACTTGATGCCTGATGCCAGAAGCTCAGTTGACATTGCAAAAGACAGTTTTAGGATAATAAATTATGGAAAATATAAGAGAATATTTAAAGACAATATATTGCTCTTTGACGGAGCGATGGGACATATTATGATGAACTTACAGACGACGGTATTGGCTGTGAACTCCAATATCAAAATCTGAGCTTATAAAGGATTCATAATGAGTATATTGAGGCAGGTGCAAAGGCTATAATTACCAAATACCTTTTTCTACAGGTATAGACGCATTCCTTGGTGACAGATTTGCAAAAAGAGTGATAAATGCAGGTGATATAGCAATTGGAAGCCGCTAAAGAAGAGGCATATGTTTTTGCCGATATGGGCTCTTTAAGTGCGGACAGCAACCACGCAGCATTTGAAGAGTATAAGATTCTGGCAGATATATTCCTTGAAAAAGGTATAAATCATTTTCTGTTTGAAACAAGAAACAGCACTGTGGGATTAAAAGCAATAGGCGAATATATCAAAGAAAGATCACCGGAATCTTTTATAATAGCATCTTTTGCAGTGATGCCTGACGGATATTCAAGCGAAGGTTATTACTATAAATCAATGTTTAAAGAGATCTGTGAATCAGGTTTCTTTGACGGAGTAGGACTTAACTGCGTTTTCTGGTGCAAATCATATGGCAAAGCTTTTTAAGAGATGTTGATTCTGACGGGCTTTTTCCTTGTGGCTATGCCGAATGCCGGATACCCTATAGTCAGAGATAATAAAATACACTATGGTTCATTGCGCAGAATTATTTTGCGGCTCAGATAGAAGATATACTTGGACATGTGCCGTGAAATATGGTCGAGGCTGTTTGGAAACCACTCGAGCATATTGAACTTCTAAAAAGAGCATGAGCGGAATGCTTATAAAACCGAGAAAATCTAGCAAAGAAAAGAGTATCTCACAGAATATAAGACTAAACAGATTTGAACAAAAAGCTTTTATCAGGAGAAAAGCCTATAGCTGTAGAGCTTGATTCACCGATAGATATAATATTTCAAATTTATGGAAAAATGCAGGTAAATTAAAAGCAGCCGGAGCGGACATTGTAACTATAGCAGATAATCTCTAGCAAGAGCAAGAATGGACAGCTGTTTACTTGCCTGCAAGGTCGAAACGAACGGACTTTGATGACTGCCTCATATGACCCGTGCAGAGACAGAAATGTAAATGCAGCTGAGGATTATTACTTGGTGCAAGTGCAATGGGAGTTGTACTTGTTATCACAGGCGATCCGATGCAAATGCCCAAAGGGATGAAATAAGATCGGTATTTGAATTCAATTCAGTGAAGTTTGCAAACTTTTATCAAGTCCTTGAATGATGAAAGTATTTGAAAGTCCTATGAATATCATGGAGCATTGAATGTAAATTCAAAGATTTCAGTGCCGAGCTTAGAAAGCGCAAAAGAAAAGCAAGAAAATGGTAGTAGAAGTACTATTTACTCAGCCGGTTTTGACAAGAAGAAATATTGATGTAATCTAAAAGAAGCCAGAAAATCTTGATGTTAAAGATAATGGGCGAATCATTCTATAGTAAGTGAAAGAAAATGCAGATATGATGCAAAGTGAAGTAAACGGTATATATATTACCCGATGATATCGTGGAAAAGCATGTAGAGCAAGGAAAGAGAAAGAAAGCCCAGATCGCACTGCTGATACTCAAAGATCATAAATGAGATCTATGATCTGAGTGAACGGATATTATCTTATAAACATCGTTTTAAACAGGAGTAAATTGATGGAAAGACTCATAAAGACTGTAAAAGAGGTTTGTGAAAACAGATAAAGGACACAAAGCCTTATCCCTCTAGTTATCTATACTCCTTTTAATATTTCAAAGAGTTTTATTAACCTCATCTTCCGTATTGTACTTGTCATGCTTAATGTCGCAGGAAGATGAGGGCTCTTATCATTTGAAACAGCCATAATTACATGTGAGGATCTATACTTCCGGTGGTACAGGCTGAGCCAAAGAGGCACGAGACACCGTTTTGATTTAATAAATTAAGAGCAGTTCACCGCTTATGTTTTCAGTAGATATTTATATTGTTAAAAAGGTCTATTTCTCCATATCACCGTTTATATGAGAGCCTTCTATATTCTCAAGTATGAAAGTAGTCTTTCTCTAAGAGATTTTCTATAAAGCTGTCTTTTCTAGGATTTATAGCAGTTTTTCAAAGCATTTGCCATAGCTATTATACCGAAAGTATTTTCTGTACTTGCTCTCACTGATTTCTTTCCTGACTCGCCGCCATGTATCAAAAGATGTAAGCTGATACCTTCTTATATATAAAAATCCCACACCCTTAGGTGAGTGGAATTTATGTCCACTTGCACTAGTAAATCAATATTGAGCATACTACATCAATAGCAAGATGCCCTACAGCCTGTCCCACCGCATCAGTAGTGGAATAAGATATTGTGCTCATAGGCAATCTTTCCTATTTCTTTTTATAGGTTGTATAGTACCCTATTTCATTGTTTGCAAACATTATACTGATAAGGACAGTATCATCTCTTATAGCGTCTTTAAGCTCATTTTATATCAATAATACCTTTTTCGTCAGTGCCCTAGATATGTGACCTCGTATCCTCTCCAAAGGTAGGAGAGAGTATGAAGTACAGAGTGGTGCTCAATTTTTGAACTGATGATATGCTTTCCTGACTTTTTCCATCGCTCGCGGGACTTTAGTATCGCTCAGTTATTTGCTTCACTGCGCCTCGAGGTGAAAATAGATCTCATTATATTTTTGCACTGATTGATCAGCTATCATTTCTCAGCATCTTCATATCAGCCTTTTACATCGTGGCGGAGAATAGCTTTGATGAAGGATTTACCTAGTTTTCTAATAAATATGCTATATCAAAAGTGTCTTTCCACCACAGTGGTGGAGGCGTATGTCCATATATATCATAGTACTCTATTCTTTTACAAAAGTATGCGTGCAATCCTTTTATAAAACAGGTTATATCCGCATCATACAATATAAATAGTATCAACTAAAATAGTAAATGATTGAATTTGAATTACTAAGCACAATATAGTGTGTGTATATCTATAATTTAAATAGAGGTGATATATGGGCTGGAGCGTTGATATTTTAAGGAGCGGAAAAATATTCAGGATATAAAAATATAATAAATATATTTATGTCAAGAGGCTATGCCAACTGTGCAGCATATGATAATGGAAGATGTTATAGACTCGATAAATAGACCTATGTTGATGAAGTGAGCATGCCATATTATTTGCAAGGATGGGTCCGACAGTGTTCTTTGTCCGATGTAGATAGCCTGCATCAGATGAATTGGTGGTCCTAATGTGAGGATAAAGGATTTTCCTAAGAAAGTTTAAAGTTTATAAAAGATTATTTTTGGCTAGAAAATATCCAGGTAGATCTTTATGTAACTGTTAAATCACTGAATACTTTTAGCTTGTACCGGAAGATGCGCTCTAGGATTAGCGTCAGGGATAAACATTTTTATACAAAAGCTGACATGAATCAGGATTTATAATAAAGAGTGGGATTCCAATTGGATATATACCACGATCCGGGCTGAGCAGTAATATAGAGTGGTGCATGAGATACGAAAGGAGTAGAATGGGGAGAAGCCGGTATTTAATAAAGATGGAGATTGAATATAGATTATATTATATATTCTTATAGATATGGACATAGTATAAGAGATTTTCTATTTCAGGAAGTATGATATATCATATATGAAGAGGAGAATGATATTTTGTTCTTTGGGGATGCAGGCACATGGTGAAGTGTACTCTACCGAAAAGTATTGGAAATACCGACTGAAAGAGCAAATGAGTGAGATTGAAACATATTATCGTTTTCTAATATATGTGGAAGAGCTGTATTCTTGAATTGTTGCACGTGTTTAGAGGAGAGTCCAAAATGATATATTTTATACGTGGACAATGGAAGATACTATAACTAAAAGCGATGATGAGACGGTATTTGTGGTGTCGAAACCTACGTAAAACTGATATACAGATCATCATTGTAAACATAGTATAGACTATTATATGAATAGTGCATTACTACTGGCGGCTTTCTGACGTGGTATGCTAAAAAGCGTGTACTCTAAAAATATTACAGAATGTGTTGAGCTTAGATATGAAAGGAGAGATATCAGCCAAAAGACTAACTCAAAGCGCAGAGGCTTCCTCACAGAATGATACATGCGTGAGACAATGAATAAAAGAAAACATTTAATATCAAAAGAGCACAGCTATAATATAGTCTATGTAAAAATTTAATAGGATGATTATTTTATAATGAGGACAAAGGTAGTGAAATGTACTGTAATACACAGATGATAGAATATGCCTACAGATGAAATAATGGCAGCACGGGTTTTGAGACATATTTCAGATTTTTCGAGATCCTATGTCAGCATGGCAGTGCTTGAAATAGTACATAACCTCTCTAAATAGGTTTCGGAGGATATATATATTGACAACAGTTGTTTCTTTACAAAAGACAGCACAGGTCGAGTGAAATGTTAACAATAAAGACAAGAATGAAGATGGATATTTAAAGAAGAAGAGAGGAGCACTTTTATAAGTCAGTAGAGATGGCAGGATGTAGGATATTAAGAAGAAAAAGATGATAATAGCTGCAGGGATACTGAAATCTGTGTAAACATACTGAGTGTCACGGTTACCAATGAATCTTTGGACGACAAAGGTGATTGTTATGGAGTTTTATGTAAATAAACACTGATTATGATGATGATTTCAGATGGTATTTGGATGACCGAATCTTCATGCAGCAGTGTATATTAATATAATAAAAGGGAGCATTCATATTGCTGGACAGTAGAAGGATTCGTCCGGGACTGGAGCTACTATGTATGTATATTGAGGAGGAAAGCGGTAATCGAGGCTTTATGTGTTTGAATACATGAATATTTTAAACTGTTTCCAGAAGATATATTTAAAGGGAAAGCGTGTTATATACGAAAGAGATGATATTGACAGGGCCTGAGAAATATAGCTTGAGAGTGGTATGATCTTGATCAGAAGACTTTATAGTATAATTGCTGATGTATGATATACACTATAAAGCATAGATTTCCAATTTGGAGGCTGCCTTGGAAAAGAAAAAGTAGTGAGTAGGTATGTCGGAGGAGTGGACTCCTCAGTGGCAGCTATCTTTTAAAAGGCGCGGATATGATGTCACAGGCATTGTGACCATGCAGATATGGCAAAGTGAAGATGAAGAGGGATATGTCAGGCGGTGGAGGATGCTGCGGTCTGTCTGCAGTGGATGATGCTGGAGAGAGTGTGAGGGATATCGGAATACCCTATGTGTAATGAGATTTCAGAGATGAATTCAAAAGATAAGGTAATAGATTGTTTGTAAATGAATATGTACGAGGCAAGGACACAATCCATGTATCGCATGGAGCAGATGTAAAATCAGGAATCTCTTTTGGAGAGAGTATGATGCTTGGAGCAGATTATGTACCCTGCAGGCCGATATGCGAGAATAGAAACTTGAGGAACATGGAAGATATGCACTCAGAATGTCGAAAAGCAAAGTGCCAAGGATCAGACCTATGCCTTTATAATCTTACACAGGATCAGCTTTCCAAAAGCAACTGATGCCTGTAGAGTGGTTATGAAAAAGATGAGATGAGAGTGCAAAAAGTTTTAATTTAAGAGTGGCAAATAAAGCCTGACAGTCGGTCAGGAGATATGCTTTGTTTCAGATAATGATTATGCCTCGTGTAGAAAATGAAATAGGATGCCTGAGGAAATTTTGTAACTGCTGACAGGAGAGATACTTAGGAAGCATGAGGAATGCTGCATTATACACCATCGGGCAGAGAAAAAGGACTTGGCAGCATCTGCGCTGGGTCATCACGATCTTTGTTACGAGATGAGCCTGCAAACAAATAAGAGTTGTAATAAATTGAAAATGAGACGTTTTCAGGATACAGTCTAAGAGCTACTAATCACCAATGCCATGGCAGTTGAGAGGAGTTTTGACGGTATGAGAGCTATAGGGAAAATAAGATATTCCTAGGGCGAACACTGCTTGCAGTCAGGTACGAAGACAGGATAAGAGATAGACTTTGATGAAAAGGTGAGAGCCATATAACTGCAGGCAAGCGGTAGTCTTATACGATGAGAGCGGAGCAGCGTGCTGCAGGGGCGGAACAATTATAGGAAAGATGCGACTAATTTGCAAAGAGTGCTATATAAGCTGTAATAACAGAAAGGTTGTGGATCAGATGATATCTTTTTAGAATTTCGTTAATGTCAAAACGCGGGTATAAGTTATATAATCGCAGTGATACTTTGTAGTAATGTATCAGTTGGCGGAGTCTTTAAGACCATATGTTTACGGTTTAAATGGAGGCAGTGATACCGTGCGAGTTTACAATGACCTCTCAATTATATGGAGTTTCTTTGTATCTTTAATATTTATGTACTGCCGATGCGTTTTGGGCAGGGTGCATATTGTGCTGTATCTTGAAGGGCAAATAGAAGCTTTTAAAACCTTTTATCGGAATTTGATCAGGTGGCTACTGGGTATGGCTTTGATATTGGAATTTCTCTACCTTGAAGGAAGGAAAATATGTCACGGGTTCTGACTGGAGTGTACAGCTGAAGAATCTCGATATAGCCCTACGCCGATCTTTCAGAAACCAGCGCCCACATTTATTTTATTTTCTTTATTGAGGTATTGCAGGGGTATTTTGCACCTGAGAGTCAGGCCGTTAAAGAAAACTCACTACCTTTGATGGCGTGTTTCAATGTCTGCAATGTATCTTTGGGTGAATTGAGTTCTTGTTTTCTCACGTTACAGGTTTTTAAGGTGATTTATCAGGTGACAATTTTGGCAAGATCTGTATCTTAGCTTGTTTACCCTGCTGTATTATCTGCATTGTCCCAGAACTGTAATTTCAAAGGTTCATGAGTAACAGGGCCATGAAATGGAAGAACAAAATACAAAAGCAACCCGTATTTTAAATTTTGCAGATAGTACGTCATCTCAAAACTTTGGCCTCTATATGCAATCATCTTTTATGTTTCTCTTCTTGGAGCAATAATAGGAGACTACTGCTTTTCAGTCTGCACCAGACTCTATTATAAAGGCATGCCGGACCAGAGACTTGCAAGACTGGACATTGTCTAAAGGAAGCACCTCAAAGCTATCGAGATATGATGAGCAGCGTATCTCTTTGTGCATAGCGCGAGGACATAAAAGATTGTAAGAAAGACAGCATTTCGAAAGAGAATACGTCATGGTCACAGGAGTTATGGTAAACCAGACAGCTATGTACTTGCCCGTGCTTTTTGAACAGATCTTGAGGAAAAACTCACGCTTTCACAAAGCTTGTCAGAGGAATATACCAATGATCGCTACAGCTTCCCTGTTGCAAGGCTCATAAAAGAGCAAATATGGATTGCAGATATTATATATATTTTGAGTGAAGCCTTTGGAATGGATAGCCTCTATGGCTGTAATATATGAGGCGATGTACGGCTCCGGAGAAAACAGAATGTGCAGCCCAGTATATGGGTAAAATGATTTATATTAATTGCACTGTAGAGGTGGGAGGTGTGTAATTTCTTCGGTACAAAATAAAGCATCCTGTGAAAGTGCAGTTGCCTTCACTGCAACTTTTACAGGATGTTTCTATTGCCAACATAATGATTTTGTAGAAAAATACCTACAACTAGCCATGCAATTACTTATATAATTTGAATAATATTACGATATATAATTATATTGCCTATGCTTATAAATGTTGATATAATATATTTATTTCAACTTGATATGTTTATATAATGTTAACTAATATACGAGGAATATCTATGTTTAAAAGTGCCATTTAGCAGTGATGTGGGGGACGATGTGCCAGTGAACTAGACAATGATTATGAGACATGAAGGATAATGGTTTAATATGTGGAGATATAATCGTAGATGCATTTATAGCGAAAGCGTATTATGGAAAATAGAGAAGGCCAATATGATTTGAGTCTTTTAGATATTGAACTTGGGGAGATAAACAGGGGTAGAGGTAGGACATAGTGTCTAAATGAACAAATGGAGATTATATAACCAAAAGTATATATATATCGCTCAGAAGGATATATATGATGGAGCAGTTATTTGATGTGCAACCCTTCGCTAGCCTATAGACAGTAAAGGTTTTTGCTGATGTCAGTTGGCTATGAAAATATCTGAAAAGGAAAATAAAATTTTAGTTTAAAAGTTTCAGAAAATTGTAAAAGTCCTTATAAGGACATTTTATATTTTGAAAAGTAAAGGAAGAGAGAATTTTGTTTGGTACAAGAATAGCTCTAGTTTTACAGTAATATTAAAGTTTGGAGAAACTTTGCAAAGTTTCTTCATTCACCCAAATAGGAGTTATTTTGCGGAGACCATGGGTTGACTGTTTGTTTTCAAATTCAGGATGATGATGACGGATGGAGTATAATTTCCGATAAGCAGAAAATAAGAGAAAGAGAATGAAGAGCTTCTGCTGGTATTTGAAAGGAAAGAGCTGAAAGTGAGAGTGGTGCATAGCGTATTTGCTGATTACAGAACACACTGGGAGTTAATTCAATATTTAAACTTATAAGTATTTTGTGAAAAGACAAAGGATATAGGCTTGAAAAATAGAGTTCATATCTTACAGTTTATATTTGCGTGTGAAACTACTTTTGGTTTTATTTTACTGCAATACCTTTGTTAATGCTGTTTTTCCGCTATAATATGCATTTTGCACTGTCATTTAACTAGGAGGACAATTAAAGAGTGGAATAACTTGGCAACAATATATATGTGTTGATTATGCCTGTTGAAATTATATTTATGTCTCTGTTCGATCATAGAAAGATATTTTCGTGTTTATGGCTGGAATTACATTCGATATATCTGTTAGTATGTGGTAGAGCTGTAGTATATTTGTATCACTGATGTTTCTGTAAGGAAAAACAATCGATAAAATATAAATATTTTAATGGGATATTGGTTATCAATTCTTCTCTTCTGATCCTTTTATTGTTTTATTATACCGTGTGCAATTTTCAAATCTATTTTATTAATGGTGGTTTCCTTCTTATAATTACTTATTGTGTCTTGCGAGAAAACTCAAGGTGTTACACGAAACAGACTCGTATCTATAAAAGCATTGAAATTATACAAAGTATTATTAAAAGTGTGTAATCAGACATGATATAAATATTGACCTCAAGTCATTGGGACTGTGCCTGTTGTTGGGCAGGAAGCTGTTCAGGTGTCTATAATCGTTGACGATATGATTAATTTGAGGGAGATGTATTGATATCAGTGTGGATAATATCTGGAAGGCTTGATGTCAGATGAGGATATTACTGTCTTGAAATCTGGATATTACCCATTGCAAGGTGTGGATCTGTGGGC
>BNJU01003943.1_pt1 | contig 14662 bp, 14 predicted proteins | sample 8539281 | NCBI WGS metagenome assembly BNJU01 (sample SAMD00202456, study PRJDB9452) | human saliva metagenome | isolation source: human saliva | place: Japan
GGGTGACACGATGCTCAGGCCCGCCGGCCCCGGCGTCGCGCCGAGCCCGGGCCCGCCCCGCTGGGGTGGACGGGTGCGCCTCGTCATTGCCTCCTGCTCCGTCGACTACTCCGGCCGCCTGGACGCCCACCTGCCCAGGGCCACCCGCAGTGCTCATGCTCAAGGCCGACGGCTCGGTCCTCGTCCACTCCGACGGCGGCTCCCTACAAGCCCCTGAACTGGATGAGCGCCCCGGCCCGCCTGACCGTCACCGAGCCGGACGAGGAGGCCGCCGCCGACGGCGTGCGCGAGTCTGGGAGGTGAGCGCCGCCAAGACCGACGACCGCCTCGTCATCCGCGTCTTCGAAACCATCTCCGACGTCAACCACGAGCTGGGCGTGGACCCCGGGCTCACCAGGACGGCGTCGAGGCCCACCTCCAGGAGCTCCTGGCCGAGCAGATCGAGGTCCTGGGGCGCCGGCTTCCGCCTGGTGCGCCGCGAGTTCCCCACCGCCATCGGCCCGGTCGACATCATGGCCAAGGACGCTGAGGGCCGATCCGTGGCCGTGGAGATCAAGCGCGTCGGCGGGATCGACGGCGTTGAGCAGCTCACCCGCTACCTCGAGCTGCTGGACCGCGACCCGCTGCTGACCCCTGTCCAGGGGCGTCTTCGCCGCCCAGACGATCAAGCCCCAGGCCCGCGTCCTGGCCGAGGACCGCGGCATCCGCTGCGTCACCCTCGACTACGACGCCATGCGCGGCATGGACGACCCGACCTCCCGCCTGTTCTGAGGAGGCAGCCGTGCCCGCCGCCCGCGACTCCTCCGCGCCGCTGCCGATCGAGGTGAGCCTGGCCGCATCATCTCCCAGGGCCTCATCCCGGCCACTGCCGCGCCCGACGTCGTCGCGGCGGTGGCTCGCCAGCTCGCCATCCAGGGTCAGCAGGGTCTCCGCCGTCCCGCACGCCCTGCTCGTGCGCCCCGGCCGCCACCCCGGCCGACGTCGAGGCCGCCTTCGCGCGAGGCGACCTGGTGCGCTCCTGGCCCATGCGCGGCACCGTCCACATCACCACCGCCGCCGACCACCACTGGCTGCGGGCCGCCCTCATGCACCGCACCGACGCCTGGGTCCGGCGCAGCGAGGCCGACTACGGTGTCGATGCCGCCCTGTGCGAGCGCGCCGCCGAGGTGGCCCTCGGCCTCATCGATGACCAGGGTCCGCTGACGCGCTCGGTGCTGCTTGCGGCCTGGCAGGAGGCCGGTCTCATGGAGGCCTTCCGCGGAGAGGACGTCTCGGCCTATCGGCGCCGCCACCTCCTGGTGCGTCTCCAGCGTGAGGGAATCCTCGTCCAGGGACCGCGGTCCGGCAACGAGCACCTCGTCATGGACGCGCGTTCCCTGCCCGATGCCGAGTCCGGGCCCGCCGGTACAGGCGTCGCCCATGGCGGGGCGGGCCACCGCGCCGCCTGCGCACATCGCCTACCGCTACGCGGCCGGCCACGGCCCGGTCGGCGCCGAGGACCTGGCGCGCTGGACCACGCTGCCCAAGACGCAGGCCGCCCGCGCCCTGGAGGACGCCGTCGAGCTGGGGGAGGAGCAGACTGCGGCGTCGACAAATGGTGCCGGTGAGCCGGCCGGGACCCGCGTTCCGCTCGTGCGGGCGGTCGCCGAGGGCGGGGCCCGCGGAAGCCTGCGCCCGCTCGGCCCCGGCGAGTCGGCACCGAAGGCCGGCCTGCTCTACATGCGCGCCGGCCTGCTCGACCTCCTGTCCGCCCACCGCGCCGCCGCGCAGGCCACGCACTTCCTGGGCTCCTTCGACAGCTGCACGTGGGCTACAAGGACCGCTCCTGCCTCACCGATGACGACGGCGAACGCCTCATCTGCCCGGCGAGCAACGGCATGTTCCGCCCGATCCTGGTGGACCGCGGCCGTCTCGTCGCCGTGCGGCCGGTCGGCGAGGGCCTGCTGTGGAAGGGCGGGGCAGCGCCGTCGGCCCGCGTGGAGCGCGACGTCAACCGGGCCGTGTCCCGCATGGAGCAGCGCCTGGCCGGGTGAGCAGAGCGGAACCGGCTTTCAGCCCGCGTAGTGTGGGGGAGAAGACGCCCGAGAACGAGGTTGTCTGACGTCTGGAGTAGTGACAGAATCCGACTCGCGAGCAACGAAGCCATGCAGGTCCGCGCACTTCGGGGGCGCGTCGTCACCCGACCACATCATCGACGACGGGGCGGTCGTCCTGTCGGGAGCCCATATCGCGTGGGTCGGACCCGCTGACCAGGCCGCCAGGGCCGGCTTCGGAGACGTCGTCGAGCAGGCGCAGGCCGCACCCGAGGGCGGCTACCTCCTGCCGGGACTGGTGGACGTCCACTGCCACGGCGGCGGCGGCGAGTCCTTCCCTAACGCTGAGACCGCCGAGCAGGCGATGGTCTCCGTGCTCGAGCACCGCCGCTTCGGCACCACCTCGCTGGTGGCCTCCTGCGTGACGGCCGCTCCCGACGTCCTGCGCGCGCGCACCCGGGTCCTGGCCGGGCTGTGCGAGGACGGCGAGCTCGCCGGCATCCACTTCGAGGGCCCCTTCGTCTCGGTTGAGCGCTGCGGCGCCCAGGACCCCACCTACATCATCGACCCCGACGCCGCCCTGACCCGCGAGCTCATCGAGCTCGGCGGTGGACACGTCGTTACCATGACGATCGCCCCGGAGAAGCCCGGCATCACCGGCGACGACGGAGTCAACGCGGCCCTCATCGAGGGTGGAGCCCTGCCCTCCTTCGGGCACACCGACTCCGAGGCGGCCCCCGTGCGCGCCGCCCTGGCCGACGCCGCCGCCCGCATCGCCGAGCGCCTCGAGGTCGGCAAGCCGGTCCGCGCCCCGCGCTCCACCGCCACCCACCTGTTCAACGGCATGCGCCCCATGCACCACCGCAAGCCCGGGCCCGTGCCCGAGTTCCTGGCGGCTGCCCAGCGCGGCGAGTGCGTCCTGGAGATGATCGGCGACGGCGTGCACCTGAACCCCGCCATCGTCCTGGACATGTTCGAGACCCTGGGGCGCGACAACGTCGTCCTGGTCACCGACGCCATGGCGGCGGCCGGCATGGCCGATGGCGACTACGTGCTCGGCTCCCAGCCGGTCACCGTGGCCGACGGCGTTGCCCGCCTCACCGAGGGCGGCGCGATCGCTGGGGGGACCGCCCACCTCATCGACGTTGTGCGCACCACCTGGCAGGGGGGAGTCGACCTGGTCGACGCCGTCTACGCCGCCAGCGTCCAGGGCGCGCAGATCCTCGGCGACTCGTCCGTGGGGGCGCTGCGGGCGGGCCTGTGGGCCGACGTCGTCGTCACTGACGCGGACCTGCGGCCCGTCACCGTGCTGCGCCGCGGCGAGGCGGTGAAGCCCGCCGCCTGATCCTCCCGCACCACCGGCCCGCACGGGCCCCAGCAGTCTCTTGTCATGTGGAGCCGTTCGCCCCGACCTGAACCACCAGGTCGGGGCGAACGTGTCGTGCCAGGTGGGTTGCGCCTAGCCGGGCAGGCCCAGGAGGCGGCGGGTGTGAGACGGCCTGGCCCGGAGTGCTGGGCGGCGTCGTCGATGATCGAGACCAGGCGCGCCCCGGGTGACGGGCGGGTCCCAGGAGCTGTCGATGACGTCGTCGAGCCTTTCCGGCGCCAGGGATCGCATGTAGCCGTACGCCATGGCGTAGGCGTCATCGAGATAGGCAGTCAGGACGGAGAGGTCGTCGACGACGACCTGGGCGGCTTCCTCGGGCGTGTGGCGCCAGTCCTGGGTGTCGTCGGGCGGGGAGGGCGAAGCGCTCCCGGTGGCCGCCGGTGAACCAGACGAACTCCTGGCCCGCCATGAGCGAGATCTGGAGGTCGATCTCGCGGGCCGTGTGCCAGGCCAGCCAGGTCAAGGAGTTCGTGCGCGGAGCGATGTCTGGGACCGGGGGAGTATTGGCCTGCTCCAGCGTGACGTCGGCAAGGGCGCGGTCGAAGCGCTCGCGGGATCTGGACAGTGCGTCGATGAGTACCTCTGCAATCGTCATACCGCCAGGCTACGCGTTGGACCTGGACCCATCGGGAGAACCATGCATCGACACACAGCCTCACCAGCTCCAGTCACAACATGACGACCATCAACAGTTGCACCAAAGCAACACCACACCAAAAGACTTGACCAGCGAAGGGCTGCGATTAATCACGTGACGTCCTATGTCACGTGCCTGCGACGCCTGTCTCCGACTGTCGAGTTCGTAGGTTAGCCCGCGAGTTCGTGGGTTAAGGGTACTGTGCTGTCTCCTCACTTCTGAGACAACTTGCTTGGGCGGGAATCCGGGGCGGGCTGGTGGTTCTGGAGGCGAGGGTGGTGCCGAAGGGACGAGGCGTGACGGGGTGTCGGTGTCCACGGTGCTGACATCAACCCCTGCATCGGCGATGCGCGCCGGGAAGAAACCGCAGCATTCCAACGATCCTCGCTGCGTGCATTGACGGCGGGGTCGTTGATGTCAGCGCTGTGGACACCGAGTCGTGGGACTGATCGACTCTGTGGGGTCGTGGTGGCGGAGCCAGACTCGCACCCCAGGGGTCGGCTGTACTTTTCCCCGTGCACGGGCGCCTTCCGGCTCGCGTGCAGGGGCCTGGAGGTCATGGTTCAACGCCAGTTCCGGCCCCTCCCGCCCCGAGTCGACCTACTCCACAGGGGCGGAGCTGAACCGGTCAGGGGTTGTGCGTACTGCACGCACCCCCCGGCAAGCCCCTCAACCAGTGTCTCGGATGTCATGACATCCGAAACTCTCTGAAGTCATGAGACAACACAGTGGGGTAAGGGTACGACCTGGCGGCTTAAGGTACGACCGCGTGCGCTGGCAACTGGGCGAGCTCACTGAAGGTCTCGGCGGTGTGCTGTGAGGCCTCGGTGTCACGATTGGCGACTTTTGGGGCGTTGATCGGCTGACGTGCCCTGATCCTGTACTGCTCTGACCTGGGCATACGTTCCAGAGCGCGACGGTCATCGGCCAGGGGTGCTCCTAAAAGTCGCCCACAGTGACACCGCACTCGCGGAGCGAGCTGGCGGCCTACCTTCCGACCGCGTGCGCTGGGGATGAGGGTTAGTGGCCTTGGGCTTCTTCGGCGTCGTCGGTGAGGTAGGAGGTGATGCGGACGAGGTCGTAGGGGGTGGAGGTCTCGGTGGTGGTGATGGTGCCTTCGATGGTGTGCCAGGTGGTGTCGCCCTGGGGGTGGTAGCGGGTGGTCCAGGTGGTGGTCAGAGTGGTGGTGACGGCTGTGGCGGTGTGCTTGTAGTGGTGGGTGACGGTCTGGTGGGGGTAGGGGTGGCCGGGGTCGGTGGTGGTTGTGGTGGTTCCGTCTCCCCAGCTCCAGGTGTAGGAGGTGGGGGTGAACTCGACGTCGACGCTGGTGCCCAGGATGGTGGTGGTCTGGTGGCGCGCGGTGGGGTTGGTGTAGACGATGAAGGCCTTGGAGATGACGACCTTGGGTCCTGGGGGCTGGCGGGTGATCCCTGAGCCCTGGGCGATGAGGGTGGCGGCCTGGCGGTTGGTGATCGTGACCGTGCGGGGTTCGCTGCTGTTGCCGGTATCAGGAGTGTTGTCTTGTGGTCCGGTCGCTTTCCGCCCGAACTCGCATCCCATGGCTTCTTGCAGGCCTTTGCCCGGCTTTGGGCTGCAGTCCCGGTGGGGCTGGTCTTCCCACATCGACGGATCCGACGCTGTCACGGTCGGATGAGGCGGCGCCGCTGGTTCACCAGAATCTGATGGGCTTTCCTGTGTGATGGTCTCGCTTTTTTCTCCGCGAACAGTTGGGGTATTGTCCTGGTTTTCGGCACTGTAACTTCCTTTGGTTTCAGAAGGTAATGCCAAGGAGTCGCTTCCGGCAGTCATTAGAAAGGTGGAGGTTAAAATGATGATTAAAGTAGTGGTGCAACGACTCAATTTTGCTCAACCCTTACTCCGCCGATCAGCCAGCGACCATTTGTGTAGCGCATAGCAAAGTCAAGTACCTCGTTCTTGGTCGGGCTTGACGTTTCAGTAGCTGCCCCTCCCCCTGGGTGAGACGTAATCGTTTGATGACTCACGGAAACTTCAACCCTATTGAAGTCGTATCCTTCAAGTTTTTCGTAGTACCTGATGTTCGTAACCTCTTGCTCCCATTTGTCGTTCCATCCTCCTGCGTTGTGCAGATTCGTCGCGTTGTCGATTGTTGAGCGGCAGAATTTGCATTGATCTTCGCTCATGGCTTCAATTTCGTTGGTGTTTCCGGTGACGTAGGCGTAGCGGTAGAGGCTCGAGGAAGTAGTAGACGCTGGCTATGGCGCCCATGTCGCTTTCCTCGTTCATGTTGGAAGGCTTGACGGGTGGCGGTTCGGCCAGGGCGGCGTCGCGTTTGGCTCGTAGCTCGGGGGTCAGGGCGGCCTCTCGTGAGGCGGTTGCGGAGGCGTTGGCGTCGGCGATGCCCCTTCTCGGCACGGGCGATGGCCGCCGAGGCGCTGGCACTGGCGCTCACACTCGCCTCCGCCTTAGCGTCCTTCAACGAGCAGGCCGTCAACCCCAGGGCCAGCACGCACACCGCCACCAGCCCAGCGGCCGCCCGGCTCCGCTCGAGGCGGGAACCAGGCCGGCTACAACCGGATGCTGATCGTTGCGCATCCGTGGACGCAGGGGGCCGTAGGGACGTACTCATCGCGGAAGCCTCCTCGCCACCGAAACAACTCCACCAAACCACCCACCGAGCACTCCTGTCCGGCCGGGCGGCATATCGACTCTACCTGCGCAAACACGCCCACCACCAGAGCGCCCTCGAAGCCCTGTGGAAAACCCAGAACAGCACCCTACGGACAGGGCAGCAACCTCAACCCGACGGCTCGGCTACTAGCGCGTCCTGTGCCTTCGGGGGCGGCCGTGCACGTGCAGGTCCCCTCGGCCTCACGACCCGCAGTCAGCTGCGCAATCATCAAGCCTCGCGGGCCCAGGACATCGTTTCGGCAACGTGAGGTCCGCTCGCATCCGGCTACGTAAGCCGGTGCAGATCAAGCCTGGCTCAATCCGATCGTCCTGAACTGCTGCCGGAGATCGCTGAATCGTCCATCTGAGGTGGCCATGTGCCACCTGAGCGAAACACCTTGGCTCGCAGTCGCGGCCGCGTCCACCTCAGATGAATCCGCGCCACCTGACCTCGCATGAATCCACCAACCATCACACCACCGACACAACACCCCACGGGTCGCCGGAGCCTGTCCGAGGGATCTCCTGCTCCGGCCGGCCCGGCGCTCTCGCCTCACGACCCGAGAATGCTCGGATCCGCCGTGCCTTCTTGGGTTTCTCCAGCAGGTCGGTAGCGAGCTCAGGCGAAGACGACGGTGCGGTGCCCGTTGAGCAGCACCCGGTGCTCGGTGTGCCAGCGCACGGCCTGCGCCAGCACCCGGCGCTCGACGTCCTGTCCCTTGGCCTGCAGCATGGACACCGAGTCCTCGTGGCCGGCCCGCGTCACGTCCTGCTCGATGATCGGGCCCTCGTCGAGGTCCGCTGTCACGTAGTGCGCCGTCGCCCCGATGAGCTTGACCCCGCGCTCGTGCGCCTGGGCGTAGGGGCGCGCGCCCTTGAAGGACGGCAGGAACGAGTGGTGGATGTTGATGACGCCCCCGTGCAGCCGCTCGCACAGGGCGGGGGAGAGGATCTGCATGTAGCGGGCCAGCACCACCAGCTCGACGTCGAGGGAGTCCACCAGCCCCAGCAGCTCGGCCTCGGCGGCCTCCTTGGTCTCCTTGGTGACCGGGATGTGGTGGAAGGGCACCCCGTAGAACTCGGCGACGTCCCGCAGCGTCTCGTGGTTGCCCACCACGCCGACGACGTCGACCGGCAGCCCCTGGCTGCGCTCCCTGAAGAGCAGGTCGGTCAGGCAGTGCCCCTCCTTGGAGACCATGATGAGGGTGCGCATGGCGCGCCCCACCTCATCGAGGCTCCACTCCATCTCGTACTCGCCGGCCAGCTCGGCCAGGTCCTTCTCCAGCTCCTCGCGCGGCACGGTGGTGAGCACCTGGACCCGCATGAAGAACAGGCCGGTGGAGGAGTCCCCGAACTGCTTGGACTCGGTGATGTTCCCACCGCGGCGCGCCAGCGTGCCGGTGACCGCGTGGACGATGCCCGGACGGTCGGGGCAGGACAGGGACAGGACCAGGTGGGCGGCGGAGTCGGGTTGCGCCGTGGAGTGAGCCATGGCCTCAGCCTAGTCGGCGCTCGCGCCAGTTGACGACGGCGAGCACCAGCCAGGTGGTCACGATGAAGGGCCAGGTGTAGGTCGGCACCGGGATCGCCGTGAAAACCCGGTCCACGACGACGGTCAGCACCGATCCCGCGACCGCCAGCACCCAGGCCCGCCTCCCGGGAGGCAGGAGGACGACGCCGATCGCGATCGCGGTCAGGCACGGAGAGTATCCGCCCAGACCGTGCGCCGCCTGGCCGGCGGGAACGAGTGCCAGCGTTGCCGCCGTTCCGACGACGCTGCCCAGCAGCGCTGCCGTTCCTACTCTCCAACCGGCGATGAACAGCCCGGCCAGGATCAGCGCACCGCCGACCCAGGAGTCGACGAGCACCACCTGGGACTCTCCCGTCAGCACCGCCTCCGGGACCAGCCACGCCGTCGACCCGCTGACCGGCGCCGGATCCGGCACCATCGGCGCGTCGATCGCCCTGAGCAGAGCGGTCAGCAGGCCGGAGACGATGCAGAAGGGAGCCGTGAGCGCCGGGAGCCCGACCGGCGCGAGGGCGCGCTCCAGAGCACGGTGGACCGCGGGGCACGCCGCCGCCCCGACCACGGTGAGCAGCGTCGCCGGCCAGAAGACGCCCATAGCGGCCCACGCCGCCGCTCCCACCAGCGCCCCGTTGTAGCCCTGGAGTCCATCGGTGATTCGCAGGTCCAGCAGCCGGCCCGCCACCGTCGACACCGTCGTCCCGAGGACCACTTGGAGGGCCATGAGCGGTGAGTAGACGGCGATGCCGGCCACGATGAGCAGTCCGGTGAGTGCATGGGGCTGGAGGAAGATCTGTCCCACCCGCGCCCGAGCGCGCTCACGCCGGATGAGACGATCGACGGGACGGCCGCGGTGCCCGGTCCGGGAGTCGGGTGGTGGGACTGATGAGCAGATGGCTGAGGCATGAGGGGCTCCGATCGATAGAGACTCGGGAGATGCCCGCTGCCGAGGCGGGCGGGCTGTCGCTAGTACTTGCGCAGGTCGAGCCTCGGCGCGCCGAACCACCGGCCGCGCAGGAGCTCGCTGATGTCGAGCATGAGAGCGGTGAGACGGGTCGTGTCGTCGCCCAGCGCTCGCGCGATGAGCCCGGGGCCCGGCACCCGCGTCACTGCGCCGCGCACGCCGTCGACCTCGAGCAGCTCGCTGATCTCGGTGACGAGCGCGGCATCGATCCGGGCGTCGAGCGCCGTGAAGGAGGCCAGGTGGCTGTGTCCCTCCAGGGATCCCAGACCCGCCATCCCGGCCTCACCAGGGGCCAGGCGCAGGTTGTCGACGACGGCGCACCGGCCGCCGACGCGGATATCGGTGCGCATCTGCACGCAGTCGTACCCGAAGACCGAGCCGTCCGGGGCCCAGCCGGGGGTGAGGACCTCCAGGGACATGAAGGTCGCCGTCGGGTCCATCTCTACCAGGGTGGTCTGCCGGTAGGAGGACTCCCGGTAGGCGATGACCTGGTCGGGAACGAGCTCCAGCACGGCCCCCGGAGCCAGGCTCACCCGGGTGTCCTGGCGGACCGGGCAGGTGGGGGTGCGGTAGATCTTCGTGGCCGCCTGGGTCGTCAGCACTGCCGAGGCCCCCTGAAGGACCTCGACCTCGGTGAGGTAGCTGTCGCCGTCCAGGTACCCGCCTCCGGGATTGACCACGTAGTAGGCCACCTGTCCGGTCCCATCGAGGTACAGCGGGCGGAACACCCTCAGTGCTCCCCGGTGGTACTGGTCGACGGCGATACTCCGGTCGCCGTCCCGGGCGATCCGCAGGTGCAGCTCGCCGGTGGTGCTCACGACTCCAGGTCCGTCATGAGCACGTCGTGGTGGATCCACTCGATGACCTGCTCCAGGCCCTCATCGGTTTTGAGATTGGTGAAGCAGAAGGGCTTGTCTCCCCGGAACACCTTGGAATCGGCCTCCATGACCGCCAGGTCGGCGCCGACGTGAGGGGCCAGGTCTGTCTTGTTGATGACGAACAGGTCGGACTTGATCATCCCCTGACCGGCCTTGCGGGGGATCTTCTCGCCCTGGGCGACGTCGATGACGTAGATGGAGAAGTCGACGAGCTCGGGGGAGAAGGTGGCTGAGAGGTTGTCGCCTCCCGACTCCACGAACACCACCTCGAGGTCCGGGTGGCGCTCCACCAGCTCGGCGATCGCCGCCTCGTTCATGGAGGTGTCCTCGCGGATGGCCGTGTGCGGGCAGCCCCCGGTCTCCAGCCCGACGATGCGGTCCACCGGCAGAACCCCTGAGCGGCGAGGATCTTGGCGTCCTCGATCGTGTAGATGTCGTTGGTGACGGCGGCCATGGAGACCTCCTGGCTCATGGCCCGGGTGATGCGCTCGATGAGCTGGGTCTTGCCCGCCCCCACTGGGCCACCCACTCCGATACGGACCGGACCGTAGTGCTGGGAACGGGGCTCCGGCTGCCCGGGCGCGTCCGCGTGCTCCTGGCTGGTTGCTGCTGACATGCGATTCTCCTCAATAGCTCTTCAGGAAGGTCTTTTCAGGACATGAACATGCGGGCGCGCTGGCGCTCGTGCCGCATCTGGCTGATCTCGATCCCGGGCGCGGCGGCCCCCAGATCCATCTCGTCGAGGCCCCCGATCCGCCTGACCGCGGCGCGGACGTCGTCGCGTACCGAGGCGATGGCGCGCTGACCGGCGTCCTGCCCCAGGGGGATGGCTCGTACGGCGTTCTGCGTCAGTGAGATGACGCTGGACTGGAGGTACGCCGCCGTGACCGCCGCCGGTGGTGCCGTGAGCGCGTAGCCGGCGATCGCCAGCACGATGGCGGGGTGGGCGCGGCAGCCTTCCGTGTCCACGAGTGCCGCGTAGCGGCTCAGCAGCCTGTCGCCGTCGGTGCCTTCCAGAGCCAGGCGGGCGATGGTGAGCAGCCGCCGCCCCATCGTCACCCCGGCCCGGCGCACCTGGATCGGCACCGCCTGAGCCACGAGGAGCTCGTCGAGGTGCGCGATCGCCTCCCAGTCGTCCGCCACCACCGCCTCGAAGGCCAGCCGCAGCCCCAGCCCCTCGGAGAAGGTCAGCTGGGTGGACACGAGCGCGCGCAGCCAGGACACGAAGGAGGCCTCGTCGTCGACGACGCCCTCGCAAATGTAGGTCTCCAGCCCGAAGGAGTGGGAGAAGGCACCCGTGGGCAGCGCGGAGTCGCACAGCTGGGCCAGCGGCAGCTGCCAGCACGCGGGCTCTCCCCACTCCGGGGCGCAGGGGTCAGTGGGTGTGCTCGGCATGGCGGAAGGGGACGGGCATGGACCGCTCCATCCGCGCGTGACGCACCCCCAGGTGCTCCAGGTAGTGCTCGGCGGTGTGGTCGTACTGGATGACCATGACGCCGTCATGCCCCTCAAGCCCGGGAAGGGCTCAGTGGGTCCGAAGAACTGGGCAGGCAGGTGCCGGTTGCCCAGGTTGTGGGCGACGACTCCATCTCGCGCACCGTGGCGGGCGCGATGACCAGGACGTCGGTGGGCTCCAGGCGCACGACGACGATTCCGCGCTCGTTGCGAAGCAGAATGTCTCCCTCGCGCAGGTCCGGCGCGCCCGGCGCGAGCCGGATACCGAGCTCGGTGCCGTGGTCCGAGCACACTCGTTGGATGCGTTTCGTGAGGTCGGCCAGGGGGAGGACCACGCTCTCAACGTGCACGTCCTCCAGGTCCTCGCCGGGCAGGTCGTGGATATTGCCTGAGATGGACTCGATAATCATGAAGGCTCCAGGATGAGGGGTCAGAAGAGGAAGTAGCGCTGGGCCATGGCGAGGACCTCGGCGGGCTCGCAGGTGACCTTCTCGCCGTCGACGGTGACCTCGTAGGTCTCGGGATCGACGGTGAGCGCCGGAGTGGCGTCGTTGAAGGCCATGTCCGCCTTCGTCAGCCGCCGGACCCCGTGGGCCGGACAGACCTTTCTTGCGCAGCCCCAGGCTCTGGGGCACTCCCGCATCGATGGCCGCCTGGGACATGAAGGTGATCGAGTTCGACGCCGGTGCCGCCCCGTGGCCGCCGAACATGGTGCGCATGAGCGTGGGCTCCGGGGTGGGGATCGAGGCGTTGGCGTCGCCCATGACCGCTGAGGCGATCTGGCCCCCTTTGAGGATCAAAGACGGCTTGACCCCGAAGAAGGCGGGGTCCCACAGCACCAGGTCGGCCCACTTGCCCACCTCCACGCTGCCCACGATCTCGGCGATCCCGTTGGCTCGGGCCGGGTTGATCGTGTACTTCGACACGTAGCGCTTGATGCGCAGGTTGTCGCCGTCCTCCGGGTCCCCGGCGAGCTTGCCGCGCGCCTTCTTCATCTGGTCGGCCACCTGCCAGGTGCGGATGATGACCTCACCGACGCGCCCCATGGCCTGGGAGTCCGACGACGTCATCGAGAACACGCCCAGGTCGTGCAGAACGTCCTCGGCCGCGATCGTCTCCGGGCGGATGCGCGAGTCCGCGAAGGCGACGTCCTCCGGGATGGCGGGGTTGAGGTGGTGGCACACCATGAGCATGTCGAGATGCTCCTCAGCGGTGTTGCGCGTGAAGGGCAGCGTCGGGTTGGTCGAGGACGGCAGGATGTTGGGGTCCTGCGCCAGGGTGATGATGTCGGGGCGTGGCGCCGCCGGCGCCCTCGGTGTGGAAGTGTGGATGACCCGTCCGCCGATCGCGCGGCGGGTGTCCTCGACGAAACCGCACTCGTTGAGCGTGTCGGTGTGGATGGCGACCTGCACGTCGAACTCGTCGGCGACCTTGAGCGCCTCGTCGATGACGGCGTGCGTGGCACCCCAGTCCTCGTGGATCTTGAAGCCGACCGCACCGGCGCGCAGCTGCTCGGCCAGAGGCTCCCGGGCCGAGGCGTGGCCCTTGCCCAGCAGGCCGACATTCATGGGGAAGTCCTCGACTCGCCTGGAGCATGCGGGTCAGGTTCCACGCCCCGGGAGTGATCGTGGTGGCGTTGGTGCCGTCGGCGGGTCCTGTCCCTCCTCCGATCATGGTGGTCACGCCCGAGGCCAGGGCGGTGGCGACCTGAGTGGGGGAGATGAAGTGAACTATGGGAGTCGATGCCTCCGGCCGTCAGGATGCGGTGCTCGCCGGCGATCACCTCCGTGGAGGCGCCGATGACGATATCGACGTCGTCCATGATGTCCGGGTTGCCCGCGGCGCCGATGGCGCTGATGACGCCGTCGCGGATGGCGACGTCGGCCTTGTAGACCCCGGTGTGGTCGATGATGATCGCGTTGGTGATGACGGTGTCGGGGATGTCCTCGTCTCGTGTGCGCTGGCCGTTGTGGCCCATTCCGTCGCGGATGACCTTGCCGCCTCCGAAGACGGCCTCGTCGCCACGGTGGGTCAGGTCCCGCTCGATCTGGGCGAAGAGGTCGGTATCGGCCAGGCGGACGGCGTCCCCAGTGGTGGGGCCGTACAGAGCGGCGTGCTCCCGACGGCTGAGTTCCTTGCTCATGATGTGCTCCTGTGCTCTCAGCCCTGGACGGGGCCGTTCGTCTCGCCTGCCAGCCCGAAGACCCTTCGTGCTCCCGCCAGCGCCACCAGGTGGACCGGTCTGGAGTCGCCCGGCTCGAAGCGAACGGCGGTTCCGGCCGGAATGTCGAGGCGGAAACCGCGAGCGGCCTGTCGGTCGAAGGACAGTGCGGAGTTGACCTCGGCGAAGTGGAAGTGCGAACCGACCTGAATGGGACGGTCCCCGGTGTTGAGGACGTCGAGGGTGAGGGTGGGGCGGCCCTCGTTGATGGTGATGGTGCCGCTCGCGAGCCGGTACTCTCCCGGGATCATGGCAGCCTCCTGCGAATCGGGTCGTGGACGGAGACGAGTTTGGTTCCGTCGGGGAAGGTCGCCTCCACCTGGACCGCGCGGATCATCTCGGGGACTCCCTCCATGACGTCGTCGTAGGTCAGCAGGGTGGTCCCGTAGGCCATGAGATCCGTGACCGTGCGCCCCTCTCGGGCTCCTTCGAGGATCTCAGCGGTGATGTAGGCGACTGCCTCGGGGTGGTTGAGCCGGATCCCTCTGTCCTTGCGTCTTCGTGCCAGGTCTGCGGCGACGACGATGAGTAGCTTCTCCTGCTCACGAGGAGTGAGGTGCATCAGGGACTCTCCCAGAGACGGTTCGGAGCGGGCGCATAAGCGCGAAAGCTTTGTCCGCGTGTGACGGACGCTTATAGGCAACGCCTACGTGTTACGTGAATATTTCCGGTTAGTTGGCGGTGAGGTTCACAGGTGCTTCCGCCTCATCGGTTTTCCGCGTCGTTGCAGGGTGATGCTGATTATGGTTGAAGTCCCGCCGCTCTTCGGCGACCGGGGTCGATGCTGAGGAAAGGAAAGGGCGGGATGCACGTTGTCGCGCATCCCGCCCCTTTGCGGAGGTGGACCTGGCCGTCAGCCCTGACGGGCCCTTGAGGCGGGGGTTCTTCTTGTTGATGACGTAGGTGTGACCGC
>BNJU01004890.1_pt1 | contig 14630 bp, 11 predicted proteins | sample 8539281 | NCBI WGS metagenome assembly BNJU01 (sample SAMD00202456, study PRJDB9452) | human saliva metagenome | isolation source: human saliva | place: Japan
TTCCTTTAGTTTATGAACTTTAGATTCTTATTTAGTAAATGAATAATTTTACCTTAATTCCGCAGCATAAATTCTTGTGAGAACTCCAAGTGTCTGAGAAACAAAGTTCTCAAAAACACTTGGACATGTCAGAAATTTCACTACCTTAGTGCTACCAACAAAAAACAAATAAAATATCTGACATGGCAAAGGTAGCAATTAAAACGAGAATATCACTTCTTTCGGTGGAATTTATCACATTATGGACGTTTTTCTCAAAGTTGGGCTTTGAAAAACTTACCGAATCCGTATTGGGCAAACGTAGAAGTAGCGGCAAGGCATTCAGCCATGGAAGTATTTTTCGGCTCTCTCTTCTTCAGCTACCTTTGTGGTGGAGTGCCTTGAGGACATCAATGCGCATATAGGGGCAGTTCAGGCAGAGACCTAATACGCTATTACCCGGTGCCGACACAGTGGGGCGCGGACTAAAGGAGCTTGCCGAGGAAAATACTGTCTATAAGAGCGAGACCTCCGGCAAGTTGTATAGTTTCAACACGGCAGAAAAGTTGAATACCTTACTTTTACGGATGATACGGAGAATGGGGCTTATAAAAGGTGGCAGCCATGTTGACCTAGACTTTGACCACCAGTTTGTTCCAGCCCACTTTTTAAGTGTTAAAAGTAAGATGAGATAGCGATAACTCTCACTTTTCTCAAAAATTTTGGTCTCTGGACGTCTACTCTGTAGACTTTCTTTGGAGAAACACGATGGTATTTCCGCTGTTTAACTGATTCTTTCGCTTTATCTTTTGACCATTAGACGTATTGCCTTTTCAGGCAGTGTATCTTGGTTACTTTCGGTTTTATCTTGGGTACTTCTCTTCCTATCTTGGTTACTATTCCAGTTAATTGTAACCAAGCCCCCCTGTCTGCTCGTTATTCACAGAAGAGATATTGAGCCCAATTTCAAGCGTATGGAAGAGTTACTTCTCGTACGAGCCCATTATTTATGCCAATCAGACTGGTGCAACATTATCTGTGGAGGAGGTGTTTCTCGTGGTTGAAAGATCAAAAATGTTCATTTTCAGCGCTGAGCTATCTCAAAAGTTAGTACAATAACAGTTCCATGGGCTCAACGCTGAGAATGGGAGAAAATCGCTTAAAACTGCTACATAGTTATGAACCTAACAAATGGCAACTTGACTTATACCTACAAGTTTATGTAAAGTTTGTCCAAAACGTTGTAGCATTGTCCGATTTGTTATGCCTATCATCATGTATTCTGCCCTAATCTTTGCAAGCGCAATTAAGCCAATGTTTTACCATAAATATATATAGAAATTTTTACAAAGGACTAATATTCTTAAGTCTTGCACTATTGTTTATGCTCGCAACAGGTTGCCAGGGGCAAGAAAATTATTTAAATGACATATCAGCAAACCATTCTGCTGCCACATCTACAGCAGGAATGAGAGCAACAGATTATCTTTTTTATCAAGGCGCCGACTTATCCTATGTTAACGAACTTGAAGATAATGGTGTAAATACCACAAGGATGGTTCCGACGTGGATCCATTTATATTACTCCGTAGTTATGGAGCTAATATCGTCCGTCTTCGATTGTGGCATAATCCGTCATGGACCTCTTACTCAACATTAAACGATGTGAGCGAAGCATGAAACGTGCCAAGACTGTAGGTCTTGAAGTTTTGCTTGATTTTCACTATTCCGATACATGGACAGATCCACAACAAAATCTTGTACCTGCAGCATGGAAACCAGTAGTAAAGAACTCGTCTTTGCTTTCAGATTCCGTTTACAATTATACTTATCGCACTCTTGAACACCTAAACAGTGTTGGTCTTTTACCTGTAATAGTTCAGATAGGTACGAGACCAATTTTAATGTAATAGTGGCAGACAACAATGATCTTCAACCGGTCAATTATGCTCGGAATGTAAAGTTTTTAATGCAGGGGTTGAAAGCTGTTTCAGATTTTAATGAACAATATAAGGAGCAAATTAAGACAATGCTTCATGTAGCACTTGATCCAGGTAGTGCTGCAACTTGGTTGGTCAGGCACAAAAGGTATGGACTCAATTACTTCGACTTACTGGGTTTGTCTTATTATCCTCAGTGGCAAGATTATACTCCCGCAGAACTCGGCAATTTTGCTTCTTTGTTGCATGATAAATATGGAACTCGTCTTTTTGTAGCTGAGACGAGCCAAATATGGACTCGGGCCTGGAATGATAACAATCATAATCTTATGAGCAAAATGTGTGCAGGTTATCCAGATGTACCATCTCCTCAATTTCAGAAAGATTATGTTACAGAGATAAAGGAAGCTCTGATGAATAATGGTGGTGCTGGATTCTCTGTGTGGGAACCATTCTGAGTGTCGCTTCAAATAAAAACTCTTTGGGGATTGGCTCTAATTGGGAGAATGCTACATTCTTTGATTTCAATAATAACCTTCTTCTCACTCTGCTATTGAGGCATATGGAGATTACAATGTTAAGGTAACATTTGAGGTTGATATGTACAAAGTCGGTTCTTCTGCTAAAGGGTATGTAACAGGAGACTTTACTGATGATGGATTCGGACATTGGCAGATAATTCCTATGCATCAAGCAGCAGAAGGATCTACAAAGTATTATCTTAACACTTATCTTTGCCGTAATCAAACAGGTAAGTTCTATTTCTCTCTGATTCTCATGGAGTAGTCGTGAGGTCATAAACGGCAGCGTACAAGACAGATGTTATCATATAAATACGGCAGATAATTGGATGAAAATAGCCAAAGACTTGAAAACAATAATCGTTTTATGGCAGGTTCTAAAATTATCTTTATTAGACACGTGCCAAATTCCCTTATGGAGACTTTTTAGAAGATGACTTAAGAATTAAAAATCAATATATCAAATTACATGACTAACAAATTATTTAATCTTGTCAACCCCAAGTTATTGATGATGGGGCTAACGATGACCGCTCTACTCACCCCAAGCCAGCTTCTCGCCCAGAGCCAGAAGACGGTGACGGGAACTGTGCTCGATGAAAATGGTGAGCCACTTGTGGGCGCAGCAGTGAGAGTACCTGGTACTACATGGCACTGTCACCGACCTTGATGGTCACTTCACAGTCAGTGTGCCTGCTAATGTAGGTCAGGTTAGTGTTTCTTATCTCGGCTATAAAGGCGTCTTCTGCCAAAAGTAGGTTCGAAAACATCTCCCGTACATCTTGTTCCTGATGACCAGAGCATCAATGAAGTTGTTGTTGTGGGCTATGGTACACAGAAGAAAGCTAACCTCACTGGGTCTGTTGCCTCCGTATCAAGCAAAGAGATTAGCTCCATTCCTGTTGGCAACACGGCAGCACTGCTTCAGGGTCGGTTGCCAGGTGTGACGATCACAAGTAATGGTGGTCAGGTTGGTGCTGACTCTCCCGAGATAAGAGTTCGTGGTGTGGGTACCTTTGGTAACAACAATCCAATGTTACTCATTGATGGTGTGGAAGCCCCTATCGGACAGTTGTCAGGCTTAGCGCCCAGCGACATTGAGAATATCTCAGTGCTGAAAGATGCGGCATCGGCAGCTATCTATGGTGTGCGTGCTGCCAATGGCGTGATACTTGTTACTACCAAACGAGGTGGTGAGACAGCACCAAGCATCAGCTATAACGGTAGCTATTCCATACAATCGGCAACCATCGAGCCTAAATACGTCAATTCTTATGAGTGGGCAAAGATGTATAACGAGTCGAACAATACGCAGACCTACACTCAATCAATGCTCGACAAGCTGCGCGATGGTTCTGATCCTGACCATTTTGCCAATACCGACTGGTGGGATGCACTCTTTCGCACAGCTCCGATGACACAGCATAGTCTGTCAGTAAGTGGTGGCAGCAAGAAAGCCCATTATATGATGTCAGTTGGCTACTTAAAGCAGAAAGGCATCATGGAGCATACGGGCTATGAACGTTTCAACTTCCGTTCCAATACCGATGCAGAGCTTGGAAGATTCAGGATAGGATTGAACCTCTCTGGTTCGAAAGAGAATATCACTGCCAATGGCGGTATGGGCGGAGACAACGGACTGATGCGTTCGCTCACATGGTTTACTCGTCCTACTGTTCCTGTCATGTACTCCAATGGGCATTATGGCAACCAAGATGGTTCAGACATCAGTTTCTCAAAGTTCAAGAACCCTATTGAAATGATGTCGCAGGGCGCATAACAAGCAGACAGGCTGGCGTTTTGACGGTAATGTCTATGGAGAAGTAAACCTTGTGAAAGGGTTGAAGTTCCGTAGCAGTCTGGCTTATAAGTTGTATATCTATGATGCCTCATGGTATAGCAAGCGGTCACGTAAGTATAACGCAGAGGGCAACCTCATCTATAAGAGCGATGACAATTCGCTCACGAACAACCATAAGATTGACTATGGCTATGTTAATGAGAACATCCTAACATACGATCAGCGTTTCGGTATTCACCATGTCAATGCGTTGCTTGGGCATTCCATTCAGGAGAACCACAATGGATCCATCAACGGCAGTAAGCAAGGTTTTGCCACAGATAACCTCTATCAGCTCGATGCTGGCACACGTAATCCTCAGGCTTGGGGCAACGCTACGGAGTATTCGTTGCAATCGTTCTTCAGTCGCGTCGCTTATAACTATGACGACCGCTATTTGGGCAGAGTTCAACATCCGTCATGACGGTTCTTCGCGTATGCCAAAGTCGCATCGTTATGCTACGTTCCCCTCTGTTTCCGCTGGTTGGATTGTTACCAATGAGAAGTTCTTACCAGAGAATAAGGTAGTGAATTATCTCAAGTTGCGCGCCTCTTGGGGTAAGTTAGGTAACCAAGAGATTGGCGATTATGCTTACGAAGCCACGATGGCAGCCAATTATAATTACTATTTCGGTAATACCTCATCCATTGGTATGGCTGAGAACATGGTAGCCAACAGCAACATACGCTGGGAGACGACCACCATGACCGACATCGGATTGGATGCTTACTTTTGGGGCAGTCGTATCTCAATGACATTCGACTATTATAACAAAATAACCTCTGACATCCTTATGCAGCTCACCATGCCTACTACTTTCCTTGGTAATCTCGCTGCACCTACGCAGAACGCAGGAAAGGTTAGGAACCGAGGCATTGAACTCTCTGCCAACTATCGGGACCATGCTGGTGATTTTACGTGGCAAGTGGGCGGTAGTCTGGCAACGGTTCAAAACAGAATCATTGACAACCACAGCATCGACAATATCTCTGGCAACACCATCAACCGTGAGGGTAACCCTATTGGTTCGTATTATGGACTGCGTGCTATAGGTATCTATCGCACGGAGGATGACTTGAAGCGCACCAATTCAAAAGGTGAAATCATCAAGCCCAATGGCTTGGATCCGAAACTTGGCGACATCATGTATGAGGATGTAAACGATGATGGCAAGATTGATGATGGCGACCGTGTAATCATTGGCACCCCTTCCCTAAGCTCACCTATTCTATCAACGCTGCATTCTCTTGGCGTCATCTTGACTTCTCCATGCTTTGGCAGGGAGTGAGTGGTGTGGATCGTTTCAGCTGGGAACAAGCTACAATCACCAATGGTGGAAACATGACAACACGCTGGCTCGATCGATGGAGTACCGACAATCCTAATGGCAGCATGCCACGTCTGGGCAACAACTTCAACGAATGTTACTCAACGTTTTGGCTTGACGATGCGAGCTATCTGCGTCTTAAGAACATCGAACTGGGTTACACCTTCGACCTGCCATTGCTCCGTCAAGCTGGTATTCGGCAGGCGCGTGTCTATCTACAAGGCTCTAACCTGATTACGCTCACCTCTCTTGAGAACAAAGACCCCGAGAAGGTTAGCAGCGATATGCGTGGCGATATGCACCCAAACACTAAGTCAATCTCCTTCGGTTTGAACATTAACTTTTAAATTATCAGAAAACAATGAAACTTTATAAGATTTTCATCATCGCAACGCTCCTCTCTGGAGCTATGCTCACTTCAGGATGCTCTGACGACTTCCTGCAGAAATCCTCACCCTCTGCTTCCTCATCGGGCAACTTCTGGCAGACTGCTGACGATGCTCATGAGGGATTGACCGCTGTCTATGACGCCCTTCAGAACCCTTTCCTCTACAATGATGCCACCAACCAAAGCAAATGGGACGGTTGCGGTCCGCTCAACATGGACTGTATGACTGATAACGGTGGGCACTTCAACTGGTCAGGATGGATGAATGGTTGGGACATTGCCAACGGCATACATTCAAGCTCTTCACGTCTGGTAGAGCAGTGGTGGATAGCCAACTATGAAGCTATCAAACGTTGCAATTCGTTGATAGCTAATGTTGGACGCACTGGTATCAGCGATGCTACACGAGAGCAATATATCGCTGAGGCTAAGGTGATAAGGGCACTGATGTATCTTAACCTCACTATGACTTATCACGATGTGCCGTTTATCACTGCTCCACAAACCATGAACGAGGCGAACACACCAAAGACCGACCGAGCTACTATCGTAAAGGCGATTATGGCAGACTTGAAGGCTGCGGCAACTGTCCTTCCTGTGGATGCACCTGAGGCCAACCGCATAACGCGTGGAGCAGCACTGAGCATACTCGGACGTACTGCACTCTACAATGGAATGTGGGACGATGCTATTGATGCTTATCATCAAGTGATTGCGCTTAATAAGTACAGTCTCTTCAACGACTACTCCCAGCTCTTCACCAAAGACAATGAGAACTGTCCCGAAATCATTATGTCCGTAAGCTATCAGGGGCCTGGTAAGAATGAAGGATGTGGTCTGGGTGGACACTGGGGTAGTCCGTTGGAGGCTATGAATGGTACGATTGATCTTGCTGATGCGTTCTATATGACCAATGGCAAGCCCTGTCAAGACAAGCGTGTCATCGACTTCTATCCTGATGGTTCACCCAACTACTGGGACAATGTCAATACTCAACGTTATGAGAACCGTGACCCCCGACTGAAAGCTACGCTCTTCGTACCAGGCATGTCATGGAATGGTAAGTCAGTACTCTATGGTGGTTCTGCTAATTCTTACTCCACAATCTATGTGATGAAGTATTTTAACCCTTCGCTCTCTAGTGCCGATTCGTGGGATGCTGGTCAGGACTTCTATATCGTTCGCTATGCTGAAGTGCTGCTCTCGCTGGCAGAAGCTGATATAGAGAAAGGGACTAACTTGACGAGGCTGTGCGTTTAATCAATCAAGTGCGTGCACGTGCCAAGATGCCCAACGTGGAGAATGTAGAGGGTACTGGCTTGTCGCAAGACCAGCTTCGGACAATCGTTCGTCATGAACGTCGTGTGGAGACAGCCTTTGAAGGGCTACGACTATTCGATCTCTATCGCTGGCACACGCTCAAGGATGCTGTTGACCGCGTGAACAATGAGGCAAAGACTTATAAATTCCCATACGAGTACCGCAACTATCGTGGTGAGAAGGAGTATGTATGGCCTATTCCACAACCCGATGTTGACTCCAATCACGATCTTGAACAAAACGATTTGTGGAAATAGTAACAATACTGGTAAATATGAAAGTATCTTATTTTTCTTTTCCCTCTTGGCTTTGGCTTTCTTCTGCCAATGCCATAAGTCATCGGCTGAAGAAGAGCCAACAGGAAAGCAGGTGCCCATGGAGACATCAGGCAACACGGCTGACGATGACGCTTCAAAGAAAGCTCTTTCCAAAAATGCCATCCCTACGCGGTATCAAGGTTACCAGCTGATCTGGAACGATGAGTTTAATATTGATGGGAGACCCTCTGACGAATGGACTTACGAACAGGGCTTCGTGAGGAACGAGGAATTACAATGGTATCAACCCGACAACGCATCGGTAAGCAACGGATTGTTAGTGATAGAAGGTCGGAAGGAGAAAGTTCATAATCCTAACTATAATTCTCAATCCACTGATTGGCGTTGCTCTCGTCCAGAGGCACAGTACACCTCTTCGTGCCTGACAACTGAGAAGAGTTTCCACTTCAGGTATGGACGTATGGAAGTGCGTGCACGCATTCCTGTCACACGTGGTGCTTGGCCTGCCATCTGGACGTTGGGCAATCAGGGAGAGTGGCCGCAGAGTGGAGAAGTAGACCTCATGGAGTTCTATATCAAAAACGGTGCACCATCCATACTGGCTAATGCCTGCTGGGGATCAGATAAGAGATACTCGGCAGTATGGGACGAGAGCGTCACGCCATTCACCCATTTCACAGCAAAGGATGCCGACTGGACTTCTAAGTTTCATGTTTGGAGAATGGACTGGGATGAGCACTTCATCCGTCTCTATCTCGACGGAGAACTGCTCAACGAGGTGGACCTCTCCAAGACCCACAACAACGGTGTCGATGGCAATTACGATAATCCTTTCTCTAATACACGTGACGGCTTCGGGCAATATATCTTGCTCAATCTTGCAATAGGAAGCAATGGTGGCGAACCAGATGTAGCCCATTTCCCATTGCGTTACGAAGTTGATTATGTAAGAGTTTATCAAGCTCAATAATGATTCTATGCGGACAGACTACAGGAAAGTAGCCTGTCCGTATTAATATTTTAGTGGATAATGCTTCTTGTACAGATAAAATTACTATTTTGCAGTGACAAAGTAAGTATTATCCAATGATAGCATCAAAACCAAAACTTGTATCTATTCTACTTTTTCTATTATCTATACTCATAGGAAATGGTGTCATTCAAGCTAAAGTTGAAGAGTCCAGAACCTTGCCTTCTTTTGTAAACTTCAAGCCAAATGCGTCTTCGGTAGTATTGTGTATGACAACAGATGCCGACGGTCAAATATGGATGGGCACTGATAAAGGACTTGTCGTTTATGATGGCTATCGTGATTACACTCTGTTTAGAGGTACAGACCTTCAAACCATCATCCATACAGTGATGTTAGCTGGTGACAAGGTACTGATGGGAACTGATGGCGGTCTGCGTATAGCGGAACGAGCGAAATCTACGTGTGCTTCCTTCTATGGGTGGTGTTCGCAGTGTACGTGCTCTGTTGCAGAAAGGAACAAAGATAATGGTTGGAGGTGCCGATGGCGTGGACGTTTACGACATACAGACTGGCAGTACGCACCCGCTTGTACGAAACTTACCTCAAGTCTATTCGTTGCTTGGCACTCCTTATGGGCTTCTTGTAGGCACACTCCATGGATTATATATCATCCATAACAAACGCGTGAGAGCCATCAATGTGGGTATCCAGCCAAACCGTCCTTTGATCAATGCTATGGCTCATGCAAAAGATGGTGGTTATTGGATTGGAACAGAGGGCGCTTTGTTTCATTATGATGGACATTCACTGGAAGAGTTATCTACGTTACATTCCAACTCCATCAAAGCCCTATGTCAAGTAAATGACATACTGTATATAGGAACCGATGATGGATTATACATGGTTGACAACATGCAGCATGCCGTGCACGTATGCCAAGACATACGTGTTGACAATTCACTGGCAAGTAATGTTGTATGGTCGCTGACCAAAGATAAGTGGAATAATCTTCTTGTCGGTACAGACCGTGGGTTGTCCGTACATCGGTCCCATGAGCCATTTCGTTGCTGGAGTCTTTCTGCTATCACCGGCAGGGGTGATGGCAATACGTTTGGAACCTTGTTATCCGATGCTGATGGTATGTCACTGTGGGTAGGAGGTGACAACGGATTGATAAATATGCACCGCAGTGCACAGGGATGGAAAGTCTCAAAATGGTATCGACAGGGTGATTCACGTTGGAATATATCACACAATCGCATACGAAAGTTACATCGTATGTCTGATGGTACCATCATAGCGTGTACCGATCATGGACTTTTTATCATTGACCCACGAAATGGCACGACTCGTAATGTGTTGCTTACCGATGGCACTGGACAATATAATGCTGCTTGGGCATACGATATCGTTGAGGATAGGAATAAACGGTGTTGGGTATCTGCCTTATGCCGGAGGAATATTCATTATTGATCGGCGTCGGCTCCTTGTCAGTCAAGGTCTTGTGAGGACTGATGCACATCTTGGCCCTTCACTGATAGGCGTTAATATTGGAAGTCTTGCCATTGACAGGCAAGGACGAGTTTGGGCTGCGGCTTACAGTGGAGGAGTCGACCGTATTGATGTTGCCACACTGCACGTCACCCACGCTATGAAAGAGAGCTCTGTCGATAAAGTGATAGCTGATGCAGGAGGCTCGGTGTGGGTAACCATGGTTGGAAAGGTGGTGCGCTTTGCCAACGGTGATATAAAATCACGCCATACTTTTTCCATGGTAGATCGTGGTCTGTTGCCGGTAACGCTCGGCACTGAAGATGGTGCACTATGGATTGCGGCCAACAAAGATGTCTGTATTCTGCGCCCTGACGGATCCAGCAAAGCTTTCTCTCTTAACACCATGAATGCTTTTTCAATGGCCTCACCGTTGTCTTGGACCGACCATGCCGGTAAGAGGCATAAAGGGTGATACTTGGTGGTGAAGACGTGCTGATGACTGTCAGTACAGAGAATTTAGCTACTGCCGACCACAGTTACCTGCAACTCACCGGAATAGAGGTTAATGGGCAGCAGATGTGTATGAATGAAGCAGGGCAATATCTTGAAAATGATGGTAAGATAATTCTTCACAGTAATGAGAACAACTTCAAGCTCCTCTTCTCCGATAATCCGCAATGTGGTCGGTTAGCAGCACGATACGCCTACCTGATGGAAGGCGTAGGGGAGCAATGGACGCTCATGCCTGCAGGAACGCTGCAGGTAGCGTTCAATGGTCTTCCCATGAGTGATTACCGACTTCGTGTAAGTGTGGTGGATGGTCAAGGGAGACCATCTAAAAAAATATACAGTCTAAAGGTGACAATCCTTCCTCCATGGTATCTCACGTGGTGGGCTAAAACGATCTATGTACTTTTGTTCCTGTCTTTGATATCATGGGCTGTGCGTTTTGTATGGATACGGCGCGAGTTGCAGCGTGAGCGAAAAGGCTCGTAATGATGCAATGGAACAAAGTACGAGACGCGCAGAGTTCTTCGCTACGTTGTCGGAGAAACTGAAAATGTCAGCAGCATCGGTCCTTGCTTCTGTTTTTAATCTTCAATCTCAGTTTCATGGTAAACAAGAAGACGACATCAACATTATACGCCGTAATGGAACAGCGATATGCCAGATGGCTTCTGAGGCTTTGGACTTGCCGTTACCAGCAGCCAACAATACGAACAAAACGGTCATGCATGAAGCGACTTGACGGATCTATGCCAGTTAGTAGTGTCCGATTACCACGATACGGGACGCGGAACCAGAATGTCTTTTTCAGCTGGTAAACTTGGGTTAATGACTGAGGTAGACGTGGTAGCAATACTTGGTTTACTGGATGCTATTACGAAGTTCGTTGATGACGATACGCTTGTTAAAGGTAATGCGGTGCTCTCTACTGAAGAAAGATGGAAATGCTGTGCTTCGACTTGATGTAGAGAAGTTGGTCTTGTCGATTGATAAACGACACTTTGCGTTTATGTCTTATGGGAAGAGTCATCTTACACTTATTAGTCAGCGTGCTCGCATAATGGGAGCTGTTGTGTCGTTAGATGAGTCCGAAGATGGATTTGCTACTTTTATTATAAAATTAGGATATAAAGTGGACCGACACGAGTCATGTTCTGATAATTCTCATTCTGATGACTCAGCTGAAACTTAAAGTCAACACTGAGAATACTGGTGGAGACAATCCAAAAAATCAGAAAAAGGCTTTATAACTCTTGATGTCAATGATGAGGATGTTGTAGTGAAAGCTGTGACAGCAATGATTGAAGAACATTTGGCTGATGCAAACCTCAATGTGCAACTGTTGACCCAACTGACGGGATATGGTACGAAACTTATCTATCGACGGATTAAAGCGGTCATAGGACTTACACCGGTAAATTATATTCGCCAGATGAGAATGCAGCGGGCAGCAGTGTTTCTAAAGCAAGGTCGTTTCGCTGTGTCTGAAGTAATGTATATGGTTGGCTTCTCTACGCAGAGCTATTTTGCCAAGTGCTTCAACCAAACTTTTGGAATGTCACCAGCCGAATACTCGCGGAGGAACATACAGTCGTAACTATTGGGTTATAACGATAATCAACTTTCCAAATTGGAACTAACACTAAGTCCCATTTCGCGAACTGTCTCTACTCGAGTACCAGTAGCTTCTGAAGACTTTGCGGATCTGTGTTGCACAATGCAATCAAGTAGGAGGTAAACGCTTAATCATAGCGTGTTTATCTCCTATTTTCACGTTTACCGACCTCCCACACCACCGTACATGCGGTTCCGCATACAGCGGTTTCGGCTTTTCTCATCTCACGATGTGTGGCAAGTTGTTTTAAGCTATCCCTTTGAGTACGACCACTTCTATTCTATTTTCGGATTCCGTCCTATCGTAGGAATAGAGAGTCCCATTCGGACATCTGGTTACAAACAAAATCGCAGGGTAGCAATCATTTACTATTGCACTGCCCGATTCAGCCCTTCCCCATAGGCACACGTGCCTTAGGTACTATGGCATCTGCTGACTTCTCACGACAAGTTTTGCTCCATGAGTTACGTTAAGGAAACGAATCGTCATGTCCGTGATATCTCCTCGGATAAGGGCATTGTCTTTCCATCTTATATCTACTTCATTTTTTCGCTCCGCTCAAGGAAACTCCACCAACTGTTCCGAATAGCTATGAGACGTTGATTTGTTTAGCAATCTCATCCACGGTCATATGCCTCATATGAAGTTTCTGTACGTTAGGTCAGATGTTTGCCACTGGCTTCCTTCAGATTTCACCTCACGATGAACACCCTTGCCGTTGGCTATGTAATTCCCGCTATTAGGGCTTACTCGGGACTTACACCCATTAGACAATGCTCATGCCGAGCGTACCAAAAAGAGAATATATCTATTTTGACACACTCATAACAAAAGAGAAGGAAAACACTGGAGCTTACCAGTATTTGGAGTGATAGCGGCAAGGTATTCAGCCATGAAGTATTTTTCGGCTCTCTCTTCTTCAGCTACCTTTTGTGGTGGAGATTGCCTTGAGGACATCAATGCGCTTATAGGGCATTTCAGGCAGAGACCCTAATACGCTATTACCTGGTGCCGACACTGTGGGGCGCTGGACTAAAGGAGCTTGCTGAGGAGAAAATACTGTCTATAAGAGCGAGACCTCCCGGCAAGTCGTATAGTTTCAACACGGCAGAGAAGCTGAATACCTTATTTTTACGGATGATACGGAGAATGGGGCTTATAAAGGTGGGCAGTCATGTTGACCTGGACTTTGACCACCAGTTTGTTTCCAACCCCATGTTCGATGCAGTATTCTGCAGTAAGAATTTTGGCTATTTTTCCTGGATTTGGGCCTCCATTGGGGGAATCATAGTCGGAGGTGAGAACCGTGACGGAAACACCAATGTGAGATACCATCAGAAGACACGCTCCGTCGCATAATGGACCGTAACCTCAGAACTTGGTGTGGTAATAGAGCGTTTGCTCCGTGCTGACTGCGGGTCGTTCTCAAAGGAAATCATCCAAACCGTAGAGACAGCGCTGCAACACGTTCTACATTCGTGCTGCCAACTGCGGCAGTCGCTACGAGAATTTCCAACAGTTGAAGGAATGGAAAAACGTTGAGATTGGCTATGAGAAATGCGATGTCACATCCATCAGCATGGACAGCTTGATAGAAGGAAAGTCATACAGACTTGTCGTACAGTGTAGTCCTTTGAAAGACAAGGATGGCAAGCAACAAACGGATATGTTCGGAGTAATATACACATACCGCTGTATCCTCACCAATGACTGGGTGTCTACCGAGAAAGACATCATTACATTTTATAATGAGCGTGGGGCAAGTGAAAAGAACTTCGACATACAGAACAATGACTTTGGATGGTCACATCTGCCATTTTCCTTTATGGCTGAGAACATGGTTTTCATGATGGTTACCGCTATGCTGAAGAACTTCTATCTCTATCTCGTCCGTCATATCAGCGAAAAGGTCAAGCCGCTGAAAAAGACAAGCAGATTGAAAGCCTTTATCCTGCATTTTGTCAGCGTACCAGCAAAATGAGTGAGAACGGGAAGGCAGAACGTTCTGAACCTATATACAAATAAAAACCTACTACTCTAAGTATTCCTTGAATAAACAGTATTTCTTTGTGGTTATCTATATTCCCCATTGGGTTTGGGTGGGGATTTTTATGCCTGTCAAGAACCAAGAACCCCAGAAAAGTCCCAAATCAATGGATAAATACCAAAATGTCACTTCAATATATAAAAAGTAAACTCGCAAAAGAATAATGCTGCGGAATTAGAGGTTTTATAAATCTAACCTCATGTAATTTGAAGTAGCACTCCAAAAATACATAAAAAGAACGTACGTACAAGTGAAAAGCGTGTTTTTAATATCTATGCAATTTTGGAGTTCAACTTCAAAATTGCATAGACTCTGTTTGCTTTTCGATAAGTCTTTCTTCGTTATTAATCTTTATGCCATATCTATTTGCTTGACCATAAATGATTTACTGGAGTAGAAA
>BNJU01001395.1_pt1 | contig 14629 bp, 15 predicted proteins | sample 8539281 | NCBI WGS metagenome assembly BNJU01 (sample SAMD00202456, study PRJDB9452) | human saliva metagenome | isolation source: human saliva | place: Japan
ATGATTTTTATTTTACAATCTGATTGATGTTAAGCTGCTATTATGTGGCAAGGGTGCCATAGAACTTGCCTTTTGTGGAAATTCTATAGCTATGGTTTCTTTGCACAAAGTAGCTGTTTAGTTGTCTAACTCTTATTAATAATGTATATACCCCCTGCAGCTAAGGCACCAGCTATCATATATTTGATATAGAATGTTTCGTCAAGGCATAGGCAAGAGGTAACTGCACCGACAACAGGAATCAATGAATTGTAGATAGCTACCTTACCAACAGGATTGCAAGTGAGTAGTTTGTTATAGAGCGTGAAACCTAATGTACTAATAGCGATGAGTAAGAGTAGGTAGGTAATACCTAAAAGGGTAATCTGTGGAAGTTCACCACCCATCATTAGTCCAGGGATAATCAATAATGCACCACCTATTGCTAAGCTGTAGCCCTGTACCAACAAATACATCTACACGTTTGCCCTAATCCACGTGTAAGCAGTGATGCTGATGCACCACAAAGAGCATTGAGAATAATCATTCCGTCACCTAACCAAGTGAACTTTCCACTCTCAGCTCCACCCAAGTTCAGTGATAGAATACCAGCAAAACCAACAATACATCCTATAATCTTCTTGACTGTCATGCGGTCGCTCTTGAAGAAGATACAAGCAAAGATAACGACAGAAAAGACGCTAAGCGAGTTGAGAATGGCTGCTCGTGAACCTTCACTATGTGATAATCCAAAGTAGAAGAAGGCGTAATGTAAGGTGGTATTCATCATACAGAATAGAAGGATATACCACCAATCTATAGGTTTTCTCACTTTGAAATCACGCTTCTTAGTACCTGCAATTGCCAATATAATCAGTCCCGAAAGACAGAAACGAATACCAGCAAAAAGCATTTTTGAGCCGGTCATATCTGCTGAGATGGCAAACTCTGAGAAGCCTAATTTAATCAAAGGATAAGCCCAGCCCCATGCAATGGCAGCTGTGAGGGCAAAGATAGTCACCCATAGAGGTTGTTGAAATATACTTTTTGTTTGTGTCATTAGTTGTTTGTTGTAATTTAAATTAATATTAAATCATTGAAATTCAGTTGTTATTATGAATACTCTCTTTTCTTACTTTAATATGTATAAACTTGCTTTCATAAATTATTTTCATGGAAATAAGTTTTTATTTACGTGATAAAAAACATTTATTTCCATGAAAATAAACTCCTCTTTTCACGTAAATAATTCACGAGAAGATATTGTCAACGACCTGCATTCATTGTGCAAAGGTACGTTCTTTCCTCGACATATGTCGTCTTTTAGCCGCTTTTTTTATCCCCGCTTAATTAGGGTTATTTGTTCTTAATTGTTTATCTTTGCGAATAATTTATGCTTTATTAAAACAGATGAAGAAGTTAATATATTCCTTTTTACTGGCTTTATTCGTAGCTAATGTTCATGCACAGTCTTTAACTGACACATTACGCCATGAAGTGTTATTAGAAACAGACAGTGGAAACATCCGTATTCAACTTTACAATGAGACACCACGTCATCGTGATAACTTCTTAAAGTTGGTGCGAAGTGGTGCCTATAATGGGGTGTTGTTCCACCGTGTTGTTAAAGATTTTATGATTCAAACAGGTGATATGGGCTCAAAGAAAGCAAAGCCAGGACAGGCTTTTAGGTGACACGCCAGAGACCTACTCGCTCCCCTGCAGAGATAGATTATCCGAAGCTGTTTGCACCGTCGTGGAGCTGTTGCTGCAGCTCGTGAGGGCGATGATGTCAACCCAAAACGAGAGTCATCTGCCTCACAATTCTATATTGTATGGGGTATAAAGTTCTCTGATGGACAGCTTGATTGGGCACAGAAACGCCTTAACGAACATACAGACAGTACGGTGCAGATGACACCTGAGGTGCGTCAAATGTATAAAGAAGTGGGTGGTTCGCCTCATTTGGACGGACAGTATACTGTCTTTGGACAGGTGTTAGATGGATTAGATGTTGTTGAACGTATTCAACGCCAGCCTGTTGATGCCAACGACCGTCCATTAGTTGATGTCCGTATCCGTAAAGCAACCATATTGAAATAGGGTTGTCTTTATTATCTCAAACAGTAAATACAAAGTAAAGTTACTATAAATTTATGTCAATCAACAGAAAAGCAACAGCCTGTCTGTTTGCGCTTATGCTCGGAAGTGGAGTAGGTGTAGCAGGTAACAGGTTTGTCTATCGTGCTGTAAAAGATACGATTACACAGCGCATAGACACTACAAAACAGAATGTTCAGAAAGGTAAAGCACCTGAGAAAGAGAAAGAAAAGCCTTCTGCTTATGAACAACTTGTAAAGAAAAAAGGAAGTGTACAGCAGGGACTCTTCACTGTAAGACATATTGACGACCAATGGTATTTTGAGGTCCCAGACTCAGTTATCGGTCGATACTTGCTCGCTGTGACTCGTTTCACAGCTGTTCCACAGAACTTTGGTAAGTTTGCAGGAGAGGCAGTAAACCAACAAACTGTTTATTTTGAGCAACGTGATGACAAGACAATGTTGCTTCGTGCCTACGTTCTTTCGCAGGAAGCTGATCCAAAGAGCAGTATTTCGCGTACGTTGAAAGCCTCAACAGCTGATCCTATCGTAGCTTCGTTCAAGGTGATTGGACGTAACAAGGATACTAAGGCACAGCTGATTGATGTCACACCATTGTTTGTTAAAGACAATGCAGTGCTGAGTGTATCGTCAGATAACTCTAAGCAATTGAAGTTAGGTGGACTCATGTCTGACCGTACTTTCATTGATACGATGAAGGTTTATCCAATTAATGTGGAGATTGCTACGACACGTACTTATTCAAGTGCACCTTCTGCGGTACCAGCTTCTTATACAGGTGCGATGACAATCGGACTGAATACCAGTGTTGTTCTTCTTCCAAAGGTACCTATGCGTAAGCGAGTATGGGACAATCGTATAGGTTATTTTACGAATAGATATACTATCTTCAGCGACGATCAGACAAAGACAGACCGCGAGCAGTTTATCTCTCGATTCCGTTTAGAGCCTAAAGATAAGAAGGCATATGCAAAGGGTAAAGCTCTCAGAGCCTATCAAACCTATTGTATTCTATATTGATCCTGCTACACCAAAGAAGTGGGTTCCTTATTTGATGAAGGGTATCGAGGATTGGAATGTTGCTTTTGAGGCTGCTGGTTTTAAGAATGCTATACAGGCAAAAGAGTGGCCTAATGACCCAACGATGAGTGTTGATGATGCTCGTTTCAATGTTCTTCGTTATCTTCCAGCTGAGATTGAAAACGCATATGGTCCTCGTATCGTTGATCCACGTAGTGGAGAGATTATCGAAAGTCATATTTGTTGGTATCATAATGTGATGAACCTCTTGACAAAGTGGTACTTCACTCAGTGTGCTCCATTAGATAAGCGTGCACAGACGGCACACATGGACGACAAACTTATGGGTGAATTGATTCGCTTTGTATCAAGTCATGAGGTGGGACATACACTCGGATTGCGTCATAATATGGGTGCAAGCCATGCTACTCCAGTAGAGAAACTACGTGATAAGAAGTGGGTAGAGGAACATGGTCACACTGCCAGCATTATGGACTACGCTCGTTCAATTACGTTGCACAGCCAGAAGATGGCATTTCTGAGCGCGGACTCTTCCCACGTGTGAACGATTACGACAAGTGGGCAATCCGTTGGGGCTATCAGTATCGTCCAGAGTTCAAAGATGAGATGGACGAGAAGGAGAAGTTGATGACTGAGACAACAGCCATTCTTGCTAAGAATCCGCGTCTTTGGTTTGGTGGTGAGGGTAAGAATGAAGACCCACGTGCACAGACAGAAGACCTTGGAGATGACAATGTGAAGGCGAGTGATTATGGTATTAAGAACTTGAAACGTATCGTTGCAAAACTTCCAGAGTGGACACGTCAGCCTAACGACCAGTACGAGGACCGCATGGAAATGTGGCGAAGTGTTGTTGGTCAGTATGGACGTTATACGAATCATGTACTGAAGAACATTGGTGGTCGTTACATTAACAATATGCCTGGACAGAAACCTTATGAGGTTGCACCAGCTAAGAAGGGTAGAGATGCTGTTGACTATATCGGTCGTCAGGTGTTTGAAGCACCACTTTGGCTTTATCCTTCATCTATGACTGATATTGCAGGTACCGACCTTGTCGACGAAATCAGTACTTATCAGGATCGTATTCTGAAGGTGATGATGAACGGAACCATTATGGATAAGATTTATAAGGACCAGCGTGAGGCAGGTGCTTATCAGTTCAAAGACTATCTTAATGATTTGTTCCACAGTGTTTGGAAGCCGCTCACTGGTCTTAATGATATGCAGGTACGCACACGTCGCTTACTCGAGCGTAACTATGTAGACCAACTGAATAGCCTTTTAAATCCTGTTCAGAAAGACAAACCAACCGTTGCTGACCGTGCAAGTAATTCAGATATTATGCTCTATCTCATGCAGCATTTAGATACTGTTGAGCAGTTCTGTAAGGCACAAGCAGCACAAAGTGAGGGTATTAACCTCCTTCATTACAATGATTTGTTACGTCAGATTAAGCTGATTCGTGAGCGTCGTGTGACAGTGAAGTAATTGTTTAAATATACTTCTAACCATATGCAAGAAGTCTTTTCGTGTTTTATGGTTGTAATATACGTCCATAGTAGAGTTTGAAGCTCTGCTATGGACGTTTTCTTTAACTGTAGTTTTGGACCAGTCATTACGGTGTTTTGCAATGTATTTAGCAGTCAACACGAATGGTGTTAAGCCTCCGCACCATATGTGCGGGGCGTTAGCACGATGATAAAAGAAGAGTTGATAGTCTTTATTTCTTATGCTTACAAGGGCATATAGACTCGTCTTTGCTAAGTTTTTCGTAGTGCTCCTTACGTTTAGGATTCATAGGGAACCATCCTTTTAAGACACGCTTCTCCTGCGAGATGAGCTCACCAATTCCCCAAAGGAATGAAGCTCCAAGGACACCGAGTAGAGCAGACCAAAAGATACTTTGTACAAACAAGGCTGCTACACAGCAAGCAATACCCGCTATGAGCCATAGCCACCATGGTTTTGTACCGAAATAATACTCTGTTTTTATAACGAGTGGATGACAAAGTCCAATGATTAAAAACGTACATACTGCGAGGAGTATACCTTCAAAATTTAAATCCATTTATGTAAAGTTTCAAGATTAAATATAATTCTTATGTTGAGAAATATGCTATAGAACGTATTATTCTTAGCAAAGCCTCGGTTTATATAGCTGCAAAAATACAAAAAAAACTCTATTTGCAAGTGTCTTTCTCAGAATTATTGATTACATTTGCAAATACAAGTTGTAAATAAGAAAATACTTAAATTATGAGCAATAACCAAACACTCATCGCACAATGCGAAGAGAAAGCAAGACAGTGGCTGTCTCCTGCTTTTGATGAAGAAACTCGTTCTGCCGTTGAGGCTATGATTAACAATGACGATAAGGCTGACCTTATTGAGTCTTTTTATAAGGATTTAGAGTTTGGTACAGGTGGACTTCGTGGTATTATGGGCGCAGGCTCTAATCGTATGAATATCTATACCGTCGGTATGGCAACTCAAGGCTTTGCTAATTATCTGAAGATTAACTTCAAGGATAAGGAGCAGATTAGTGTAGTTGTTTGCCACGACTGCCGTAACAATTCTCGTCTCTTTGCTGAGACCGTTGCTAATATCTTCTCTGCTAATGGCATAAAGGTTTATCTTTTCGACGATCTTCGTCCTACTCCTGAGTGTTCTTTTGCTATTCGTCATTTGAAGGCACAGGCAGGTGTGAATATTACTGCAAGTCATAACCCACGTGAGTACAATGGTTATAAGGCTTATTGGGATGATGGTGCACAGGTACTTGCGCCACATGACAAGGGTATTATCGACGAAGTAAACAAGGTTAAGGTTGAGGATGTTAAGTTCGAAGGCAATAAGGCGTTGATTCAGATTATCGGCGAGGATGTTGATAAGGTTTATCTGGAGCAGGTAAAGACTATCAGCATTGACCCACAGGTAATCAAGAATCAGCATGATCTTAAGATTGTCTATACTCCTCTGCATGGTGCTGGTCGTGTAATGATTCCACGTGCATTGGCTTCTTGGGGCTTTGACAATGTTCATTGTGTGAAGGAGCAGATGGTTAAAGATGGTAACTTCCCAACTGTTGACCGTCCAAACCCAGAGATAGCAGAGGCTTTGACACTTGGCTTGCGTGATGCAAAGGCTCTCGATGCCGATATTTTGATGGCTTCTGACCCAGATGCTGACCGTGTAGGTATGGCTTGTAAGAATAGCGATGGCGAGTGGGTACTGATTAATGGTAACCAAACCTGTCTTATTTTCTTGTGGTATATCATTACAAATCGTCAGGCTGTGGGCAAGATGAAGCCAACAGACTTTATTGTAAAGACTATTGTTACAACAGAGGTTATCCGTAAGATTGCAGAGAAACAGCACGTTGAGATGCGTGATTGCTACACTGGTTTCAAGTGGATTGCACGTGAGATTGCACTCTCTGAGGGTAAGCAGCAGTATATCGGTGGTGGTGAGGAAAGCTACGGTTTCCTTGCAGAAGACTTCGTACGCGATAAGGATGCTGTAAGTGCTTGTGCTTTGTTGGCTGAGATTTGTGCATACGCAAAGGATCATGGTAAGACTTTGTATGACATTCTTATGGATATCTATATGGAGTATGGTTACAGTCATGAGTACACAATCAATGTTGAGCGTCCTGGTAAGAGCGGTGCTGACGAGATTCAGCAGATGATGAAGAACTTCCGTTCTAATCCTCCTAAGGAGCTTGGCAGTAGCGTAATCGATGTTTATAAGGACTTCCAGAGTCTTGAGATTACAAAGGCTGACGGTTCTAAGGAGAAGATGGATATGCCTGATACAAGCAATGTTCTCCAGTGGTTCTGCACAGATGGTACTAAAGTTAGTGTACGTCCATCAGGTACTGAGCCAAAGATTAAGTTCTATCTTGAGATAAAGGATACAATGAACTCTGCTTCTGACTTCCCTGCTTGCGAGCAGCGTGCAGTTGTAAAGATTGAGGCTATCAAGAAGAGCTTGGGTTTGTAATTGTCTATTTTTAGCCTTTGATAATATTTGCGAGGGCTTGATATTATAATTAAAGCAGGAGTTTCTATAAAGTCTTATTTGTGGGAACTCCTGTTTTTATTGTTCTATGCCCTTCTTATATTTAAATCTTTGGGTAGCTTTCAGTCTCTTTTAGTGGGCTACGCTGTTTGCTATTTTAAGTTGTTAGGTTATCGTTAAGGGTTAAAAATATCATTACAAAAAAGTTAGCCATTCTACATGTTTTTTCTTAATAAAGAGCCTTTTTTACCGTGTTTGTAACTTTCAGTTAATCAATGTGTTGTAAAATAGCATAAGAAAAGGTGCTTAGTTAGACGCTAACTAAGCACCTTTAAGGCTTCAATTAAGCATCTTTTGAACGTCAATAAAGGCTTAATTGGAATGCAACTAAGCATCAATTCATTCTTTAAAGATGACTTTTATATTACAAATTTGGTAAGGATAGGAGGTGATTATTCCTTCCCTTGGATTTTATTCAGCCGATACAATATCAAACTTTAGTTTCTCACTATCTTTCTCTTTTAGATACTTTGATAGTGTCACCAGCCTTGATTTCGCCAGAGAGAATCAGTTCGCTCAGTCCGTCCTCGATATGATTTTGGATAGCACGCTTCAATGGACGCGCACCAAATTGTACATCATATCCCTTGCTTGCAACAAACTCCTTAGCTTCATCTGTTATCTCCATTTCGTAGCCCAATTCGTGCACACGCTTGAACAAACCCTTGAGTTCGATGTTGATAATCTTCTTGATAGCTTCGAGGTCGAGTTGGTCGAAGGTAATAATCTCGTCCAAACGATTGAGAAACTCTGGTGCGAACTGCTTGCTGAGACTTTTCTGAATGATAGCACGTGCACGCTCCTTGTCGCCCTTCACTCTGTGAAAGACCATTCAAGTTAGCAGCCTTAAAGCCCACGCCCTGACCGAATTCTTTCAGCTGACGTGTACCCGCATTTGATGTCATAATAATCACCGTATTGCGGAAGTCTATCAATCGGCCGTTGCCATCTGTCAATCGACCTTCATCGAGTACCTGCAAAAGCATGTTGAATACGTTACCATGTGCTTTCTCTATCTCATCAAGTAAGACAATAGAGTAGGGATGACGGCGCACTTTCTCTGTCAACTGTCCACCTTCATCATAGCCAACGTATCCTGGAGGCGCACCAACAAGGCGTGAGGTGTTGAAGCTTTCTGTATATTCGCTCATATCAATGCGTATCAAAGCATTGGCAGAACCAAACATCATCTCAGCAAGTCTCTTGGCAAGATAAGTCTTACCCACACCCGTAGGACCTAAGAACATAAACGCACCGATAGGGTGGTTAGGGTCTTTCAAACCAACACGGTTACGCTGAATAGCCTTTACCATCTTGTCGATAGCTGCGTCCTGTGCGATAACAACCTGCTTGAGTTCAGCATCCATATTCTTTAATCGGATGCCTTCTGCCTCCTGCATGCGCTGTACGGAACGCCTGTCATCATAGAGACAACATCTGCAATGGCTTCTTCATTGATTTCAACCTTATCTTCGGTATCACCTTTCTGCCATTTCTCCTGCTCCTCTTTGAGTGTCTTTTCTAATTCAGTCTGCTTATCACGGAAACTTGCAGCCAACTCAAAGTTCTGATTCTTTACAGCAGCTTGCTTCTTCTCTTGCGCTATTTCAATGTCTTTCTGAATATCAAGAATCGCCTGTGGCACCTTTACATGTTGCAGGTGGATACGTGAACCTGCTTCGTCAATAATGTCTATCGCCTTATCAGGGAAGAATCTATCAGTGATATATCTGTCTGCATACTTCACACAAGCCTTCAGCGCATCCTCTGTATAACTTACATGATGATGTGCTTCGTAGCGATCTTTGATATTCTCAAGAATCTGTAATGTCTCTTCAACTGTTGTTGGCTCAACCTGTACCTTTTGGAAACGACGTTCTAAGGCACCGTCTTTCTCGATAGACTTGCGATATTCGTCAAGTGTTGTTGCACCAATACACTGTATAGTACCTCTTGCCAAAGGCTGGTTTGAGGATATTAGCAGCATCCATTGAACCTGGTGAAGAACCTGCTCCGATGAGTGTGTGAATCTCGTCAATAAAGACGATAATGTCTGGATTCTGTTCGATTTCCTTAATCAATGCACGGATACGCTCCTCAAATTGACCACGATACTTTGTTCCAGCCACGACAGCTGTCAAGTCAAGTGTGATGACACGTTTGTTAAAGAGAATTGGAGAGGTGAGATGCTTCACAATAAGTTGTGCTAAACCCTCGACAATAGCACTCTTACCAACACCTGGTTCACCAATGAGAATAGGATTATTCTTCTTTCTTCTACCAAGAATCTCACTGACACGCATAATCTCTTTCTCTCTGCCTACAACTGGGTCGAGTTTTCCCTCGGCAGCAGCTTGAGTAAGATCGGTACCGAAACTATCGAGTACTGGTGTCTTTGATTTTGTACGTGGAGCCTGTGTTGTCTTGGCATTATTGCTGCCTTCAGAGGATGAAGATGACATCATATCATCATCCATTTCTTCCTCGTCAGCCATTCCTATACCATTCTTTGGTTGGTTTGCGCGTTGTTGTAACATCGATATTGCGTTGTTATAATTGAATCCATTTCTCTTCCATACCTTCTTTGCACCATTGTTAGAAGAATCATGCAATATTGCAAGGAAGAGATGAAGGATATCCACTGTCTGTGCATGTTGTATACGTGCCTCAAGTACAGCTAATTTCAATATGTTATTTGCCTGCTCGTTCAACAGCATATCAGGCACATAAGAAGTTGGGTCAATTGTTTCCTCCTGAAGTCTTTTTTCTATTTCTTTCTTTATGTTGTCTATATCAACCTTCCATTGGTTGAATAGTTCCCATACTGGTCCTGACTTCTCTCTCAGAATGGCGAGCATGATATGCTCAGGAGCAACCGACGCACTTGTCAGTCGTTCTGCTTCCTCTCTGCTGAATGAAAGTATTTCAGAGACCTTTGGGGAGAATTGATTCATCATATCCTAACCTTTCTTTTCTTTACTTGTATCTGTGGACAATATGTCCTGTATTAGTAGGATTGTATAAACAAAAGGTGTGCCAAAAACAAAGAATCGGACATACATGGGTGTTGTAAGTCCGATTCTACATTTTATATTCTATTACAGTGCCTCGTCGTCAGGCTTCTGAAGTTTTGCTTTGGGTTGTCGACCCAAGTGCTTTTTCTTGCGAAGCCAAGCCGCCTTACGCTGCTCATATTCCTCACGATGACGTTCCAAGAAGTTATCTGCCATTGAACTTACCGTATATTATCGAAATCTGAATATTCTTTCCAGTTGGTGTGTTACCCAATAACTTTGTGCTTGAGAGGCCCATGTCGTGGGAAACCTTAGTAATGATCGTTTTCTGAGTGCTACCTGAACCTTGTGTTACAGTCTGTAATTCAACTGGTACGATTACAACCTTACCCCATGTAGGCATTGATGTGTTGCGTGAGAAGAGGTTGATAATTCCCGAGATATTGTTGAACACATAGCAGTTCGTTGTCTTGTTGTAACTTGCCAAGAACGAAGTCTTGTTGTCAGGTAGACGGTTGTTCGCAAAGAACGACTGTAGACTATCTGCAGCTACCATAACGACATTCTGTGGTATTCCAAACTGATAATCGGATGTTGTACTATTGTTTTCTCGGTAGAGTACAACCTTAGCCGAGTTGATAGAATCGTTTGTATGTCCTGCCATAATGTCAGATACAGGGAGCGTTAACTTTGTGAACAAGCCTGCTGGAGTTTTAAGATAGGTATGACCAGACTCACTTGCTAACTGCTGTAACTTTGTGTTGTCGTTAGAGAAGTTTGTCAACTGAAGGACCTCTTCAGTACTTACAAAGTTGGTTGATATCTCTGAAACCTTACCATTCTGCTTGTTCTTGAAGTAGATATTCAACTGTGCAATCTGTATATGTGCCATTGAACCAGAGCCACCATCTACCTTGAAGTAGAATCCTGGACAGATTTCATGCAAGAAACGATAAGGATTACGGAATGCAGCAGGGTTCTGCTGATACTTGCGAAGCAGGTAAGTTCCGTAGTTGTTATATGTAACACCGCTCTTATCCTTATACTGTTTGTTTAGGCGAACAATGATGTTACGGTTATAATTTCTTCCATTTCGGATGCTATCAGATTCTGTATAGTCTGCCAGTGTGAATGAACGTTTCTCTGCAATGCCACCCTGTGCGGCTGGACGAATATAGCCTTGTGCTTCTGGATCGAAGTTAGAGTAATAGGTTATTCCTTCCTCAACAGGCTTTGAAAGTTCGTATGCTGTCAGCTTCATTTGGCTCAGAGAATCGCCGTAGTAGGTGCTGTAATACAGTCTTATATCACATGAATCAGCTATAATCTCATTGTTTGCATCGCGACTCATGATAGAGTCCTTTGCTGGCAACTCAAAATTACTAAGCACATGGAACTGAGACATCAGGTTACCTGTAACAGTTGTATTTGTTTCAGGGTCAACCATTCTGCCCAAATATCCAGTTGATGAACGTGCTATAACACTGCCAGCAACCATTGTTTCAGAAGCTACGCTGAAGGTGTCTGCCTTTATAGAAAGTTTGTCGCCATTGTCGATAAGTGAGCCTCCAAGGGTATCTGTAGTATCATCACATGATACCATTCCGATACAAGCTGCAAGCATACAGGCTGCAATGAATTTCTTTCTCATTTAGAATATCTTAATTGTATGAATCTAAGTGTATCAGAACAATTTATTATAAAATTCTGAATACTTCTCCTTTAGTTCAGCATCATCGATTGCATGTTCCAAAAGCTGCTTATCGTGAGTCTTAGCATAGTTGATAAGATCAGCGTGAGCTTTGTCGCTGGTACCAATGACACCGTCTGAATAGTCGATAGCCAGTTTACCTAACTCCATGAAATCGAAGTCGTCACTATAGTTCTTCAAGTACTTAGCCTTCGCCTCACGGAACTCAAGACAATGCTTAAAGTTAGTACCCTAAGCTGTCTTGTGGCTGTTCTGCAAAGAGTGAAGTCACAACCTTTGAATTGGCAAACTGTGGCTCATCTTTGTAGGCAGTCTTTACATAGAATGGGATAACAGAAGACATCCAACCCTGGCAATGAATCACATCAGGAGCCCATCTTAGCTTCTTTACTGTCTCCAATACGCCTCTTGCAAAGAAGATAGCACGCTCGCCGTTGTCAGGATAGTCGTTACCCAATTCGTCCTTTGTCATTGCAGGACGCTTTTTGGAAATAATCTTCATTATCAATGAAATAAACCTGTATACGTGTCTGCGGAATACTTGCCACCTTGATAATCAATGGATGGTCGGTATCGTCTATAATCAAGTTCATACCTGAAAGGCGAATAACCTCGTGCAACTGCCCTCTACGTTCGTTTATATTTCCCCATCTTGGCATGAATGTACGGATCTCAAATCCAGCTTCTTGCATGATGTGTGGCATTTCTGAGCCATAGAAAGACATCTCTGTCTCAGGCACATATGGCATGATTTCTTGATTAACAAATAATACTTTTTTTCCCATTCTTTATGTTAGAATTTTTGTTTCTGCAACTATTGCAAGCAAACGCATAGAATGTTAGTCTTTTCTGGGCGCAGCTTATCTTCTGCAAAGGTACGAAAAAAAAATGAGACAACTCCTGCTTTCGGCTGAAAACAAATAAAAAGTAGGGCATGTTGAGATTATTTAATTAAAATCTCGTCTATTTAATTATTTTGTTGTTACTTTGCATCGATTTTAATTTTAGAGACTGATGAAAGTTATCCAAAAGATTGTTGAACTTCAGAACGAACTTTTCTCTTGTCGCAAGGAAAACAAAACTATTGGATTAGTTCCTACGATGGGTGCGTTGCATGATGGTCATGCGTCACTTGTGAAACAAAGCGTCAAGGAGAATGATATAACAGTCGTTTCTGTTTTTCTTAATCCTACCCAGTTTAATGATAAGGGAGATTTAGAACGTTATCCTCGTACATTAGAGGCTGATTGTAAGCTTATTGAAGCTTGTGGAGCAGACTATGTCTTTTGCCCCATCTGTTGAAGAAGTCTACCCTAAACCAGATAATCGTCAATACGAGTTTTCACCACAATCTACAGTGATGGAGGGTGCAAAAGCGCCCTGGTCATTTCAATGGTGTTTGCCAAGTTGTCAGCAGATTATTCTATATTGTTCATCCAGATAGAGCCTATTTCGGTGAGAAAGATTGGCAGCAGATAGCTGTTATCAAACGTCTTGTTGACTTCATTGGCATGAAGGATGAAATAACGATAGTGGAGTGTCCAATTATACGTGATGCAGATGGTTTGGCTATGAGTTCACGCAATATGCTATTGACAGCCGACGAGCGTGCTATAGCACCGAAGATCTACGAGGCGTTAAGTCAAAGTGTAGCGTTTTCTAAGACTCATACTGTAGCAGAAACACGTGAGAAAGTCATTGCTGATATCAATGCAGTAGACGGACTTGAGGTAGAATATTTTGAGATTGTAGATGGCAACACGCTTCTTGAAGTAAATACATGGGAAGCGTATGTTGTAGGTTGTATTACTGTTTATTGTGGTCATACGCCTATCCGACTTATTGACCACATAAAATACAGAGGATAATAAGAAAAGATGCAGATAGAAGTATTAAAAAGTAAGTTACACTGTGCTACTGTCACAGAAGCAAATCTTCATTATATGGGTAGTATTACCATTGATGAAGACTTGTTGGATGCTGCTAATATGATAGCAGGTGAGAAGGTTCAAATTGTGAATAACAATAATGGTGAACGCTTTGAAACTTATATTATTAAGGGAGAAAGAGGCTCTGGCTGTATCTGTCTTGAATGGTGCAGCAGCTCGCAAGGTTGTAGTAGGGGATGAGGTAATTATCATCTCTTATGCATTGATGGATTTTGAAGAAGCAAAAACCTTCAAACCTTCAATTGTTTTTCCTAAGGAAGGCAACAAGTTATAAACAGATAGAAAAGGGTATCAGTCAGAGGATAAATCCTTTGGCTTTGTAAGTGTAGGACGTAGCGTCCTTACTGTTATAAGCACACAATCACATTTCTTCTTTCAAAGTAAGGTAAGGAAGTTATTTATTAATAAGGTGTAACTTAATAATAGATATTCCTCTTTCCTGTTTGGAGAAAGAAATGTGATTGTGTTTTCTATTTCCTATATTTTGATGTACTATTATCAAAAAAGCGAGGGTATGCCGTAATGACACACCCTCTTAAGAAAATGATAATAGCATCAGTGACGAATGTCAACTGATAGCAGAATTATTCAATAACAACCAATGGGTCGTCCTCAAGCACAGCCTGACCGACCTTTACAGCAATAGCAGTTACCTTGCCATCCTTCTCAGCTTCGATGTTGTTCTGCATCTTCATAGCCTCGAGGACAACAACAGTATCGCCAGCCTTT
>BNJU01004409.1_pt1 | contig 14560 bp, 13 predicted proteins | sample 8539281 | NCBI WGS metagenome assembly BNJU01 (sample SAMD00202456, study PRJDB9452) | human saliva metagenome | isolation source: human saliva | place: Japan
GAAGTCGCTGATTAAGCTAAAAGACACACCTTTGGGTGTGTCTTTTTGTATATTTTCTTTTCTATCCAAGTAGGATAGTTAGAAATATGCACAAAAAAATTACTCATTTTACAAATTTGTTTAAATTCTATTCACTCATAATTCATATAGAATCTTTATACTATCAATAGTTGATTGAGATCAACTAGGAAATGGAGGTCTACTACTTAATAACTTTTATCTGTCCCTTTTACAAATAATACAAACAACACAACACAAAACAATACAACACATAAAAACAACACTTAAATACACAACAATACTCTCCTGTGTATAAAAAAACAATACATATACAAAACTCTCTAATTATATATACCATCTCCCGTATATATAAAGATAAAAGTTAAGTAGACAAAAAAAGAGCCCGAAAGGGCTCTTTCCTTTTTCGTATAAATAGTATTATTATAGAATAATTTATCTGTTTTGTATACATGAAAGTGAGGGACAATTATTTTTGCTGCTTTTGATAGTAGATTTATATATTATATAAAAAAAGATGAAATTCTTAAATATCTTTAGAATTACCTTGACAGACAGGGGGACTTCTTGGTATTATAGTCAGGTATCAAGTACACTTGATGTGCATAGGGGTATAGCTCAATTGGTAGAGTAGCGGTCTCCAAAACCGTTGGTTGTGGGTTCAAGTCCTACTGCCCCTGCCAAACTTTTAGAGTCGCGACCTTCGGGTCGCAATTCTATAAAAAAAGTTACTTAAAAAAATATTAAAATAATGCTTGCAAAAACACTAGTCATTATGTTAATATAATCAAGTACCAAGTACATGACTCAGTAGCTCAGCTGGATAGAGCGTTTGACTACGAATCAAAAGGCCAGGGGTTCGAATCCCTTCTGGGTCACCAAACTAAAACTCACACGAATGTGTGAGTTTTTTTATTTGTCTAAATATATTTTATGGATCATATAGACCAACACTAACTTAGTACCTTTTTAGAATTAGAACAGGCCTGTACTAATATTTAGATATTCATATATGGCTCAATAATGGGGCATAAAAAAGGAGCTGCTTTATAATTGCAGCTCCTTTTGTCATATAATGCCGATAAAACTCATAAGTCTTAGTTTGACACTTCTTTTAATTGTCCTGCAGCAATAGCCATGTTTTTAGAATAGATGGCTTGCATATAACCATAGGTATCTGGTTTTAATTCTTTTAGCTTAGGATTTTTCTTGATATTACGACGTAGGATTTGGCCAGTACGAGCATCAATTAGATTAATTTCGTCTTGTGTCCAATAGATGGTATCAGCATCTTGGTTGAAATAGTAATGATTGATATATTCTGTCATGTAATACATGGCACCTTGATGGCTATATGTTTTAGCGATGATTTCGTAATTATTTCCTTCGCCAGCACGGACGATGACGCGGTTATCTGCGTAGTATTGTTGGCCGTTCATGCGATACATATAGGAATAGCCTCTAGCGTTCTCTAGGTCGCCTATATTGACTGCGTGGGCACTACCTACTAAGGCACAAAATGTAAGCGTTAGAATAGCTAATTTTTTCATAGTATGATATATACTCCTTATTTGGCGTGGGGTTGATCGGATTCAGCCACAACATTGACAACGACTTGTTGATCTGATGGTAATTGGCTCATGATGACAGGCATCGGTTGCTCCATGGCTTGAGCAATACCCTTTATTTGTCGAATCGCAACTGGTACAGGTGTAGATAATCCGTTTTGAAAGTTTTGTTCTAGTATATTGATTTCGGTAACTGTTAAACCTGCTTTTGCTGCAAATGTTTCTTGTGAAAGTTGATGTTCCTCGCGGAATGCTTTTATAATGTCTCCGATATACATAATGACCTCCATATGGTAAATTACTCTATCATTATACATGAAAGCACGATGAGATAATAGACAGAGTGAAAGATAGACATTTTTTTATTAGTATATTCTTAATATTTATTTATGAAATATAAAAAAACTGTTTGACGAAAAATCACATACGGTGATAATATAAACACATAGACAACATCATATTTGGGAATAGGTGCTAAAAAGCATAATAGAGAAGCTGGTTAAAGGCCAGCACGGTCCCGCCACTGTATGGTTGAGCGAATCTAATTAAGTCACTGGGAAACTGGGAAGGCTAGATGAGCGTTGACACCGAGTCAGGAGAACTGCCTATTCAACATTCACCATTTGACCTACGAGTGATAGGGAGGAGAAGTTAGAGACTCCCTTTTTACGTACCCGTAAAAAGGATTTTTTTGTGTAAATGATGATTTGTGGTATACAAATTAGAATCTCTTTATTGTTAGAGCAGTCATGGTGAATATACCGTTTGGTATTATCAGCATGACTTTTGTTATGTCTGTTAATATATTTATTGGTAAATGTAGGGCATGCATTTATTCATCATCATCCTAAAAAGAGAGATGGTCCTAGCACCTGGGTTAGGTGTTTGGACCATCTCTTTTTTTGTTCCTTGGAATTTTAGAATTGATAGAGACATAGGTATCTTGAAATAGCCAATTATATATGTATGATGAAGTCTTATAAAAATTACAAAAAAATGATTGACGTCATATATAATAAGTGGTATTATAATTTCAGTCGGTACGCGGGAGTGGCGGAATTGGCAGACGCACCAGACTTAGGATCTGGCGCCTTACGGCGTGGGGGTTCAAGTCCCTTCTCCCGCACTAACTATATTTGCACCTGTAGGTGCTGCTCCATTTACATCTGTTCAAGGAAACAGGTGTTTTTGTTCTATAACCCTTTTTTTGCATATTCGTAAATATGCTATAATAAATTATCAGTACTATTGTATAAGCATTGCCATAGATCATACTAAAAATCCTTATAATAGGTATTGCAGTACCTACTGTAATAGATGATATACAGTACGTTGTAATTAGCATTGTAATAGTATGCAGTAGTACTTGTAACAGATATGTTTAAGATATTATATAGATAATCATTATATATGGTGCAGTATGGATACTTCAATTGATACGCTGCTTCACAAAACCCATCTATGTCAGATGGGCTAAAGGCGTTTCGCCAACAGGGAAAGTCAGTTATATATGGTTTAAGTGGATCGCAAAAGTCGTTTCTCTTAAGTCGTGCTGTTCCAGAGGAACAAGTACAATCTATTATTATCGTGGTGCACGATAAAGAACATAAAGAATTGTGGGAACGAGATTTGGCGTTTTTCTGGCCTAATGTGCAGGTATTGCCATTTCCTATTACGGAACGGGTAGAATTTACTACCGTAGCTCGTAGCCTTGAAGGGCAAGGGGCGCAAATGCGAGCGCTCAGTATGTTGGCCTGGAATCGTCCTGTCGTAGTCATCGCTACGGTAGAGGAGGCCACGCAATATGTAGTGAGCCCTCAATATGTTATATCTCAAAGTGTGCATCTTGAGGTTTCTCAATCTATAGAGCGAGATGAGCTGTTAGAAAAATTAGTTAAAATTGGATATGAACGCGTAGACCAGGTAGAACAACGTGGTCATTTTTCTGTGCGCGGAGATATTTTTGATATCTTCCCTGTGAATAGTGATGATCCAATACGCATGGAATTCTTTGGCGATGAAATCGATACAATGCGCCATTTTTCCGTAGATACACAACGGTCTATTGAAACGGTAGATTCTTATACGGTGACGCCATTCTTTTTAACCAGCGATGATGAAGACAGTACATTGCTATCTTATGCAAAGGATGGACTTATCATTTATGATGAACCGGTGCGCATTCAAGAAGCGTTGAAGAAATTCTTAAAAGAGGATGCAACGCATCGCAAGCAACATTGTGAATGGTCTGAATTGCAACGCTCTGTAGATGCTAAGATTGAGGTGGCTTTCACATTCATGCAACAGCGTTCTATAGGCTTGGCTGGATTTTATCCGATTGGCATTCAAGGCAAAACGATGACGAGCTTTGAGCGCCAAATTCCTCTGTTGATGGACGAAATCAAGCAATGGCAAAAGCTAGGGAATCAAGTTGTGCTTGTGATTAATAATTTGCAGCGCCGTGAAGGCATAGAAAAGGCTTTGCATGGTGATGCTATTCCTTATAAGCTTTGTGAAAGCTGGGATTTCGACCCCAGTACGGTTCACGTTATGCAAGGCTTATTAACTGATGGTTTTGAATTACCGCATAGTCGTTTAGTCGTCGTTGTAGAAGGCAATATTTACGGTCAGCAAAAACGCAAACTTCGCAATAAGCCTAAAAAGGGTCAAGAAATTAATTATTTCACGGATTTATCGGTGGGCGATTACGTTGTTCATAGCATGCATGGTATCGGTAAATATGTGGGTCTAAACAATTGAGACGGAAGGTATCCATCGAGACTACATTGAAATTGCTTATGCCGGAACGGACCGATTGTATTTGCCTGCTAGTAATTTAGACCAATTGCAAAAATATATCGGCAATGAAGGCGATGTGCCACGCATTCATAAGATGGGTGGTAGCGATTGGCGCAAAGCTGTTAACAAGGCTCAAAAGTCCATTGATGATTTGGCTGATAAATTGGTTGAACTGTATGCGAAACGGGAAATTACAGAAGGCTTTGCCTTCTTGCCAGATCAACCTTGGCAACAAGAATTTGAAGATGCTTTTCCTTATGAGGAAACAGAGGACCAATTACAAGCTACGCGAGAAATTAAAGAGTCCATGGAACGACCAACGCCGATGGACCGGTTGCTAGCTGGGGATGTTGGCTTTGGTAAAACAGAAGTGGCTATGCGTGCCATCTTTAAGGCCGTTGTGAGCGGTAAACAAGTAGCCGTACTGGTACCGACCACTGTATTGGCTCAACAACATTACCAAACGTTTTTAAATCGATTTAATCCATTTGGCGTCAAGGTGGATGTACTCAATCGATTCCGTTCTACGGCGGAGAAGAAAGAGGTCCTAAAGGGCGTAGAAAATGGTTCCATTGATATATTAATCGGTACTCACTCTTTGTTAAATAAGAAGGTAAAATTCAAGGATTTAGGATTCCTCGTAGTCGATGAAGAGCAACGTTTTGGCGTAGCACAAAAGGAAAAATGGAAGGAATGGGCTAATAATATTGACGTCCTTACCTTAAGTGCTACACCTATTCCACGGACCCTTCATATGTCCCTTGTGGGCGTTCGTGAAATGTCTGTAATCAGTACACCGCCTGAGGATAGATTGCCGGTACAAACCTATGTAGTAGAATACGATATGAATCTCATAGCTGATGCAATTAAACGAGAACTCGCACGAGGTGGGCAGGTATACTTCGTGTATAATCGGGTCGCATCGATTAATCATATGGGTGAACTATTAGAACAGGCATTACCGGATTTGCGCTATGCTATTGCACATGGTCAAATGACAGGCCGTCAAATTGAAGAAATTATGACCGATTTTTTTATGAAGGTCATTATGATGTATTGCTCAGTACAAGCATCATTGAAAACTGGCCTTGATATACCGAATGCAAATACGATTATCATATATGATGCGGATCGTTTAGGCTTATCGCAACTCTATCAAATGCGTGGCCGTGTAGGTCGGTCTAGACGACGCGCCTATGCATATTTCATGTATCGACCTGATAAGATGCTTTCAGAAGCGGCAGAAAAACGGTTGAAAGCTATCGAAGAATTCACAGAATTAGGGGCTGGGTTTAAGCTCGCTATGCGTGATTTGGAAATTCGTGGGGCCGGTAATTTATTAGGATCACAACAACACGGTAATATCGCATCGGTCGGTTTTGGTATGTATGTATCCATGTTAGAGGAGGCCATTGCGAAAGCTCAAAATAAAGAGATCGTCAAAGAGGTTGTACCAGACCCTGCCATTGACCTTGAAATTGATGCGTTCATAGATGACGCCTATATCAAGGATAGTGCGCGCAAGATTTCCGTATATCAACGGATGTTACAAATCAAGAATAAAGCGCAGCTTGACGATTTGACGGATGAACTTATCGACCGTTTTGGTACACCAACGAATCCGGTAGACCGGCTATTACGGGTTGCTCAAATTAAGGAACAGGCTCGTTTGTTGGGGATTAAGAGCATCGTTCGTCGCGATGGTCAGCTCATCATTCATTGGCAAGATGATTCGAAGATGGCCGATTGGGATATGGGTGCTGTTCGCGAAGATTTATGGAAGAAAATGAAGTTCATGGACACAAAACCTGCGTCATTATATATTAGTTTGAATGGATTAAAGGGATCTATTTTAACGATTACAGAAGCGGTGATGAAGGAGTTGTCAAAGAAATCTAAGGGGGGCCTATGAACCGATTTTTAAAGGGGGCCATGATTTTAACCATAGCTGGTGTTATCGTTAAAATTATTGGTGCTTTCAGCAAGGTACTCGTCGCTCGTATTCTTGGAGGCGAGGGGATAGGTCTCTATATGATGGCCTATCCGATATACCAGATTATAGTTAGTATTTCAGCTGCCGGGATTCCTGTGACCATCTCCATTATGATTGCTGAGAAATTGGCAAATCGCGATATGCGTGGGGTACAACAAGTTTTTAATGTATCCTTGCGCGTACTTACGTTAGTGGGCATTATATTTAGTGTGGGCCTCTATGCCAGTGCAGAATGGCTCGTTAAATGGAATATTATAACCGATCCGCGGGCGTTGATACCAATCCAATTATTATCGCCGGCTATCATTGTCGTTACCATTTTGAGCTGTTTTAGAGGCTATTTCCAAGGTTTTCAATACATGGTGCCTACAGGAACTAGTCAGGTTTTCGAACAAATCTTTCGCGTAGGGTCCATGGTGGGGCTGGCGTACTATTTTATCGATTCCGGATTACATCTGGCCGCAGGTGGCGCTACCTTTGCCACATTTCCAGGCGTCTTAGCCGGTTTAATCGTACTCGTGTATTTTTATAGGTCTCAACGTAGTTTGCGTCAGCAGATGCTAAATGATCAAAATGAGGCGGCGCCTGTAGAATCTAATAGGGCGGTCATAAAACGATTATTCGCATTGGCCATACCTGTTTCTATGGCTAATATTATGTTGCCCATGGTTTCTCTCATTGATACATTCATCGTTCCGAAACGATTGATGGATATTGGATACTATTTGCATGAGGCAACTACACAATTTGGGTATTTGACAGGGATGGCTACGTCGCTCATAGGTTTACCAATTATTTTGACGACAGCTCTAGCTGCGAGCCTCGTACCGGCCGTGTCTGAAGCACATGCAACGGGGAATAATGAACGTATAATCGAGCGTGCTAGCACGGCCATGAAAATTGCGAATTTATTTGCTATACCGGCCTGCATAGGTTTATGCGTATTGGCTACGCCTATTTCACAGCTTATTTATGCGACGCCCAATGCGGGCCCCGTCATTGCCGTGATTAGTCTTAGCATCATCTTTTTAGGTTGGCAACAGATTACGGCCGGTATACTACAAGGCTTAGGTCGTACCGTTATCCCTATGATGTCTATTTTTATAGGGCTCATGGTGAAAGCCATCTTAGATTATCAATTGACGGGATCCATTGAACTCGGTATCAATGGTGCTGCATGGGCTACGAACTTAAACTTTGCTATTGCTGCATTGATTAATCTTGTATTCGTCAAGCGGTATGTGGGGAGTGTTATCCAATGTATGAACCTATTGAAGATTATTATTTCTGCCATGGCCATGGGTGGTGCTACACAAGTTAGCTTTATGTTTCTTGTCGATATGGTCGGTAATGGCAGTGCTGTAGCTATATCTATCCTTGTAGCGTTGGTTGTATATATTCTATCTCTTTGGATTACGAAGGCCATCGTCATGGATGATATGTATCATATGCCTGTTATCGGTAAACGATTGCGTAAACGCCAAGTGGAGGAGAATCGAATCTATGAAGACCAATATTGATATACAGCCACTGGTTGAGGTGGTAGAAAAGTTGCGCTCCCCTAATGGATGCCCTTGGGATAAGGTGCAAACTCATGAATCCTTGCGCCGTTATTTTATAGAAGAAACCTACGAAGTAGTAGATGCCATTGATAATAAAGACATGGATAATCTACGAGAAGAACTAGGTGATGTATTATTACAGATTGTGTTTCATAGTAGCCTTGCTGAAGAATCGGGTGATTTTACATTACAAGATGTAATAAATGATGTAACTGAGAAGATGATTCATCGTCACCCTCATGTATTCCCAGAAGAAGATTCTGATAATAAGGAAAAAATATACACTTGGGATGAATTAAAGGCCCAAGAAAAAGGAAATATACGAAAAAGTGTATTAGATGGTGTATCCAAGGGTTTACCTGCATTGGTGGCTGCTCAAAAGCTACAGGACAAGGCTGGAAAGGTAGGTTTTGACTGGGATGAACTCGATCCGATTTGGGCAAAAGTTCAGGAAGAAATCAGTGAATTTAAGGAGGCTGTGGCCTTAAAAGATAGAGAAAATATGGAAAAAGAGGCTGGAGATGTACTTTTTTCCTTGATTAATCTATTTAGATGGTATAAAATAAGCGGTGAAAATGCACTGAATCGCACAAACACTAAGTTCCGACAGCGTTTTTCACATGTAGAAGCTTGTGTTAACCAAAGCGATCGCTCATGGGAAGACTTTTCATTAGCTGAGCTGGATGCTTTTTGGGAGGAGGCTAAAGTGCAGGAAAAGTAACCTAGAGGTATGTTAGTAATCTCGGGTATTGTATTTTTAAGGAGGTTCTGTCATGAATAAAACAGAATTAATCGCAAGTGTTGCACAAAAAACTGAATTGACTAAAAAAGACGCTGAAAAAGCGGTAAAAGCTGTATTCGACACAGTTGCTGAAGAATTAGCTGCTGGTGGTAAAGTTCAAGTTATCGGCTTCGGTACTTTCGAAGTTCGTGAACGCGCTGCTCGTGAAGGCCGCAACCCACAAAACGGTAAAACTATCACTATTAAAGCTTCCAAATCTCCTGCATTCAAAGCTGGTAAAGGTTTGAAAGAACAAGTTAACGCAGCTCCTGCAAAAAAACGCAAAAAATAATCTGAATAAGATGTAAAAGAGACCCGATAGGGTCTCTTTTTTCGTCTATGTTATTTTTTCTTGTTTATGTGGTATAATCACAAGGAAAGGATAGATTATGACTACAGAACAATCACGGAAGGTCCTCATTGTATCTGCCTCTATTGGGACAGGTCATATGCAGGCCGCAAGGGCTATAGAAGAATATTGGAAAATAAAAGAACCACAGGCAGAGATTAGCCATGTGGATTTTCTTGATACGGAAACCTTGTCAGTAGAACATCTTATCAAGGGAACATACATCAAGATGATTGACGTATTTCCCATGCTATACGATATGATTTATCGCGTATCAAAGGGTGAGAAAAAAGGGACGATTTACAAACCGTTTTGTCCTACATTCTAAAAAGTCGTATGTTGAAATTGATTCAACAAGAACAACCGGATGTCATTGTATTTACCCATCCATTCCCTTGTGGTGCTGCTAGTATTTTGAAGCGTCAAGGTCTTATTGATGTACCGCTAGTGGCTATTTTAACGGACTTTAGTAGTCATCAGTTTTGGATTTATCCGCAAGTGGATACTTATTTTGTCGCTACTGAAGATATGGTAGGGGAAATGACAGCTGTAGGGATAGAACAAGATAAGATTCATGTATCTGGCATTCCCGTGCGCAGATCATTCTTTAAGGACGCTATCGATCATTATGAAATGAAATCACCTGTTAAGGTTCTCGTTATGGGTGGTGGTTTAGGATTGGGTTCACTAGAGATTGCCCTCCAACATTTAGATGCTGTCGATGGTATCGATGAGATTACTGTCGTAGCTGGACAAAATACATCCCTCTATGAATCATTGGTAAATTTAAGCGTCCGTATGAATACGAAAACTACCGTATATGGATATACGTCTAATATTTCAGAGCTTATGCACACATCGACGATGCTCGTTACAAAACCGGGGGCATTGACATGTATGGAGGCTGTTACGATTGGACTACCTATGGTGTTCTTTAATGCCATTCCAGGCCAAGAAGAGGCCAATGCAGCACTATTAGAGGAACGGGGCTGCGCACGTTGGGCTAGAGATATACATAATCTAGAGGACGTAGTTGCTGCTCTATTAATTAATCCTCTACGGTTACAACAAATGTCAGAACAAGCGCGTGCATGGCATGTAGATGGAGCTGCCAATATCGTCAATAAACTCATTATGATTCTTGATGCGAATCAAGAGGCACTTTCAGCAAAGTGTGAATTAGAAGCGTTATAAATTAAAAAGGTCATCTACCAAACGTATTGTACCTACCATATAGTATGGATTAGGTATCCAATAGCTTGGGGATGACCTTTTATTTATTCTCGTGATTGATTATTGATAGTTTTCAATGTTCTCTGTGCGAATTGTTTGTAATGCTTCTAAGAATTCTTCGGTTGCACTATGTTCCTCCAGTAGTGCTTGTAATTGATGAGAGTCATTAAGGCTCACACTCCATTGGAATGAATCTGTATCGTCATAGACATTGAATACAATGGGTGTATCTAGCGTGTCTGGCATGTGACCATCATCGTTGGATACGGTGGCATAGGTGCCATCGTCTAATAGTTCTACAAAAAGTGTGTCATATCCGTCAAAGTCGATAATTTCAAAATCTAGAGCATCATAAATCTAATACTGCATCTGTTGCCATGAGGACCTCCTTATAGTTTATAGTCACTATGTCGCGTAACTGTCTATGTATCTATCTGTATTCTACTGATGCGGTGTATGACTGTCAATGAAAATCTGTAGTATAATAAGTAACAGAATGAAAGCAGAGGAGTACGGTAATGAACGTAATCAGTTTACAGAATATAGAGAAATCATATGGCACGCGATTGCTATTTACCGATGTGTCCATTACATTTACGGATCAAAAACGTTTGGGTCTCGTAGGGATTAATGGGACTGGTAAATCTACGTTTTTAAAAATCTTAACAGGTCAGATGGAAAGCGATAAAGGGACTATTGAACGCAATGGCAAGGCCACCATTCATTACTTGGCACAAACGCCAGTTTTTGATGAAGGGAATACCTTGTTAGAAGCTATTTTGGATGGGGACCATCCACGATTGCAACTTGTAAAGCGTTTTGATAAGGCCAGTCGTGATTATCATTATATACAAGAGCAAGGTGTGTCCGATGGGCATATTGAACGCCGCTACATGCAGTGCTTAGAGGAAATGGATGCTCAAGATGGTTGGCAAGTAGAGCAAGAGGCGCGTATTATTTGAATAAATTAGGCTTTCACGATGTAAACCTGTCTGTTAGCCTCCTATCAGGAGGTCAAAAACGTCGATTAGCATTAGGACAAGCCCTATTATATCCTTGTGATTTGCTCCTCTTAGATGAACCGACCAACCATTTGGATGAAGATAGTATTGAATGGCTCGAAACGTATTTGAGTAATCGTCAAGGTGGTCTTTTAATTAGTACTCATGACCGGTATTTTCTAGACTCCGTATGTAATGGCATTTGGAATTATCTAATCGTCATATGTATGAGTACGAAGGAAATTATGAAAAATTTATCGAATTGAAAGCAGACCGTGAGGCACGCCAAGCTGCGACTGAAGAGAAACGCCGTCAATTTTTAAAACGGGAAATCGAATGGGTTCGCCGTGGTGCACAGGCACGCAGTACAAAGCAAAAGGCCCGTTTACAACGGTATGAAACACTTAAAAATATTGAGAAAACCAGACGTCCGGATCAGATGGACCCTATTGCCTTGAAGACACGTTTAGGCAAAACTATTTTTGATATGGAACATCTATCCTTTGATTTTGACGGGCGCCCTATGATTGATGATTTTACATATCACGTGGTACGTCATGATCGCATCGGTATCGTAGGCCCTAATGGAATTGGTAAGTCGACATTTATGAAGGTCTTAGATGGTACCTATGAACCTACATCGGGGACCATTGGAAAGGGCGAAACCGTCCGTATTGCGCATTTTAAACAGGAATTACCAGAATTTGATGAAAATATGCGCGTTCTCGATTATATAAAAGAGGATCATACCTATATGGCGCTCGGTGATGGAACGACACTGAGTGCAGGGCAGATTTTGGAACGATTTTTATTTACACCCGAATTACATGGTGTGCCAATCCGCAAATTGTCCGGTGGTGAACGGCGTAGATTGTACCTCTTAAAATTGCTTATGAGTGCGCCGAATGTGCTTCTCTTGGATGAACCAACCAATGATTTGGACATTCCTACATTAGAGGTTCTTGAGGACTTTCTCGACTCTTTCAGTGGCGTCATTATTACCGTATGTCATGATCGTTATTTCCTTGATCGTGTGGTAGATAAATTATTTGTATTTACCGGCAATGGTCACATTGATATCGTTCACGGATCTTATTCTGATTATAAGGCTGACATGGGTGAAAGTAATAATTCACCATTCTATGTACCTGAACAACAGCACTCTAATGTGCATAGCACAGAAGCATCCTCTGATTCTACGGATACCATTGGTGCATCCTCTAGTACTGAATCTAGTCATACAGAAAGTCCTGTAAAGAAAGGCCTTAATAAGGCCGAAGAGGCAGAATATGCATCGATTATGGAGGAACTACCAAAACTAGAACATCTTGTTAAAGGGTTGGGATGTCATGATTAGCCAAGCCGGTACGGACTATGAAAAAATGCAGACCCTCATGGCTGAACGAGAAGAGACACAATCTCAAATCGATACATTGACTGAACGATGGATGGAATTAGAAGAACGTCTATAAATCTTTATTTCATGCGATTTTTTAATACCTGATATGCATAGGAATTACTTTCAGAATCATTGATAAAAATCACATTTTGTAGTATAATTTCATCGATTAACGATAACAACGTTACCTAAGTAGGAGGAAACATGAGTAAGTACGAATTTTTAGATCGTCGTGTGCCTATTGAAGAAGGCAATATTGCCATTGTGCAAGATTTATCCAAATGTAAAAATTGTTCCTTATGTCGTAAAGCGTGCGCTGTTGATATGGGCGTATTCGACTATTACGATTTGACAACAAATGGAGATCATCCAATCTGCATTCATTGCGGTCAATGTGCATCCATTTGTCCATTTGATTCTATTAATGAACGTTCTGAAATCGATGAAGTTAAGGCTGCGATTGCAGACCCTAATAAAATCGTTGTCTTCCAAACGGCACCAGCTGTGCGCGTTGGTTTAGGCGAAGAGTTCGGTATGGACGCTGGTACATTCGTAGAAGGTAAAATGGTTGCGGCCCTTCGTAAATTGGGTGGCGATTATGTACTTGATACAAACTTTGGTGCAGACATGACTATCATGGAAGAAGCATCCGAGTTGGTTGAACGTGTTCTTAATGGAAGCGGTGAATTGCCTCAATTCACATCTTGCTGTCCTGCTTGGGTAAAATTCGCTGAAACATTCTACCCAGAATTTTTACCAAACTTATCTACTGCAAAGAGTCCAATTGCTATGCAAGCACCTACGCAAAAAACATATTTTGCTGAAAAAATGGGCATCGATGCAAAACAAATCGTTGCAGTTGCAGTAACACCATGTACAGCTAAGAAATTTGAAATTCGTCGTGATGAATTAAATGCATCTGCCGATTACTGGGATGTACCAGAAATGCGCGATACAGATTACTGTATTACTACGCGTGAACTTGCAAAATGGTTGCGTGCAGAAGAAGTTAACTTTGACGAATTGGAAGATTCCACATTTGATCCATTGATGGGTGAAGCATCTGGTGGCGGTATCATCTTCGGTAATACTGGTGGTGTAATGGAAGCCGCTATGCGTACTGCTTATAAGTTCGTTACAGGTGAAGATGCACCTAGCACATTAATTCCATTCGAAGCAATTCGTGGCATGGATGGTGCTCGTGAGGCCGATGTAGTGATTGGTGATAAAACATTACATGTAGCAGCTGTTCATGGTACTGGCAACTTGCGTAAATTCATTGAACGTATGCGCGCAGAAAATATCCATTATGATTTCATCGAAGTTATGGCTTGCCGTGGTGGCTGTATCGGTGGTGGTGGTCAACCACGTGTTAAATTACCGATGGCCGATAAAGCTCGTGAAGCTCGTATTGCATCCTTGTATACGCGCGATAGCGAAGTGGCGATTAAATCCTCTTGCGATAATCCAGATATCCAAAAATTATATGCTGAGTTCTTTGAAGGTAAACCATTGAGCCATAAAGCACATCATATGTTGCATACTACATTTGTAAACCGCGCTGAAGATTTAGGTCCTAATGGTGCATGTACACCGGCTACATGTCCAACATCTGTGCCTAATTTGAAAAAGGCTGCAGAAGCAGCAAAAGCGGCAGCTGAAGCAAATAATTAATTATTTATAAATCTGAATAAAAATCTTGAAAATCCGCATAAAATAGCATATACTAAATATTGTGAAAGATAACAATATAATAGTCCATAGAGAGAGGTATATGCTAATGACATGGGGCGGACAGAGAAGGTTCTGGTCGTAGACCTCGAAGTTGTAAGCGCGAATGTCGTTCATTCCGCTTGA
>BNJU01003099.1_pt1 | contig 14546 bp, 17 predicted proteins | sample 8539281 | NCBI WGS metagenome assembly BNJU01 (sample SAMD00202456, study PRJDB9452) | human saliva metagenome | isolation source: human saliva | place: Japan
CCCTTTTGCAATGCAAGATAATTCTTAAAATACAACTTATTGAAAATAAAGAAGTTACCTTGTTGATAAAACTAAATAGGTAACGATTTGGAAACGAGCGAACTACTTCAAGTCGCTGTATTCTACCTAACAAAGAACGCTTGTTATTCTGTTTGCAAAGATAATACTTTGCTACCGAATAACAAGCGTTCTTGATGAGATATTCTTCTTTCTGCATTTTGTTCAGGCGTGAGTTATAATCCTCTTCCACGTTTTCTTCTTTCTGTTCGCTTGGTTTCTGAGTTTGCGCTACCACGCTGTTTCAGCATAGTCATTGCCCTGTGTGGATGGTGTAATCAAATCGCCCAATCCTTCCACCACTTCATCGGCTGCACTAACGATGGTGTCTGCCACTGCACTAATGGAGTTCTGCACTTGTGGTGTGTCATTGTCTCGTGAAATTGAGGAGCGGCTTGGAGGTACGAGTTGATAACCTGTATCAGGGCGTTCGTTCTTTTCTGTTGCCTCCTGTATTGTTTGGTGTGGTTTCCTTGGCTCTTCCCTGTTGGTTGGTTCAAAGTTTTTCTGCAAAGAACGGTAGCCGAACTCTCTGCCGATTTCGGATGCCTTGAATGTTTGTTCTGCGTATGAGAACCTCAAGCCATAGACCTTGCCCTGCTTGTTCTTCATGCGCTCTATCGCGATGCCGTTCTTATTCAACTCGTAAAGGAACATGGAATGCCCAGTAATACCCATACCTTTGTACTTGTCAAGCAGGGCATAGCAGATTTGCTGTACCTGCTGTTTTGTCTGCTCTCTTATTGGACTGGCTTTTTGACTTTCTGGTACTTTCTTTTCCGCCTTGACCTCCTTTGCGATGGTCAAGTGTTTCTCCCTGCTGATTTCTTCCGCCACCCTTGCTGCCCTATTGCTCACAAAAGTAGTATCATAGACCTCTCCGTACAAACTGATGCGGTTGGCAATGATGTGAATGTGTCTGTTGTCGGTATCCTTGTGCGTTACCGCCACCCATTGGTGGTTGTCAAGTCCCATTTGCTTGGCAAATAAATGGGTTATCCACATGAGTTCGGACACTGACAGCTTTTTCTCGTCCTGCGGTGCGATGCCTATTTCGATACGGAGAAACTTGTTCCTGCAACGACTGTTGTAATCGCTGACCACTTTCATTTCCTCATAGATAGCCTTTGGCTCCCTGCTGCAAAGATTGTGGAAGGCAAGTCGATAGCCAAGCTTGCCCTCTCTGAAGATATAGTCTAAAGCCGTGCTGCCGTGCGCTATCGCCTTACATTTTCCTATCATTTCTTGTTAGATTTAAGACCTTATATACCTCATCTTCCACACGAAAATGAGGGTCGTAAAACCGCTTAAATGCTTCTTTTGCACATAGTGATAGGTTCTTTGTGATGAGTACCCACCTTTCGTCCTTGACCTTGATGAGATTGGATACCTGTCCATAGAACTTTCCTGTATGATGGAGAATGGCAATGGCTTCCCTCTCATTGTCTGTCATCTTGGGAACGGCTGTTACTTCTCCGTTAAGGAGTATCTCACGGCAGTAATCTGAGAACTTTCGCCCTGCACTTTCCGCTTTTGACTTGATACGCTGCTTCTCTTCTAAGGTGCATCTTACCTTGATGAACTCCGTTTTGTTCATCCGCTGTTCTTCCTTATCCTGTTGCTGCCATCGGGCAGCTTTTCCTTTGTATCTTTTCATATAAGTTTCTTAGAAAGTTAATCATTGTAGATGATTCATTGTTTCTTAATTCCTGAATACTGACCGATGAGAACGGAGTGATTACGGTCTTATCTCCCCGACAATCGAACGAGGGGAGCAAGAGCAGTTTGTGGGTACAAACTGACGTCTTGCAATGCTACCGAACAAACCATTTACACTTAAAACGTTTTATAACCTAAAAACGAATGCCGTGCATTCTATGACTAACTGCATTCGTGGCATTCTCATAGAGAACTAAACCGAAGAAGAAAATGTAGACCCTTTATCAGCTTTTAAAGAAAAGGGTAGACCTATTTGCTCGAAAAAGGTAGACCTATTTTGAAGAAAGGGTAGACCTTTTTCCTGAAAACCGTCTACCTTTTCTTGCGGCTTACAGTCTTCTCCATTCCTCTATGTCCTCACCATATTCCTCCAGATGCTGACGCACGATGTTCTCAACAAAGCTTGAAAGGTTGCTGCCCCTGTCGCCTAACCTACGCACAATAAAGTCGGCACGCTCCTGTGTCTCCCTACTCAGATAGACTGCCTTACGGTTGTTTAACTTGGTCGGCACAAGATAGGCTCGCTTGTAGGCTTCGAGTGTTTTCTTTCTCATCTTGGCACTGATGCGTTTCTGAACGGTTACGTTCTCAGTATTCCGTGCAGACTCAGAGTGCATGGTATTCTCTGTGTCCTGCTTGTTCGTTGGTCTTTCTCTTTCAGGAACCGCAGTCGCTTCTTGTGAAGTAGATTCGTTCTCTGTTTCATCTTCCACACCCAAGAACCATGAAAGGTCTTTGTCGCTCATCATAGTTTTCCTTTTTCCATTTTCTATTTCATTTTAAGTTTGACCTGTTTTGATTTTCTTTGTTTTTGTCCTGTAATTGATATGTGTGTCTGTTTCTGCGCTTTCCGTTTCTGCTGCTCACGGACACGGCTGACATGATAAATCGTTGAGATCCTTGAAGTCTTTGTAATGTATGTTCATGTCCTCAACATGGAAGCCTGCCTTTATGAAATCTTGAACAGTCCCTCCGTCCTGCTTCGTCATTGTCAAGGAAGGCACGGATATGGGTGAGTGTCGGTCATTCAAATAACGGATAGTCCTTGCCACGTTGCTCACGGAGTTCATCACAAAGGCAGTGGTTGGTAATCTCTTCTTTCATCGAAAGGAAGGAGAGAAGTCCATGAAGCCTTCAAAGATACATACAGGCTCCGCTCTATCCGTGAATATCGGAGTAATGTCCTTCGGGGCTATCGTTCCCTTGAACGTCTTATCGTCCCGAAGCTCATAGCCGCCAGAGAGATTGGCAAAACCGATGGCTTGATAGAGTCTGCTCCTTACCTCATAGCTGATACATTTGAGGAAAGGCATAGCCTTTTTCCAAGTTGATGCAACGCACCTTTCGTAAGATACTCCTGAAAATGTGGTGGCAGAGTGTCTGATATTTCTATCAGTCTCCTTGCTCCATTTACAGCCATCACAGGCTGGGTGTTGTTTGGTGCGAAGCCATTACAAGAACTATAGGTACCATCATCGGGAGCGTTCTGCCCCAAACGACGGATGGCTTCCGATAGCGTGCATCCCTCCATACGCATACAGAGGTCGATGATGCTTCCGCCCCTACCTTCGCCATAATCTATCCAAAGGTTCTTCTCTGTGTCCACCTTAAAACTCGGATGCGTTTCCTCCCTGAGCGGTGAACAATACAGCGCATAGGTAGCAGTCCTACGTACAGGCTTTGATGCCTTTCCTTTCGAGATACTCCACGATGGGGTATCGCTTGATACGTGATAAATCTTCTTCTTTCATTGTTTTGATACTTTAATGGGTTGAATGATAATTATTTATGTTTGTCTGTTTTTATGGTTTTACCTTTTCCAAAGTTTTTCCCCTCCAAACTTTTTCATCTTTCTTCTTACTACATACTATTTTTGTAATAAGTGATTGATAATCAGTATTACTTTGTAGTATAAGACAATACTACACATTCTACTACATTTGGCTACTACAAGTTTGAAGGAGCGGACAGGGCAAGATTTTCCTAATCTTGTAGACATAGATGGGGCTACCACCGTTTCTTCGTTTGCTCACCTTTATGTATCCTGCTTTCTTCAAGGCTTCACCCATACGCTTGGCAACAAGTGGTTGGTGAGTATAAATACCCAAATAAGTGAGTATCTCCGTAGTGGTCATTAACGAATAACTTTCATCCTCCGTTGGCTTTTCAAAACAACGCAGCAAAAGCTCCATCTCTGCAGTCTGTACTTGAAAGTCTTCACTCTCTCTGTATAGTTCGGCAATCTCATCATCATCAAACCAATAGCGAAAGTCTGACTTTAACAGGGCTTTGGCTTCCGCATAAACATTGTCCATCGAGATAGCCTTTGCTCTCTCAATATCTATGGAAAGCACTTCAAAGGGCAGGAACCGTCTGCTTCCCGTGGGGTCTGTAAGAAAGTCGTTGCCGTTCACCGATGCCACGAAGCTTGCCAAGTGGGGATGTTCCTCCACATACTTATCGTAGGGCATGCGGTATTTGACCATCGGGCAGGTAATGAGGTTCTTCAGTTCGTTCTCATCCCGTTTGTTGAGGGCTTTGAGTTGGTCGTCGATGTTTACGATGAGGTTTTGCCCGATATAGGTGAGCGTGTCTTTCTCCTGCGGATATATCTTGCCTGTATAGCTGTAACCATGCAGTGCTGGCGGGCAGAGCAAATCCAAAAACGTGGTCTTGAACTTTCCCTGCTCGCCCGTCATCACGAGGCAGGTGTGGTTACGGCACTCACGGTCGTCCATTGCGTTGGCAACCACTGCCACGAGCCATTTGGTAAGATACGGCAACCACTTTTCGGAGTTGCGGACAACCACGCAGCTTGCCAAATCGGGAATCGCTTTCAATGAAAAGAAAGTAGGAACACTTACTACCACTGTAACTACCACCATTGCTACTACCATCGCCTATATCTATCAAGGGCAACTCTTTGAAATACTCCTGCACGGGATTGATACGGGGAGAGAAGCTGCTCTCGATGATGGAGTAGAGATTATCAGAGGAAGTCATTATATCTTCATCACAATCGAGTTCCCTGCGGAGCGTATTGATTTCATAGCGACCGACTTTTACAAAATCGCTATTACCTCTACTACGATATTCAGTTCTGCCCAGCACGGTATTGTATCTGAATTCGTAGTGTGTGGAAAGATAGTTTTCTATCTCTGCGTTCTTGGATGAACTACCCCTGCGATGAGGATTTCTCCTGCTGCCTGTATTGCCTGCATCTGCGTTCTTTTTCATTATTCCCTTTGGATTGGTTTCCAAGAGTGAAGTTAAGGGTGAGTATGCGTAACTTCCAAGCATTCAGAGCCTTCTTACATAATGTTGCGTCTGTATGCTGCAAAAATTCTTAGGAAACAGGCAGGCAAGAAGAGCATTTTGATCGCCCTCATTAAGCAAAAAATGGATGACAGGAAAGAAAGGTTAGATGAAATACGATTGTCGTTGTTTGCTTCCAGATGCAGTCTTTTGCTCCAACCATCTACAAACTATTGATTGGAGCATATTTTATCTCGGATTACTGTGCCAACCTATTCCACTACGACGCCACAAGCTGCCACTTGAATGGAAAGTGATGGAATAAGAAATGCCCGATATTAATTTTGCATAAGACAAGTCTGCGCTCGGCAAAAGAATAAGTGAACTTTTCCTCTGCACTCGCTTGCATTGTCTTTGCAACAAAAAGAAAAAAAGACGGGGCAGGAAAATACAAATGTGAACCGATGATGCGGATTACCTCTTTCCATATTCTTCCCTGATACATCCCTGCTGTTCCCTGCTGCTTTGAGAGGCACACGCACGCCATTATCTTTGCCGATGGAAACAGGAAAGACCTGAGACAACAAACAATAACAATATAAAAATTATGAACTATTACATCATTACGGAAAAATAATTGGGCAAAGCTCGAGATGAAATCTTGAGCCTTGCGAGAATGCTGCTACAAGGCATTCGGAGAGAAAAAGCAAGCACACGGACTGGCTGCACAATGGTGATGTGTGCAGGCTGCTTAACATCAGCAAGCGCACCTTGCAGCACTACCGTGATACGAGTGTCTTGCCCTTTGCCCAAATCGGGCATAAGTGCTACTACAAGCGTGAGGATGTAGAATGGCTGTTACAGACAAAATCGGAGAAATCAAAAACAGACAAATAAAAGAACGAGAAATAAGACAAGAGAACGATGGAACAGGTAAGGGACTTAAACATGGAGGCTGACGACATGCAGGTGGTGCTGTCCGCTATCAGCAGTGTAAGTAGAAGGATAAAGGAAGTAGCACAAACCCACAAACCGCTGTTTGGTGGAGAACATTTCCTAACGGGCAAGGAGGTGTGCGAGCGGCTGTATATCAGCCCCCGCACCTTGCAGGACTATCGGGACAGGAGGATTATCCCCTACACGCAGTTTGCAGGAAAGATACTCTATAAGGTGTCAGATTTAGAGAGAATGCTAAAAAATAGCTACAGGGAAAAAGATAAGATGAGGTTGAAATATTGACAATGCCACATAGCACTTGAGTTGATATATACCAGCCCAAGTGCCATGTATTGAATAGATACTTATATCTACATCTTTAATTTTCAGGTAAACCTACTTCTGGATTGAATGTTACAAAGACTTTTTTATTCTGGGCAATATTTACCTGTCCATTATATGCAATATTAGATTCATCATATTTCATGTTTGGTCTGGCATAGTACACTTTCAGGTTATAATTACCAGATGTCAATTTGCTAATCTTAAAATTAACGTCGTATTTGCAAATACAATCGGCCAGTGCATCAAGGACATTATGGTACACGATAAGGGTTATCTGATTATCTTGATTAGCAATATTCACATAAATCTTTCTTACGGAACAGTTGGCTTTCAAATCTTCCAGTAGACACTGGGCTATACCGTCTTTGTCCAACTCTATACTTAATTTTGCTGGAATAGCATTGTTTTCTGCATAGAAGTCAGGACGTGTATCTGTCGGAGAGATGCTTAACTTACAATTAGAATTTGCAACATCATAAATTCTTAATGGCTCAAGAGATACCTTCTCAGAGGAACATGCAGATAATCCACAGAAAAGGATTAGGCTGTAAAATACTTTTTTCATAATTACAAGGATTTTATATGTTGATATTTATATAAACGTAATTACAAGTTATTTCTTGCTTATATTATTACGTATTTCTGTTATTAATGAATAAACGTGTCTGACACTTTCCAAGCCTAAATCATGATTTGTGTCATACATGTTTTCAACCATATTGGCAAAAGTCTTGATTTCAGAGAAGAATCCTTGTGAGACAATTTGGTTATTCCCAATAGTTGGGACAAAGTTGTTTCTTCCGTAGAGACAAATTGTCGTTACATTGTTTGGAAAAACTTTCTCCAATGGAATCCCTAAGACCGTAGATTGTCTCGGTGTGAAATCAAGTTACTCCATTTTTATTCAGTACATACAGTCCCTTGTCTGTACTGATATTTAACTGTTCCTGTGCTTCTTGCCAAGAGTAATCTGTTGATAGTTCCAACATTCCTACTATATCTTGGTGTTCTAATATAAGGAATAAGGTCTGGGCACCATCTCTACTGCGAATGATATCCAAACTCTTTATCTTTGCCTCTCCAAAAAGGAATATTACATAGTCAAGAGGATGGATGAACAGGTCAAGCAAAGTATCTCCTTCAGGGTATAATCCTGTCAGATAGCGATAATGGTAATGCCGTTTGCCATCACCTTTCAATCGCTTTTTCAGAATTTGAGTGGCAGGGGCAAAACGTCTTTGCAGTCCGACAACGATATGTTGTGAGCCATATAGTTTGACAGTATCGGTCAAAGCCTTTAGTTCTCTTTTATCCTCACAGGGTGGTTTCTCTATAAATAAGGATTTACCTGCTTTTATAACTTCGGTTGCAATCAAGAAAATGTGAATGTGGATTAGCTGCCACGAAGACTCCAGAAATCGTATCATCAAGCAGGATGTCCTGTAAAGAATTTGTACCTTTGACTCCTTTGTACTTTTGAGAAATCAGTTCAGCTTTCTTTTCAGAGGTACAGCAGATATATTTCAGTGGCAGCTGAAGATACTGTATAACGGGCAGCAGGTTGTTTGCACAATGATTGCCAAACCCCACAAGAGCATACTGCTGTGTGTAGGTATATTGCAGTTCTCTCATGCTGCGTATGCGCCTGTATCTGTCTATAATGTTATCTAAATATCCCATTTTAGCTATGCTTTTATTTGCTTGAAATGTTTCTTATAGGTGGTTTGCCTGTTGCTGGTCCATTGATACTTCCCATAAAACAACTCTATCAGCCGTTTGGGGATTATTCTTTCTAAATTTCTCAACAGGATAATATCGTATTTACGATGATAGTTAATCCAGCATTGATTACACGCTTTAGAGTATTGACACTGGACTTCGCAGTTCTCCTTTGAGTTGAATATCTCGTCAAGCGTGTTCTCATGTATATTTCCTAATATCACATCCAGGTTTTGGCACAAGGGGACGTCTCCATTAGAATGGATAACCAATTCACTGAAAATACTATGACACCGCAGTCTCAGTCTATTATTCTTCCACTCGTCATACAAAGCTACAAAGTCAAAGTTCTCATATGTTTGATGTATGGAAGAGGGTATCTGGCTGATGAAATCAGCATCATTGGATTCCATTAAATCTTTGGTTGTGTCAAAGAATGACATTGTGCTGTAAATGCCAATACGTACATCAATGTTATATTGTTTGGCACAATCTATGACATGCCCTCATATCCTCAAACGAGTTCCATGGAGAAAGACAGAACATTAGGGAGATTGGTACGATGTCTTTACATGTTTCTATAACCTTAATCACCTTGTCATATCCATCTCTCCCACGCATATAGCGATAGGTTTCTCTATTGCCGTCAAGTGATATGTATAGATGTTTGGGATGATGATTCTTTACGGAAGAAATTACCTTGTCTGCTGCAAGGCAGTTGGACAGCAATGTATAGTTAGGGTGGTTAGTATCAAACCATCCTAATATCTTGTCTGCTTCGGGATGGAGGATAAACTCACCTCCTTCCAAACCGACCATCGTGCGTTTAGTTACACATTTGCTGTTCATTATTTTGATGATGTCATCTAAGCTGAGATTTTCTATAGGTTTCTTCCAAATGGAACAGTGCTTGCAACGAGACTGACAGCTTGTTGTGGAATATATCATCAAGGATGTGAGTTCCTTGTGCTGTCTGCGTACTACATTATTGACAAATACAATTCCATTGTGGATGTAGTCATAAATACTGTACATTCTTTCTTTTTGAGTTTTGTCTTTTTATTGTTAAGGTAGAAAAACTACTAAAAGACTGCACTGTATTCATGACTTTTTATTTACTCATTATCTCCATTTACCAAGTAAGCCGCAATCCGAATGGTACCGTTATGATGAACGGATGCTCTGTGCGGTAAGTCTCAAGGTTACTGCTATTTCTGAAGTAGTAGAACATGTTTGGTTCCAGATACAGACTGAAAAGGCTTGAATAGCTTGTACTGCACACCGACACCTAAGTTTACAGACCACTGATAACGTGGCTTGATGTCCCTCTTTCAACGTGTACGACGAGTCGGCTGTTATGATGTACTTCTTTTCAAGCGAACTGTGGACAGGCATTTCAAATGCCATACCACCTGTCATATATGCATTGAACCGTCCTTTTGACCATACTTGATAGGTCAGTCTCAATGGTATGCCAACATAATCTATTTTCTGGGTTTTCACCAGTCTTGCCTTATTATACTCGCTTTCAAATTCAGATTTTAGTCTGGTGTAAGTTATACCTGTCCCGAAAGTCCATTTTGGACTTAATTGCTTATTAATGGAAAGACCAAAGGTCTTGGGGCCGATAATGATGTGCGACCTCTCCCCAATGAACCGTTGTCATCTGTTGGATGTTCACGCAGTATCAAGGACATTCTCGCTCTCTCGACAGAATCCATCAAAGCATTATTCCGGGCATAATAATCCTCAAATCAGCCCAAGTGTAAAGTTTGGCTGTCGCACCCACCGTTGGCGTAATCTACAAGTGACAGATAATCCAAATTCGACACGGCTCCATTTGCACCGGCATTGGATGAATAACCCAAATTGAATGTCCACGGATACTTCTTCTTATTGCAGACATTGAAGTTCATTCTTTCATTCAATGCTATCATCTTATCTTGTGGTGTCTGTGGAATGCAGTATAAAGAATCGTTGTTCCGATACCTATAGCCAAATGTTTTTGCAGGGAATCCACATTAAAGGGTAATGCTCGTTGTTCCGTTATAGCACTGTCTGTTGATACTTGCAAAGCAATATTTCCTTCAGGGACAATCGTACCGGCAGAACCTCTTCCTGCATTACTGGTGGTACTTGGCGAGGTAGAATATCTTGACTCTTCTTTTCTTCAGAGTTCTAATCCCTTTTTGAACATATTTTGATTGACTCTTATGAGTGTTTATAGCAGTAGGTTCGTTATCGGAAGTCTCAACAGTTTTATCTCTCGTAGCGATATATATATAAACTGGTATAAGAATTGGAAGCAAGAAAAGCATCCAATAGTTAATCAGCATTGCACGCAATGTTTTCTTTGCCCTGAACAACTGGGAAGAAGAACTGTGCGGATTGATGCCAAGCCGTTCTCCTATCTCCTTGTGGGAAAGACCTTCTAAGACTGAGAGCTTGAAAACTTCACGATTCCCTTCTGGTAAGGACTCTATCGCTGACAATAATAGTCCGAACTCTATCTTTTTCTGTTCCTCACATGCTGCTTCCTGAATTTCTATATTCAAGCAAGATAAGGGTATGGCTTCTTTTTCTGTGTTTTGGAGATATTTTAAGGATAGATTTCTTACGATTGTTATCATCCAACCTTCCAATTTTGATTCATCTTTCAAATCTTGGATAGACATGAAGATTATAATAAATGCATCATGCAAAATATCGTGAGCTGAATTATCATCTTTTACATAATGCCGACATACGCCTAAAAGTCTATTAGCGTATGTCGTATAGAGTTCTCCGAGGGCTTCCTTATCCCCATTTTTGCAAGCGTCAATCCGTATCATATTATTTTTAAGCAAAGGAACATCTCCTTTTTATGATTTAAAAGAGTCTGTTTGCTCTAAAAGACTGCACTTTATTTTATATAGATCTTCTTTATTTTAACCTTGATAACTTTAAAAGGAATATGCAGACATATTATGCTACTTCGAAAATCACCTTACAAAGATACGAATATAATAACAAAATAGTATGCTTTTTATTGAAAGATTATAAAAAGAAGTAATATGAAGCTTAAGTAGTAGAAAGAAAATCCTCTTACATACTATAGTATTTTTTTCTTTTCACTATTTTACCCTTAGTGTGAAAGTTATGTAGTAAGATGTAATCAGTGAAAGAAAAAGGAAATAGTAATCAGTTATCTGTATTGCCAAACAAAAATATCGGTATTATTACGAATGCAGTATTCTGCAATTCCTGACAGATATGCTTTCTGAACAAATGAGCTTCCGTGCTGTCTAACATAAAGGACAGAACGATGATGATAGGAAATGGATATAGCGGTGCATAGCCTTTGAACAGTCCATTGATAACGATTTTTCTCCTCTCCGCACTCCTTCACCAGGATGCATGGTTTGAGGATTTTATTATTGTTTGCAACCTATAGTTGAGTTTTCTCCACGTTACACCGAAGAATTTCACGAGTTCACTCTCTGTCATGGCAATCTTCCCGTTTCCCTTGCGGATAACCTGCATATTGCAGTCCCAATTAAAATAACTACGCAGACTATTTGCGCCTGTCTTTCCTTGGTAGTTATTGTTCGCATTCATACTGTTTCCTCCTTTCTGCCATTTGATTTGACAACAAGCGGAATTGTCTTTGTGTCTGTTGCTGCTTCCATATTTACATTTGTGGTATTTTTGTCCTTTGCTTTGTACTTGTCTATGAGCCTGTCCATATCTTCAGAAATCTTTCTTGTCTGTCACCCTGCGCATAAATCTGAGTACTTGATATGGAAGCATGTCCCCATCATCTTGGCAATGCTCTCAATGGGAATTCTTGCGCTAAGAGTCATCAGTCCGAAAGTGTGGCGAGCCATGTGGAAACGACAATCTTCCCTAATGCCGCAAGCTCTTGCCCACGATACTCAACTTGACATCTATCACGCTACGGCTGCAATGAGGTTGGAAAATAAGGATTGCCTTTTTCTTTCACCGTCTGCAGTTCTTCGTTTCTTTCCTGCTCGTTCCAGCAATAGCTGATGATGGCTTCAGCTACGGGATGCAGTGGTACGATGAACTCGACCTTTGTCTTCTGTCTCTCTTTGCGGATATACCTCTGTCCATCCGCTGCCGTTTGGATATGCTTATATTGCAAGTACTCCATATCGGCGATTGCCAGTCCTGTAAAACAGGGAAAAAGCGAACATCAGCCTTGCCTGTTCCGCCTCCCTGTCATTCATTGTCATTACCATGAGCTTGGCGACGTTGCTTTTCTGCAGGAAGCGTATCTTCTTTTCCTCCTTCTCATACTTGGCATTCTCAAATGGGTTGCAGCGGATAATCCTTTGACTGACTGCACGGAACATCAGCCTGCTCAGCCAGCAGAGATAGTTGTTGATAGTCGTTCCTTTCAATCCACGCTTTTTGAGAAAGAAACGGTATTCCTCAAACAAGTCCTCCGTAATGGTGGAAATCGTTATGTCCTGGCACCCTTTATCTTTCACAAACTCACGGAGATTTCTGTCTGAATGGAATAGGTTTAGATAAGTTCCTCCGCCTTGACCTGCCCACACCTCTCCTTGACGGCTTGCAGCTCCGCCCCTGCTTATGGCAAGGAGCGTGGTCGGATTCTCTGTTATGCCTTGCAGGTGGTATTTGATGAGTTCGCACTCACCACCCGTCCCTTGTCAGTATATCCTGATAGGTCTTTTCCACAAGTTCCTGAACTCATGGAGTCTTTGATTGGTCTTTCTGTCAGTTGTCAAGCTCTGCTTCGTGTTCCACTCGGAGGGCTTACACTCTTCGCCTGTAGTAATAGCTGAGTTTTTCCCGTCTATGGTGATACGGCAGAGAATGACTGTCTTTCCGTCTGTCTTTGTCTTCTGTCTGTTGATATAGAACAGTATCTGAATGTACTTCTCATAATGGTTGTCTTTTATATGGTTAAACGTAAATCTTCGGTGAAAAGAGGAAACGGTCGAAACTCCTCAAAAAGTTTCTGTGGTGTTACCTTTTGCATAGCGTTCGGTCATGCTTATGTTGGAATGTCCCAGCATCTTGCTCACTGTCTCGATGGGCACGCCCTGTTCAAGTGTGATGAGCGTTGTGAAAGGTGTGCCTTGCGGTATGCGTGGTAAATGGAAACGATATGCCTGCACCGAAGCTCGTAGGGCTTTCAAACAGGTCTGATAGTTCTTATACTTGATATAGGGAAGAAGCGTTTCCCATTCATCGCTGCGGTACTTCGCTATTAGCCTAACGGCTTCGGGCAGCAGCTTGATACGGCATAGTACACCTGTCTTCTGACGGTTGAACTTCAGCCACAGACTGCCCCTCGTCATCACGGACAAGATGGGATTTGTTCAGTTCCATCAAGTCGCAATAGGTGCACCTGTATAACAGGCAAAGAGAAAATGTCCCTTGCCGTTTCATTTCCTCCTCCAAATCATCAAATCGGATAGCCTTTAACTTGTCCAATGCTTCCCTGTCAAGTGCCTTGGGCTGTTTCTTGTCGCCCTTGCTGATTTTGGCTTTGTCAAACAGTAGTGTGTCTGCCAATCCCTCACGGTATGCCTGTCTGCATACCGTCTTCAAATGCGTGGCTACATTATAGAACGTGCTTTCCTGAAAACCACACTCACCTAAGAAATAGTGCCGGAACTCATGGATAAAAGCCTCTGTAAGTTGCGAGAATGCCAAGTCCGAAACTTCATACTTCTGTTGGATAAACTTCTGTAAGTGTATGCGGGTGGAATGATAGCCGATATGGCTCCTTCCTCGATGTCTATACCTATATGGTTCTCTTTTTCCTTGATGAGCATGTCCAGTCTTTCGATGAGCATGCACCGTGTCTACGCTGCCCTGAAACTGCTCCTTTATATCGGTTGCATCAAATGAGCAACCTTTTGGATAGCAAGGACTGATAAGCCGACTGAACGGACAGCAACAGATTTTCCAACCTGCCGTTCACTTCCACCGCCTCACGGCTCTTGCCGTCCATACGGCTCTCACGCGGATTCCACAAATCGGGATTGCAAGAGAGCTTGCAACTGAACTGGGCAATGGAACGCCCAATGGTTATCCGCCCCATAATCGGAGCTTTCCCAGACTTGTCAAGACCGCTCTTTTTGAGGTAGAGCAACACCTTCATTTTTTCGTGTTTCATACGCTTTGATGTTTAGTGGCAAAGTTACCAAAAATCAAAGCGTTCCTCACTTATGCAGAAAACTGCCGACAGAAGCAACAGCCACACGAGCGAAAATAATTCAGTTACCGAATATTGCTTCATCGTTACCTGTGGAAAAATCGGGTAATGCTTTGGTAACTGAACTTCTGCCTAAATCTGCATTGCTGCTCTTGTGAAAAGAGGCAGTTTTATGCAAACCGTTCCGTTTCATGCTCATTATCAGTCAGTTTACACCAGCTTCGATTTTTCTTCATTTTTAGGATTAGTTGCATTGCAAAAACCATACTTTTGAATGGCGATTATGTAACATACAGATAATGAGACACGTTGCGAACGTTCC
>BNJU01003402.1_pt1 | contig 14540 bp, 19 predicted proteins | sample 8539281 | NCBI WGS metagenome assembly BNJU01 (sample SAMD00202456, study PRJDB9452) | human saliva metagenome | isolation source: human saliva | place: Japan
TATTTAGTAATAAATATACTATTCAGATTGTTCACCCCCTTTCTGGTTGCCCAGTATGGGAAAGACAACATATATTATAGCAATTTTCAACAGCTATTTGTTAATTTTTTACTAAAAATATCACAGGGCTATAAGCCTTGTAAATACTTAATGTAAGCCTTTTTCTATCTAATATGGTTTTTCCTGAAAAATTCATTATATTGATGTTTTTGTTCAATATAATAAGGGTATTAAACAAATGTACAAATTCAGTAGACAAAATTGATATTTTGTGCAACTGCTTATCATTTAGATAGTTATCTTAAGTATTATACCCATTGGTATAAAACACTTCATCAAGGACAATTACCTATAGGTGAAGAAGAATTAAATAATATAAAGCAAGAATTTAGGAGAATTTAAAAGTATGAAGAAGGTTTTAATAGCATCGGTCACGCTAGCATGCACCCCTAAGCTCTCTGCAAAATGTTTCACTTGCAGACGAAGCCAGCAACCTACCAGCTGCAGCAAGTACTAGCATCAGTACCCCTGCTACAAATAATACAGGAACAACTACAAGCCTTGTAAATAATAATGAAGGCAAGGAAAATGCGCTTGCTAGTAAGGAAAACAAGCCAGAAAGTAAGTCAGTTGAAAACTATGATGATGCCTGTACAGACATAGTTACCACTACAAGAGAGGAAAATAATGTCAATCTAAAGGCAAGGATGGAAGCAAGTAACGGAACAGACAGTGAATTAAATAAGGATAAGACAAAGAGCCCTTACAACAAGGCTCATGACCATACAAACCCAGACTACGAAAAGTTCTACGGAGCTGGTGATATGGAGTTTAACTACTGGACTAACAAGTCTGCTAAGCAGGAAAATATCAGGGTTAACTTTGCCACTGATTATAAGATAGATGATGCCAAGCTAGAGGTTGGTCTTCCATATGAGGATTTAAATACACTTATAACTAATGGTAAGCTTAAGATCTCTAATGCAAGTAAGTGGTTAACAGAAAGATATTATAGAAATGAATCGGGCTATGATACAATAGACCCTAACGTAATACCAGACTATGTAATAGATGCTAATAAGATAATCTTTGATCTTGGTAAGCTAGAAGCAAGGACTGGAGGAAGCCTACAGTTCCACAGGACATTTGATACGAATGAAGATTTTGATAATGCCATAAAGGACACAAAGGCAACTGCAGAAATGAAGGAAAATGGAACTTTGATAATCTAGTTCTTCCTGGAAATACAACAGCTTACAAGTATAAGATCAATGAAACTAAAGAAAATACAATAGACGAAAAGGACTATAAGTCACGTCAGAAGGTTTACTACAACGAAGACGGGACTCCAACTAAGAATGGATATATTGTTGGTGAAGATATTAGTATCGTAAAGCAGGGTAAAGACGGAGCTTGTGATATCATAACAGTTGAAAAGAAAATAAATGACAAGGTGAACCTAAATGCATCTGCAAAAATAGATACTCGCCTAAAAGATTATTCAAACAATGGATATACAGAAAAATTATAAATGAGAAACAACCACAGTATCACCACTGAAACTGAAAAAAGGCCGCTGAAAAAGTTATCTGGACCAGGTAACCTTGAGGTTCACCACTGGCAGGATGGACCAAATGAAAGCACAAAGCAGCAGCATTGGAGATTCGTATTTGCAACTGACTATGCTATCCAGAATGGTAAAATCACTGTCAAGCTACCTTACGAATTAAAAGGATAACTATACAATAGAGGATACTACTAATTGGCTTGTAAATAGGTACTATCCAGCAGTAACTGGTAAGAAAGTTCTATTCAGACCCTAAATCTAGTAAACAAGGATACATACCAGTCAAAGATCCAGATTGATGGAACAACCTAACGATTGATGTTGGTGACATTCCAGCTAGAACTGCCCTTTCATTTTACAGTACATAAGAAGTTTGCTACTCCTCAGGACTTTAGCAAGGGATATAAAAGAAGCAGAATTAATGTTTCAGGTAATTGGAGATTAGACGAAAAGTATATCAAGCTACCAACTACTAAGATTACTCATGATATAAAGTGTGGTACTTGTGAGCTAGCAAATATACCAACACCTAACAGGCCAGTTCCTAACAAGCCAGAGGAACCAAAGAATCCTGAGCCAAACAAGCCAGTAGAACCTAAGAACCCTGAGCCAAACAAGCCAGTAGAGCCAAAGAATCCTGAGCCAAATAGACCAGTAGAACCTAAGGTCCTGTAGAACCTAAGGTCCAGTGCCAAGTAAGCCAGTGCCAAACAAGTACGTACCTAACAAGCCACAGGTTACTTACAAGAAGACTAAGGTTTCTGAAAACAGCTTACCTGATACAAACTCAAGTATCTGGTCTCTAGGAGCAGGTGGAGCTTTATCATTAGCTCTTGGCTTTGTTCTATCACGTAAGAAAAAACAGGATAAATAATGAGATCTATAATAAGTAAAATACTAATGATTCTTGGCTCAGCAGTCATTATCTATGTAGGGGTTAACCTATATAAGATGGAGGTGGCTCAAAATCATTACTTGAAGCTTGCCAACACTAAAATAGAAAAAGAAAGCAAGACTCAAGCTAACGAAAAAAACAATGACAAGGCAGGCAGTGAAGATGCTAAGGAAGAACTAAAGGTTGGGGATGTTATTGGAATACTCAATATAGCAAGACTAGATAGGGAAATACCTATCATCGAAGGAACGGATTCTGATAGCCTAGACAAGGGTGTAGGTCACCTATCTAGTTCCTATATGCCTAGGGAAGATAACATGATTTTTTTGGCAGGCCATAGGAATACAGTATTTACGAATTTCAATAAAATACAAAAGGGTGATAGCTTTTATTTTAAAAACTCAAAGGGCAACTATAAGTACACAGTCAAGAATATTAAGATAGTGCCTAGGGACGATAAGACCATCATCAAGAAATATGACGAGGAGGTTTTAATAGTCTGCACCTGCTATCCTTTTGGGTACCTAGGAGATGCACCGGATAGGATTATATTTTATGCCTATCCTAGCTAAGACTAAGCCGGTCATATTTTAACTAAATATCAAGATAAAACCACCAGCACAGCTGGTGGTTCTTTAATAGCTCTATGTCAAATAACGTTGGTGATAATTTAAATCAATAAAATCTATTAAATTATGCGGCAGCATCCAGCTTAAACTTATAGCTATGGATGTTGCCCTTTGTATTTTATACCTTTCCATTAGCATTATCCTGCCTTAAAATTTCTAAAAAGCTCCTATATCCGTAGGATACTCTTTTTAATTACCTTTATCTTATTATTCTTACCCTCCACCATAGCATTCGTATAGTCATATTTCAGTGAATTTACCACATATTTTCTAAGCTTTTTAGGGTTTTTATACTCTTCCTAAAACACACCGGTATTTTATCAGTCCTAGTATTTAGAATGTCTTCAAAGCATAGCCACATCATTTTTCGAGATACTTAATAGAAAGTTTTGATAAAAAAATCATAGGCTTCTTTTAAATTAGGAATTTTCTAACATGTAGTCTAATATGTCAACTGAACTAGTCATATTTTTAAAGTGTATGTTCTTGTAAAAATATATACTGTTTAATTCCCAGTTCTTCCTAAGTGGTATTTTCCAGTATCTCTTCAGTATTTTATACTCTCTAGACCTGGTATTAAGCTTCTTCATCTCATTTTATTCTTAACTTGTTTAGCTCTCGTCAAGAGCTGTACAATGTGGAATTTATCGACCACAATATTGGCATTTGGAAAGACCTTCTTGGCAGAGATCAATATATGGCTATACATGTCTGTAGTTACATATTCAACCATCTTTCTTGCCTTTAGTGGATAGGAGTTAAAATACTCAAAGAGGTATCTTTGCCTTCTATCCGCTAGGATATCAAAAATATGACCGCCTTCTAAATCGGTTAAATTTACACTCATAGACGCATCAACTGTATTTACTGACTTGAATTCGTCTATTGATAGAATCCTAGGTAGATAATTTTTTCTTCTCCTATCTTCAGTTAAACGGAGTATTCTGGCAACACTAGTAGGGGATACACAGTGTTCTCTTGCAATCAGGTCCATTGACTTAGTCTCACATAGGTTTAAAACTATAGACCTCTTAACATCATTCGATATGAAGCACCCCTTATCTACGATAGGTGTTTTAGCCATAAATGTTGACTCGCAATGTTTACAGAAGAACCTCTGCTTTTTAACCATCAATATCAAAGGGTTTGTATTAACCCTATTAAAAAGTATTTTTACAGTCTGACTCCCATTTTTAGTTATGTCATAATTTTCATTGACTATACCACATTTAGGGCAGCAAGCTGGCCTATGTAAACTTTCACTAAGACTGTATATTCTATCCCTTAATGTTTTCTTTTTCGTTACCTAAAAATTACTAAATTTTTATCGTTAATTCCTAAGATTTCTGTTATACTAGCATTAGAACACATATCATTTCTCCTTATTATTTTTCGCGATTTAAATTATACACGAGATTTGATGTGTGTTCCTATTTTTACGAGAATTTAGCGTTGGGAAAATTTTTCTCTCACCAACGCTAAATATTCTCTAACCTCTTTATTCCTACAATGCAGGGCTATGCTCAAAGCATAGCCCTAGTTTAATACTTATAAAAATCAGCCTTTATAACAGCCAACCTCTTTGGATAAAAGTCCCTATCCTTTGTATACTTATAATCCTTATGTAATAGTAGTCATGTATAGAAGGCTCAAGGGTCTTGTCTATAATATCCTGTGATGCATCCTTGTATCTTACAGGTACCCCAGTAGTATTTATCTGGTGGGCCTGGCCATCCTCGTCTAAAAAGACATTTTCTGTGTGATAGTCTCCCTTATTGTCCATACCCAATACGGCAAAGCTTGGTATCCTCATAAGCATAGCTGCAAGGTCACTATAATAGGTAAAGGCCGCACAGCTAGCTGTACCCTTTTGCCATAGGGCATATGGGCTTGAAGAATTTTCCCTGTATTCCCTAGAATTAGAAAGCCTATAGAAATACTTCCTCTTTGAATATAGGGTTAGCTTCCTATACTTGCCATAGTTTGTAGGCTCATTTAAGGCACCTGAATTCCTTATATCATTTCTTATGTGGTTTAGGTTGTCTACAAAGTCCTTCTTGTTGTAGCGATTACCATTTAGCTGGTCTGTAAAGCGTCCTGGCTTAAGCCAGTAGTGGTAGACCTTGTCATTTCCCTTGTAGGCCTTTAGTACAAATCCTGTATCTTCTATAATATAGCTAAGGGCAGTTGAAATTCCATTCACATCATCATTTTCAATCCTTACAGATTCACCTGCTGTCTCGATACCATTTACAAATCTAGCTAATATATACCTATCTAGGTCCTTTTGACTATTAATCCTACCATCAAAGCTAAAGGTCAATGAGTCATTATCATTGGAATTAGGATATTCATTGCTTACTTGATCATCCGAGTCAATATTATCCAGCTGACCTCCCCTAGAAATCCTACCCAGCTGAGTCATGGAATTTGATAAAAGTCCACCTACTACTAGGTTGGTATTTTCCCTGATAAGCTTGGCGTTGAAGCTTGATATATTCCTATTATTGAGCAAAACTATCTTGTTGCTACCATCTAATAGGTTGACAGCTGAAAGGGCATCTGCATAATTACCACCATATGTTAATATATTCTTGCCCATATCAGCTAACTTCGTATTTATCTTTTCATTAGTCTCATAGCGAGTAGTACCGGCTAGCCTCTCTCCCCCATCTTGAATAATTGATGACTTATCTCCAAAGGTATACTTAACTATTTTGTCAGTCCTGTATGGCTTTGAGCCATTAACTAGCATTAGGCCAAGTCTTTCCTTCTTCAAAAGCGATGATGCTGATAGGGCATCCGGGTAGTTTCTACCATCTGCCACACCTACAGACTCAAAGCCCTCTAGGGTTTTGGCATTTGTTTCATACCTTGACTGGCCAGAAATTCTCTCGGTTGGTATATTTATATTATTGATTCCCTTAAGGACTATATCACTAATACTGTCAGTACCACCTACTATAAATACCTTTTTGGGATTTATCTTTCTAATCTGACCTGTAATATCAGTCTGCTTACCTATTAAGATTAACTTAGTATTTGGGTGGCTATTAAGTATATTTACGCTACTCAAACTATCTGCAAAGGAATAGAGCATTAGCAAGAACTACATAATCTATCCTTGAGCCATCCTTTAAAGGCTGTTGTTATCGATGTCTGTATCCTATCACTTCCGGCAACAAGGTCGATATTTCCAGCTGCAAAGGTATTTAGAACAGGTCCTAAAGCTTATAAAGCCTGCCAAAGACAGAGATAATATTCTTTTTCATTTTTATATTCATAAATTCTTCTCTTATAAAATATTAAATTTTACCCTCTCTATAGTTTTGATAAAGAATATAATGAATCAGCCTATCCACATCTGACGTAGTTGGACTTGCGACCCTTCAATTAGAAATCTATATTCTCTATCTCTTCATTATAATACCTTTTTCGCCGATTTTTAATAGATATATTAATTCTTGTTGCATGTTCGCACCCCCTTTCTGGTTGCCCAGTATGGGAAAGACAACACAAATATAATACCATGAATCCTATATGAATAACAATATTAATAGTAGGTGCTCAAATTGACAAAATTACCATAGAAGACACATTTACAGAAAAATTCTATACTCTCTAAAAACCTCACAACTGTATATTTATATATATTATCCTTATAATATTTCACTCCAATTTTATTAATTATCTTTTTATTATTTTTCCTGATATAATTCTTCTAACAAATCATCTTTTATTTTCGATCTACAAGAATCCAATGTTTTTGTTAAATTTCTTTGGTTATCAATTTTTATTATAAAAATATCCATTCTTACTTTTTACTACTCCAGTATACTCTTTATCCCTCAATGTTAAAAGCCTTTTCACGTAATTCCGGAATCAAATTTTTCTTTTTGATTCTTCCAATATAGCCCCCTTATTCTTACTGTTTTCGTCTTCTGAATACTTTTTGGCTACAGTAGAAAAATCCATGCCCTTTTTTAAGTCTTCATAAGCATTTTTCTGCCTTATTTTTATCATTAGGATTCTTTATCCAAATTTGATAACAATCAAATTCCTTTTCTTTAAATTCATTTATCTTGTCTTTATAGTATTTTTATATCTTCCTCTTTGATTTTGACCCTTTTATTAAATTCTTCTTGATGCTTGTTCTCAATCATCTTGTCTTTTGATATATTTTTTTAGTACGTGGTCATCTATATTCAGACTCTTATACTCATTGCTTTTTATTTTATCCTCCTCAATATTTTTGCTTAGCACTGTCAAGCATATCATTTAATTCCTCTTCTGAATATGAATACCCATTCTTTTTATTTTTCTTCATCCTTATAATGACTCATTATTAAATAATCTATAACGCTTTTTCTTAAATTGTTCCGTACTTCCGTCAGATGAAACCACAACACTCTTCCAGCTATCATCATCAAAAATAGAATTATATTCAAATTTTGCCAACTTTATATTATCATTAACTTCACTTAGCCTAATATCAAATTTATCAGTACTTGCAACTATCTCATCCTGCTTACAAGCCAAAAATGTAATAGGCATCAAGATTAAAATAAGAGCACAAATAAAGGTAAATTTATTTTTCTTAATACTCATAAACTATTAACCTCCAATTTTATAAATCTCATAATTTGATATATAACAAAAAGATTTAAATCAATATGGGTCTTAAGCCCATATTGAGATAAATCCTTTTTCCTATTTTGCTTTTTAAATGGCATATGGAAGTATCAAAGTTCTAAAAACTTATAACAGATCCTCCATATCATCCATCACATTATCAGTAATACTGTTTTTCACCGCCAACTATTGTAATCTTTCCTATATCCATATCTTCAATAATTTTTTTAATTGATTTTGGAATCTTATTTCTATTCGTCAATAGTATTGGGGCTTCCTTTTTACCTGTAAGTGTACTAGCTGCTAATGCATCAACAGGATTTTCACCACTGGCCACTATAGCCTCATCAAAGTCCTTGTAGGCATACTTGGCAATATTGGCAGATGTTTCATACCTATCCGTTCCAGATAACCTTACAACTGATATTTGCATTCTCTTCAACTCTTTTTCCACGTCACTTGATATGGAATTGTTGCCACCAATTATATATACCTTATTCACATTCATCTGTTTTAACCTATTTTTTACAGACATATTTAAGGCATTTCTACCATTCAGTAATATAGGTAGTTCTTCTTTTGTTGCTAGAGATGAAACCGAAAGAGCATCTATATTCTTATATCCATTTACCAAGATAACCTGGCTGGATTTTTTAGATAGTCTACTAACTTCCTGGGATAGCTTATCAGAAGTGTCAAACCTATCACTTCCTGCTATACGAGTTACTTTTATATCTTCTTTTTTCAATCTAGACTCAACACTACTAGAGACAGAGGATTGACCACCTACAATAACTACCTTATCCGCCTTTAACCTATCAATCTCATCAAGAACTTCATCTGAAATAGAATTTTTATTTGTCAATAGTATTGGGGCCTCTTCAATATCGGCATATGATGATGCAACTAAGGCATCAGCAATATTTTGACCACTTGCAAGAACAACTGTATCTGCAGATTTAAAGTTTTTTTCACTTACCTCAACAGAAGTCTCATATCTATTATCACCTGACAACCTCTGTATTTTTTCTGACTTTTTCTTCTTTTTATCCTTTTTCTTCTTGTTTAGGTCTTTTGCCTCCTTGGCAATAGCTTCTATAGACTCTTTTGAAGTAGATGAATCAATCTTATTTTTTTAAAATTAGTTTTTCATCCTTGATAAGTCTGTTAATTTGTCTATTTCAGACTTTGCGTCTTTTTCGATTTATCAATATCCTTTCCAATTTTGTCATTGGCATCCTTTGCTTCTTTTTTGTCATTGGCATCCTTTGCTTCTTTTTAGTATCTCGTTGATTTTTTTCTTTTTGACTTGGCGTTGTCTATATCTGCCTTGTATTTTAGCCTTGCTATTTGAGTCTAATTTTGACAAATTATCAATACTTATTTTTGCTTCTTTTTAGCTTGTCCTAACTCGTCATCTTGGCTATATGGATTTTCATTGTTTGTAGGATCTTTTTTCAATAAACCTATAGTCAAGTGTAAGAATGGCATTAGGTGACGTAGAGTTATCATCCAAATTTTCATATGGATTTATACCATTAAGCGTATCCATGGCATCAACCTTTACTTTAAGATATCTTTTGGGATTATCTACATGCTTGTCTATATTTATTTCAACACTTTTTAGAAAATCTCTTAAATTGCCTTCTGCATCTAGTTCATTCTCAGTTTTTAATACCTTTGCTCTGGTCAATTCCCCAGGTACTCAAGTGACTTTTTATCAACATTTTCTTCCTTAGTATTATTATAATACCACAAATTCGTCAAATGACCATAAAATCCCATAAAAGTACAGACCTCTTAGGTTAAACCTTAGTCTTATTTTTCCACTATCATCTACAATTAGTTTGGCCTTACTCATGATAGCATTATTTCCCATTGAATTTTGTTCTGTTAACTCAAAATTCCTCAAAAACTATGAGAACATTATAGACTCCCTTTTTCCAATTGAGGGCTTTGTTTTCAATGAGTAAATATCCTTGATATTATTTACATCACCCCCAATTTGAATTAAATTTTGATTTAATTCATCAATAATGAACTTAAGTTTATTAGTATCTTCACTATTTAAATATGTCTTTGCAGTTTTTTACAAAATCTTTTTAACTTGTTGATACTTTCATCTGTTTTCAAAGCCAAGGTATCAGTGTCTTCTGCCTGGTCAATTAATTCTTTTTAATTTTTCTGTAGATCCGTTACCTCTTGATTAGAAGCTCCCCTTAACATTTTTTTCATGTTAATTTTTTTCGACCACATTTAAATCTAATCCTTGAATATTTTGATTGGCAAAAAGCTACTGAACCTGTTGACAATAAAATTGCCAAAGATAAGGCCACAGATGATGTTTTTCTTAAACATTTATATTTTTCCTCCCATCAATATTTTATACTTCTTCAACAGTTCCCTTTTAAACGACTGTTTAGATAAATTTAATTAAAGGAGGATAAGCCCTCCCTTAATTAAATATCTAGAGAGAAATGTTATTTAAAGTCCTTCTACCTTGTCTTTTACTCTATCAGAAATAGTCTTTTCTCCACCTATCAATAAGAATTTTTCGCTTTGGATTCTTCTATCCTATTTGAAATACTCTTTGGTATTCTTCTCTTTTTGTACCAATAGCATAGGAGCCTTTTTCCATTTTTGTTAAAACACCTGCTGCCAGGGCATCTATAAATTCTCACCACTTGCAAGAATAACCTTATCACTGTTTTCGTAAGCATATTTTTGCTATTTTTGAAGATGTCTCATACCTGTCTTCTCCTGCCAATCTTTCGTATTCTATATCGAGACCTTTATGTTATCTTCTATTCTCCTTGGTAAGATGTTCTACCACCGATTATATACATCTTCTTAATATTTGAATCTCCAACGATATTCTTTATATCTTTGCTTAAACGATTTCCGTCATTTAATAATATTGGTAAATTCTCCTTTGTAGCCAATGAAGATACTGATAGGGGCATCAACATTCTTAAAAGCCATTTACTATGATGGCTTCTTTAGCCTATGTTGACTTTAGCAATTCTTTTTGCAATTTCATAGGAAGTTTCATATCTATTATCACCAGCTAGTCTTTTTACAGTAATATTTTTATCTTTCAAGTCGAAAACCACTTTTTCAGATATGGAAACTTTTCCACCTACTACTATTACATTATTCGCATTCAATCTCTTTATTTCATCAAAAACATTTTTTGCCTATTTCATTTCTCTTAGTTAAAAAGTATTGGTGCTGATTTTGATGTTGCTAATGATGACGCTGCCAAGGCATCTGCAGAATTAGTACCACTTGCAAGAACGACTGTGTCTGCTGACTTAAAATTATCCTTACTTATCTTTATGGCAGTTTCGTACCTGTCATCTCCTGCCAATCTTTTTACTACTTCATTGCTATCATTTCCTTGATTATCTTCTACTTTTTTTAGCCTTACTCCAATCTAAGACCAACCTGGCATTTTGCCTTCCTGCGCCTTTTACTATATCATCATAGGATTGGGCATTATTTTTTTATTGCATCCATAGCATCTACGTATACTTCAATATTGATAGTATCTTCCTTAGAATTTTTTTATCAAATGCATAAACCTTAGGGAATTCCATTTGTTTTTCCTTCAAGTTTTTATCCATAAATTTCTTTAATACCCTTGCCTCTGATTTTGATGAAGTAAAGGAGCTGTCATAAATATTTAAGCCCCATAGATGTCCATACATATTCATAAACTCTAATCCTTTAAAAGCACTTCATATGAATACTTATTGTCCTTCTTTCTTACTATCACGTTTTCCATCAAGGGCTTTTTCACCCATTGAAGCAGTATCAGAATGTGCTTGTAACATTCTAACCGGAACAGAATAAACTTCGGCTTTGTTAGCTTCTTTATCATTGGCCTCCTTGGCTTCTTTTAGTATTTTTTTCTATATCGGCCTTTGTTGTTGCACTATTTACCCTGTTTTTATACTTTGTTTTTTCTTCATTACTTAGGTTAGACAATTTGTCTATTTCCTTATTCGTATTTGTTTTTAGCTCGTTTAAATCTTCTACAACGGGCTCAGTATATGAATTTTCTTCTGCTATTATATATTTGAAACCGGCTTATCAATAGGTATTTTTAGCATTTAATTTTCCACTACTACCCTTAGTCCGTATTTAAATGGTCCCTGCATTATAGTCGTCTATTACCTCTTGAATACTTCCATCATCCTTTATCTCATAAAGTTTCAAGCTATTATTCAGCTTTAATGGTTCGACTTCATTTTCGTCTAATTTTAATAATGATAGGGATAAAAGGGTTTGCCTTTTTGTATAAGTCTTCAATTGTTCATTTTTCCATCCGTTTGGTATATCAGCAGTCTTACCATCTTTATCAAGTAGGCTGATTGATAATGGATAATATCTACCTATCTTTTTTATTTTTTTAAATTTTTCTTTAATAGTATTATCGATATCTATTTTATTTATTTCTGCCCTTGTATCATAATATAGTGGAGCGATTCTAAATTATCAAAAACATAATAATTTATACCAATATTTGCCAGGTCAAAACTTTTTGACTGTCCATTAAATTTTATTTTTGCCACTTTTTAAATCTGAAGTCACGTCAATACTTCTTTTACTAACCTTTAAGTCATAAGTAAAGACCTTGGAACTAGGTTGTCCATCCCTAAAAGACCTCACCTTGATAGTTAACTTGCCCCCGTCAAGATACTGGTTAGATATGCCCTCTCTTCCTACCCCATTTTCCGACTCATTGATAGAAAGTTTATATGTAGGCATACCCTGACCATCCTTGTTATAGGCGTCTCCAGAATAATATAGTTCTTTTGAGTTTATCGTTGGTTCACTCCCATCAATAGTATACCTATACTCATCTTCTACATTATAACCGCCATTTTTTTCTAAACGAAAACTCATTTTCTGAACCATCAGAGTTATCAAATATTTGTTTTGTAAAGAGGTCTTCTATTTTTTGTATATGGTTTTTGAGGTTGTCTACTAAAAGGATATCCTCTGATTTCCAGTTCCTTCAAGCCTATGGTGTCACTAGAGAAATCAGAGTCAAAGCTAGGGTCTATCATAATTTCCAACTTAAATGTCCCGTTATGATTTGTGTTAGTATAATTTTTCCTTATTCAAATCGATGTTAATATATTGAGTAAGCCTATCTAGCTGAATTTCTGCCTCTTTTAACTTATATATAATTTTTCACCATAATAGTCATAGTGTTCAACCGTCTTTTTCTTGGGCATCTTCTTTGATAATTTCTTTATTAGCTATTTTATAACTGTACTTAAATTCTTCTGTTTTTCCTTTTTCAGATGTAGTTAAATACACCTTTATCTTATATTTTTCTCCCTCTCTACTAAAGCTTAGCCATCCAGTACTTGTCCTTACATACAAGCCTTACTGTTTTTACTTTGTCCATCAGCAATTTCCGGATATGCTACATCGCTTAATTCTCTCTCTGGCATAAATTTTTATTGGCATGTTTTTCTTAGAAACGAATTTTTTGGTAATCTTATTATAAAATCCATAATCAAGACTATTAAGGTTATACATAGATATATTCATAAAGTCACGATTTTGCTCGTCTTGAGCATCTGCATTTATCATAGATTTATAAGTCTGTTCAACCACACCGGTGTCTTCATCTCTTTCTTGATGCACGATCCTATCCGGATTTTCTTCATCAAAAAGACCTTTTTTTACACCCGGAATTCCATAGTCTTCTAAATCAGCATACCAAGCTATATAGGTTCCCAAGTCACGACCATTAAAAACAGAATTATACCTAACTTTATAAAAGAAGCTCTTGTCTGCAAAATTGCTATAGGCTTCATTTGGGGCGATGTAATCAATGACATCGTCATTTGCTTCTGCCCTTATATTGATATAGCCGGTTGCAGCAAATAACATTGTTGTCGCTAACAAGATGCTTGATATTTTTTTAAGCATTTTATTCTCCTTCCTATAAGATACTCTATTGTTTATTAATTATGTTTGTATAACAACAGAAAGCTTTAATAGACATATATTTTTATTTAAGCATCCTATACTAGTTATTTATCTCTAAATCTATGTGCTTATCTCCATGTGGTATTCCAAATACGCTTATTTTAGCCTGACCACTGTAATACTTTCTTGAAGTATTTGCAAGATTTGTTGGTGTGACATTTTTGTTTTCAAAAATTAAACTCATATCCATCCGGTTTGCCTTCCTGTCCTTGCAAAGTTGGTTTATAAATACTTCCACTAAATATACCTACTTTTTATCTTCTTAGTTTTCACCCTTTCTAACTTTAGGTCTGTATTATTATTCACTACTATCCCGTTAGAAAAAGCCTCGGCTGCATGTGCACCATTCCTGTATAAAAACTCATTATTAACTATATTCTTATACACAGTCACACTCTTATCTAGGGCGAAAGCGTTTGCACCTATCGCAGAAACTATAGCCATTGCCATTACTGTTGATAATAACTTTTTTTGAACTTCATAATATCTTCTCCTTTGTAATATAACTTTTCAACTTACATATATTCGACCTATATATGTCTATAAAAGCTTACCCTCTTGCTTATAAGTTATTATATAAGCTATATATATAATAACATGTATAATATTTATTGTCAATCAATATAGATTCTCATACTTATTATTTTTATACTTATGAATACAAAGGGACAAGGATATACCTTATCCTCATACCTTATCCTCATACCTTATCCTCATACCTTAACATAATTTGACTCTTACTTATTTAAACTGGATTCTACCCAACTACTTATAGTATTCACACCACCCAACAATACAGCCTTGC
>BNJU01005382.1_pt1 | contig 14528 bp, 7 predicted proteins | sample 8539281 | NCBI WGS metagenome assembly BNJU01 (sample SAMD00202456, study PRJDB9452) | human saliva metagenome | isolation source: human saliva | place: Japan
TCTACTGAAGAGTCCAAAATCAGTTCAACACTACAAATGCAAAACCAACGACCAAGACGGCGCAAACAAACAACTGGTTACCAGTGGTTATTAACTGGTCAAAGATACTTCTGGCAACAAATTCAACATCCGTTCTACTACAAACGAAAAGGGAAAAAGCAGCTGCTGTTCGATAACCGTTACAATACAAATAAAGTTGAAAAGTCATTAGTACCTGTTCAAATCACAGACGGAACAATTCAAACAACAATACAGGTAATGTTACAATGAAGGCGATCCAAGAGCTGGTAACGCAGCAAAAAGTAGCATTGATAGAGATATCTTCTTCTTCGAAAATTCAATATACTTGGACCGTTGGCGACCAAGATTATCAAAACACTCTGCTAACCTTCCAGAACCGAAGACTCCAGGTAAAACCGTAAAAAGTTCACGCTATTACGATGACGACGCTGCCCATGAAGAAAAATAGATAGCACAACTATTTTAGCAGCTAAAGGCGATCAGGCTATTTCTATTCTCCCACCCAGGAAAGATCAAAAAAGATAATTTCGAAAATTACACAAGCGGATCAACATCAATGATGGTAAAATTTCCGATCAGAAACTAGTTTACAATGGTCCATAGCTACAAACGGAAACAAACTCCAAACCTTTCTAAAACCAGGTCAAGATTCAGCATCATTAATGCTCGAAAAAACTAGACAAAGACTTTACTATAGTGGCACAAACAATTCTCTGACACAACTTTCACAACACCAAAATTGGGAAACAGAATGGATCGCCTGATTATACAGATGTAAACCACTTCTACCAGCACCTCTCGTGAAACGGTTGGTTTTTACAAAAGAAACGGCAACCAAATAATCCTGAAATTTTGTAAGGAAGATGCCTTTCCAACAAATTCACCAAAAAACTTTAAGATTGAAAAGAAAATACTTTCAAGTTACTGAAAACGGAAAAGCTTGCTTCAGTTACTGATAATTCTCCAATAAATCAATCGAATTGACCTATACTTACAATTCAGCTGAAATATTGATAACATTGAACCTGTTCAGAAAGACAAAACCAACCGTAACACACACCCCGTAACCCAACCCAGTAAACCTACACAACACCCACACACCACCTACACTACACCCAACCAACTCAGTAAATAATTCAAATACAGGTACAAATAACAATTACCACGAACACAGGAGTAAATAAACAAATGCGCCAGCCACCAAATGCTCCTACATACCAGCCCAGCTAATAATACATAAAAAAAGCAGAAAAATGCCAAAAGAAACGGTAAAAACACCTCTCAGCTCAAACACAGGAGTTAACGGACATATTATTACGACACTGTGCCTACTGGGAGCTGCTGGACTAACAACACTTTAATTATAATAGCCTTGAAATTCAAAAAGCCAAAATCAACAAGAACAACTATTTCTAGATAAACAATCCATTTTAACACCGTGGACTTACATAAATGTCAGAACCACGCTGGAAGAAACGAACAAAACCAAGAAATATTAAATTTTCACCAAATCTTTGAAGAAAACTCACCACAAAATTGATCTTTCACAGCCTTCAACGTTCCACAACAGAGACAGGAAATTTCTCTGTCAGAAAAATTATTCTTGAGAAAAACATACCAACGCCCAAAATACCAGCAACATACGAACCCCTGCTTTTAAAGATTCGACGGGTTCTTCACAACAACAAATCCAAATTCAGAATTTTGTTTATCTGGCCTATTTTTCGACAGAAAAATAACTAAAGTTGCATCAGCTTTCTGGTAGAGAAATCTAGATTACTTGAACAAAGCCCAAATGGCGTTAATTACAAACGAATCCAGCACCCAATATCGCTCATAGTTAAAAAAATCAAAAATGCCAGATTTTGCGAAAACGTAAGCAAGCGAACTAAAAACGCTTGAACAAAAGTCCGATTTAAAGATAAAAGAAACTCCTTGCCGCGCGAAAAAATTAAACAAACCAAAAAGCAATTTCAAAAAACCAGCCATCAACTAGATAAATTTTACGCATGAGGAAACTAGTTTTCTACCAGAAGTATCTGATACAGTTGCTCAAAGTGACCAATTTTCTAATTTTTCAGGAATTCTAAAGCAGATCGGATACATATTACTAATAAACAGCAAAATAAGTTATTGCTTCCGCCTCGAAATCTACAGGTTATAAAATTAAGCTTTGAAAGAAAATATCAGAATAGAAACCACAAAACGAAAACGAGCTTGTTTGATTTAACTAAAACCAAAAAACATAATTAAATGAGCACATTATAGAAAATATCGTAAAAAAATTAGATATTGTAGGGCAAAACCATCCAAACAGATTCTGAAAGCGCCCAAAACAAAAACAGAATTGCTCACGCATATCTTTTACAGGTCCGCACAGTAAAACTCCGATCCGCCCGAAAGCGCACGATAAACAATCTACACATTCAGAAGAAAATACCCAGATATTGAGATTGATGCCGCCAGTAACACGGCGTTGACGATATCCGCCAGCTTCGTGACAACGCAGAGTTACTTTTTCTGCTAAACATGGGCTTATCATTACCGATGAGTTACATGCTTTCAAAAGCTGCACAATGCTTTACTTCACAAAACACTCGAGGAACCTTAGGGCACTGTTTTATCTTACCACAACAGTGTCCTGAAATAGCCTGCACAATTATTAGCGAACACAAACGTTTCGTTTTCGATTTATTTCAAAGGAAGATGTTTGCAAACATCTGATTTATCATAAAAACAAACAAAATTCGAAAAGAAGCGATTGAAATTATCGCATGAGCGTGGTGAAGGCACGTTTCGTGATAGCATTTCTTTGTGATCAAATCTCAAGCATTTCGAAGGATAATTGAAGAAATTACAGCAAAACTACTTGAAGAAACCCTCGGTCTGGCATCAAAAACACAGATTAACGCCTTAATTTCAGGCTGAAGTCAAAATGCAAACAGTTGAAATTGTGCGAGAATTGGGATTTAGCGTGAATTTAAAAATTCCGCTTCAGCAGCTTTTAAATTTTATTACAAAACGTAGCGCAAAACATATCTTTCACATTATTAGTTTAACTCACGAGCAGAAAAATCAAACTTACTGAAATGGAAACTTCAGTCTGATGAGACTCAGACTACTTTGTGCCTCAAATGCACCAGTAAAACAACAAATTTTATCTTCACCAAAACCTGTGAGTGCACACACAGCCAGCGGCCAAAGAGATTAAAACAAACCTTTTGAGAATCGCTGAGTAGAAGCAGTGAAGATTTTCTGCAGCAGTAGATCGAGACTTCAACGTTAACCCAACTCCGCAAAAGAAGTTAGAGTCAACCGAAATTTGCACGTTTGAAAATAGAAGATTTAGGGTGAAGGCTTGCCAATCAAATAGGAGATGCACCTTTCATCAATGAAGAAGATGCAGGTACTCAGACAATCTTAAAACAATTCATACGCTTTTCTTTGAAAATGGTAAAATCAGAAATTTATACAGGCTTTCCTTTTAGCAAAAAGCAGTCTGAAAAGCAAAAGCTAGCTTTCAACAGACAGTTACTGATTAACGCGAGGAGGTTGGGCTCGTGGAGTTTTTGAAACCGCAAAGCCAGCTGCGATCCAGAGATTGCAGTGTACAGGATTTAGTGGGGGTGGCGGAACGTATCGATGAGTAAGCTAATGCTAAAATGCGTAGCAGATTCCGCCGCAAAATCCAGATGCCGAGATGAGCTCGATCGGCGCTATTTCGATTTGGCGAAGAAGTTTGACTGGATGTGCTGAGATCGCGGCGGATGTTTATTTACGACACGCCACGCCACATGCGGCGGTCCTTAGACTGTATCGACATCGCAGCCAGTCGACCCGCTTAACACTACAAATGAGCCCACGCGAAGAACTTGATGCTGTTGGCGGGGCAGCGGCTGGCGAGCTAACATTACGTTTCAACGCACCGCCTGCAAAATCTGGCGCCTGTAAATTGTGCGCATAGCCGCGGTCCGAGAGGCGCTTACTCAGGCTGGTGGTGACATTACAGAGCTAGCCTTTAACGAAGATCGGCAGTTCCTCAACTTTGCTGACAAAGCGCAGCTGAACCTTTGCGTGTTCGACTGCAAAGTCGAAAGCGCGATCTATCTTCACGAAGATCATTTTAAATGACCTCTTTCGAAAGATTAGACGAGGCTTTTATAAAACAGGTGCAATTCGCGGAATTCGGAACCGCGTATCGCGATTCTGGATAATAAAACCGCAGGACGCAACGAGTCCGACCTGACTATCTTGGCGGCACGTCCAGCGATGGGAAAACGACTACAGCACTAACCTGGCCTACACGTTGCTACTATCGAAAGATTCAATGTGCACTAGCAGCCTGGATAGGTAAAGAGCAGCTTCGTTGATCGTATGCTTGCCGATGCAGCTGGGGTTGATTCTTGGAATATTTCGAACCGGGGAATTTAAGCGACGTAGAGACTTTCGCCAAAACTTGCTGACGCTATGGGGTGAAATGGCATGAAGCACCAATCTATATTGACGACTTTCGCACCGGTGTGGGTGCATTGCCGGAAATGCGAACATCGACGCGCCGCGCACAACGCAGTGGAACTTGGTTTGATTAGCAATCGACTATCTCCGGTGCCCGCAGGAAGTGGTCTGCTAATCTTCGGCCAACTGCTGCGTACAAGAGAGTGTCTCTGAGCTCTCGTGGACCAAAGTCGCTCGCACACGTGAATTAAACGTGCCTGTAGTGCAGCTTTCACTGCTGGTCGTCGTTCGCGAAGTCGTGATCCGTACTCACAGCTTGTCGACCTCCGTGAATCTGGTTCTATCGGGCAGGACGCCGATATTGCGGATGTTCCTTTATCGAGCAGCTTGTAATACAACCCGGAAACCGGAGCGCGAGAATATCACTGACGTTATTCAGCGAAGCACCGTCATGGACCAGTTGGAACTATCGAACTATACTGCATCCAGAACGCCTTCGACGTATGTCGCTCGATCGAACACATAACGATAATCTTAAACCGCAGATTCTTTTGCGGTTTTTAAATTGCTTTTTGACCCTTTCAGCGTATAATATTGTTTATGGATACATCATAATTTTGGTCCTAAGAAGTTTTTACATAAATAGCCTCTGGGGTTAGCATTACTTTGTCTGAGATTATAATTATTTTTATCACCTCTTCAGTTCAAATTAATGAATTCATATCTATACTTTTTGCAACTTTGTAAATCTGGCTTTTTATAATTTTTCGGAATTGACAACGACAACACAAACAAAGATGTTTTAAAACTCACAAAAAGTGATAGATATCGAAACCGACCTCTCACAATTATCAACAGCCAACTGACGCTGTTTTTGAGGTTGACTCGCGTGGAAGAATTGAACTTTATAACTCTGCAACTTCGATTTATTAGATGAAGATAAAAACAAATTGTTGGATAAAACTTTCAAAAATATAACTCTCAAAAATCAATACTGAAATCTTCGATATGCAAGAAATTTTTCGAATCGGAAAAACCATACTTTTCAACCAACGACTTAATCCTTTCGAAGATGACGAAAAGCTACGAGTGAAAATTGAGATTATTCAATCCATGAATCTTCAGGCATCGTGAACGTTCATTTGTTGTAATTTTGCGCGACATCACAAAACAAAAGACTCTCGACGAAGAACGAGATGAGTTTATTAGTGTAGTTAGCTATGAACTTCGAAACTGGGTGGCAACTTTTAGAGGTTCTTAGTAAATCTGCGTTTACTGATTCAGGCACCTCAAAACTTTGAAACAAACAGCTGAAAACAGCTCTACAAGCAAAATACATTTTCGCAAACAATGGTAAAACGACCTTTCTGCTTTCGAAAGTTGAAAGAGGAATTAACCACCAAACCGGAAAATTATCCAATTCCACAAGAACTGCAGAATCTTTTATTTGATCAAGTATCATAATCAGCCGCTGAAAAAGGATTGTCACTAAACTTAAACCTTGGCAATAAATTAAATAGCGTAAAAATACAAAGCTAATTTTGAAGAATTATTACAAAATTTCTATTACAAACTCTTTAAAATATACTCATGAAGGTTCGGTTGAGATTTGTTTTGAGAAACTCACCAAAAGGTGTTATTTTTCGAGATTAAAAGATACTGATTGGCATGAAGTTCAAGTGATCAAAAACGAATTTTCGAAAATTTTATCGCAGTGAAGATTGGCATGTACACGTGAGACTGGTGGAACCGGTCTTGGTCTTATGTTTCTTCAAAATTAGCCGCAAAAATAGGCACAAAACTCAAGTTGAAAGCAAGTTAAATCACGGCTCAAGATTCTGAGCTACCTAAAGCCTCAAAGTAATTTTTGGTATTATTTTTGCTTTTTAGTGTGCTATACTTGACTATATCAAGTTTTCATTAGGCTTAATTTTGGAATAGGAGAAAATGGTGTAGAGACCAGTAACTCTGCGCGTTGAAGATACAAATTGAAGCCTGTAAAAGAAGTTTCGAAAAGAACCTGAATGAGTAAATACGCCGCAAAGGTTTCAGGTTAATACGAATAAAAGCACCCGCACCAAAATTGTTGCGGTTTTGGCAAAACCATTCAAATTTATCGGTTTTCCTTTCGTTGCGCTTACAAAAATATCTTGCAGTTCTTGAAAGAATTAAAAACTCGTTCGCTGGCCAACTCGTAAAGAAAACCTGAAGATGACTGGCGCAGTTAGTTGCTTTTTCGGTTGCTTTTTCAGCTCTAATCTTGTTGCTCGACGGACTATTAACTGGATCTTTAAGCTATTAATCAAATACTTTAGAAAGGTAATTATGGCACAAACGATATGATGATTCTCGAAAACTGGCATGTACCATCAACCCCTAGCGGGATATGAAGATGAAAGTTGCTGAAAATCTTCGCTCAAACGAATTCAAATAGGTGTGATATATAGATAAAAATTTTGATACGCTCACGCAAAAGAGAAGCAATTGGTAAAAGCGGTGAAAACGGTAAAAGTTGTTGAACGAAAATCTTGCAAAAGCTACGTTTTGGGTTGAAATGAAACTACCGAAGAAACTTGGTTTGAGTTCGAAACTACGCCAGGTGTGAGACTGGATTTATCGGCTCAGACTCACCAACACCAGTTTCAGAAAAAGAAATGCGCGAAAATTCGCCGCCGAATGGACTGCTGAAGAGCCAATGTTTGATATACAACTTCTCTGAAGGTGAAATCGTTAACATTATCGACGGACCTTTCAAAGGTTTCGAAGGTGCAGTTTCTGAAATTGATGCTGCCAAAGAGGTAAGATTAAAGTGATGGTTTCAATGTTTGGTCGCGAAACACCAGTTGAACTTGATATTCTTCAAATCGAAAAATCTAATTTCTATCAAACAAAAGATGGTTATTGACCAACCTAACGCATAACAGTTTAGTTGACTTTCGTTTAATATTTAGCGAGCCAGTTTATCTGACTCGCTTTTTATGCTATGTATTTTTATGAAAAAGTAGTTGAAAGCAAAAGCCGAAAGACAAAAGAGAAAAACGATGCTCGAAATCAAAGGAAGCATCGTTAAACATAATATAAAACTACACTACACCTATCACATCCAAATCATCTAAATACTGCAATATTTAGAGTGTTTTTATCTTATCGAATTTTCTGAAAAATAAATGCAATAAGTATAATATAAAGAACTATGTTGTTCTAAAAGAACAACTATTTTCAGTATAACGATCACCTTCAATGCTGAATCAACACTTTAAGTCTATTTTAGTGGAGAATAGTGAATACAAAAGACAGCTCGTTCAGACTGTCTTTTCATTTCAGCTTTTATTTAGCTTACTAAAAACGAATCACGTTTCCTTTATATTCTTGCTCGCCCAAATAATTATAGTCTTTTCAAGAAATTAGTTGATTCGGAAGGAAACTTGGAATATCACCGTTAACAAAGTTATAAACTTTCTTTTTATCATTGTTATATGATGTGTCATCTCTGGAGTAATATTGATATTCAAGATTTTGGCAAACCATAAACGAGTTGAAAATTCATTAGCCGTCGTTTCACCCATTGTAGTAATATAAGCTAAAGTCTTCGTTCACCGAAATGCTCTTATTTGTAACTGGTTAATATTAAAGATAATATTTCGGTTATTCTCATCTGGATTCTTGTGAATAGTATTTGAGATATCAACCTTGCCAGCAAGATCGAAGTTTTACTCATATCTTGCATAGCTTGGTTTACGAGCGTAGTATTTTTCAACCCAATATTCGAAAGATCACCGTATTTTCTTTCGAAGTCTAGACTACCTCGTGGGTTGCCATAGAAATCGTTCGATGTTCCAGAATTTTCAACCAGTTTGTCTTTCAATTAACGTTCCTAGAGTGTTGTCTCCGAAACCGTAACCTGCAAAATACTGTTGAAACTCGAATTCCAGCACCGTCGCGCGATTGTCTCTTGATATGATTATTTAGAATTTTGTGGCCATTTCCGCCAAAAATACCAATTCCACCAGCTCATCAACCAAGCTCGATAGTGTTATGCTCAAAGGTGTTGTTTTCTGTATTTTTCAGAATCATTATCTTTTGTTGCCCAAGAAGCTCAGAATCATCACCGTTACCTCTAAAATTATTGTTCGAACAATGCTATGTCCTTGAACTAAGTTAACACCATCTGCAAGATTGTTTCGAATACGGTTGTTTTTCGATAATACAGGTTTTTAGTATATTTCATTGTTTTGCTGTCTTCGTGAGTCACCAATCCAAGCACCACATTCAAAATGTTCCAATCCATAGATTTGAAAAGTTTCGAATTTTTCCCGAAGTTTCCAGCAAAAGCTTTTATATTGAGCTTTTATCTCGCATCATCACGACAGAGGTAATTCAGATGAAAGGTAGAAATTGTTAATATTAAGCTTTGCTTGAATTGTTTCCCGCATCAAACCACCACCACCTTTAGCAGAACTTGTAAAGTTGGTAGGGTGCTACAAATTCCAGCTCAGTAATTTCTAATCCTTCTGGTGCTTCTATACTGATTTTCTCACCGATATTGTAATATCCTTCAGGAATATAAAGCACCTTTTTGCTTTAGCGTCAGTGATAGCGCTTTTTAGCTTTTCGGTAATATCATCACCAGGTTTTATCTTGTGATCTTCTAGAGAAATGCTATTTTTGGCTGTTTTCTGAGGCGCTTTAACATTTTTCTAGTTCAATAAAAATCTAAACCAAGATTTTCATTACTATCATTCTCAATAGTAATTTTGTCATCCTTATTTACATGATTACCAAAAGAAACCATGAACATCAAAAGCCAAATCGTGCATGACGATTGTTTGCATTTTTCATTATATGCAACATCTCCATCGATATATTGCCAACCATATTTTTGAATCAAGGTCAAAAGTCTTGGCTTTTTATCATCATTATTGATTAAAGCTCGTAGCTTTTCATTTTTCCATCAGGAATCGAAAACCTAAGCTTAAAGCGTCAGCTCCAGACTTTAGCGGTAAAAGCTACACTTCCACCAGGTTTAACATTAACATAAGAGTTGTCAGAAGCTTCATTTGCAAGATCGTCGAATTTCTCGACTACTTATAATTTCTGCGTTATTCAAAAACCCCATCAACGCTCTCATATCGAGAATAGTTAGTGTTTGCTCCATATTTGTTTTCACATACTGAGCCACTGTTTCAGCATGAACTAAAGGAGTGGACTGTTACAGATAGGCCCTAGAGCCATACCGGTAACAAAAGTATTTCTTTAGATATACTCATTTTTCCTTTCTTCTTATGTTTAACAAATATCTATTATAACATAATTTTCATTTCAAATTAAAAACCCCGGCGCGAAACCGGGGAAATGGAGGTTAAACTTTAATTAGATCTATGTTTTTCACAGAAGAATGTCGCGACCGCGCACAATCTCTACTACGTTCTGTGCAATGTCTGAATCGTTCTCGGAAACGAAAAAGTGCTTTTATTCATTTTCACTTTATGGAAAAATTGACCACTCGAATGGATCACCCTTAGGATCTTTTGCGATCGTGAAAACAAATTCGCAATAGCGTTCGATCGCAGATTGAACAGTGACATTATCTCAAACCTTTGCGCAATCGATGCACGTTTACGATACGTGTACGGGCATGATTTTCAATATTTTCAACTCTCAATGTTTTAGCGCCATCTTTCCAGGAAATCTTTAAGATCTTTAGTCCCCAGTTTCGGAAAAAGGTGTCTTGGTAGACTACCCTACTACGGATTTAGCCCAATCGCATCAATTGGCACAAAAAGAATATTTTCACTTGAAAATACGCTGTTATACTCCACGCCAATATTCCACCCTGTTTGAATTAAAAGTTTTTGTGAATTTTAGCATTCTTTTACCTCCAAATTTTTAATGTGCTCTTTTCGAAAAATCGAAAGGCTATGCGAATTAATCGCTATATATTATAATACAACATTTTTAAAAATAAGTCAATAGGTTATATTTAAAAATAACTATTGAAATTTTTAAAAATTTTTATGGTAATATTGATATGTTACGCACTCTGAATTATCAAGTATAAAAATTATTTAAAGGAAAAATATGGCAAAGAAAGTTATTGGAAATTTGAAACTTCGAGATCCCAGCTGGCTGTGCAACAGCAGGTCCTCCAGTTGGTTCAACACTTGGTCAATGGGGCTACAACATGATGGATTTCATCAACCCATTCAATGAAGCAACTAAAAGACATGATGGGTAAAGATGTAATTGTTCACCTTCAAGTTTTTGAAGACCGAACATTCACTTGAAATCACTTGGTCAACTGGTTGACGACATGATTCGTGAACGAGCAGGAATCCAAAAGGTGCAGGAGATTAAAAAACTGACAAAAGTTGGTAAAATTACAAAAGCTCAATTGCAAGAAATTGCCGAGCTAAAAATGGATCACCCAAATGCGTTTCAATCGAGGCGCTGATGAAAAACTATCGCTGAACAGCACGCTCAATGGGCGTTGAAATGGTTGAATAATATATTATAAAAATCGCCTTCGGGGCGGTTTTTAAATTGTATAACTATGTGGTATAATTTACAGATGAAAAAGCTTTTAAACTTCGAAATTAAAACCCGCTTAAACGGAACATAGCCCGTACCGGCGTGATTAAAACACCGCACGGAGAAATTAAAAACTCCCGCTCATATTGCCGGCGGAACAAATGCAACCGTAAAAGCAATGACGCCTGAGCGATTCTTTTCAATCATGGCGCTCAAGCTGTTCTTGCCAACACTTATCACTCAATGCTTCGACCTGGTGCAGATATCCTTGCAAAAGGCTGGCGGAATCCACAAGTTCGCGAGATTGAGCGCACCAACCTCACCGACTCGGGCGGTTTTCAAGTTTTTCACTTGGAATGGCTTACAAAAAGGGATTGACGCCACTCACTATCACTTCAAGGCAGATTCTTCACTTGCAAAATAACTCAAACCAACTGCAAAAGTTGGTGAAGATGGAGTTTGGTTCAAATCACATATTTCGGGTGAGAGATTTTTATGTACCCGAAATTTCTATGGAGTCTCAGCACAAAATCGGTGCGGATATCCACATGGCTTTTCGACGAATTAACCTCGCCACTTGCAGGCCGAAAACAGATAAGTCTGCATGCCGATAAAACCTATTTGGGCTGAAAAATGCTTAAAAACGCTCATAATGAATTAAATACCGAACACTTCGAAAAAGGTGAAAATTCGTGCAAGCATTATTTGCAGTTGTTCAAGGTGCCTCGAGAAAAGATTTTCGAAAAGAAAGCGCAAGTTTTGGGTGCGAGAGATTTTGACGGTTTTGGAATTGGTGGAATTTTCAACCGAAGAAATCCTCGAAGTTCTAACTTGGGTAAACACAACCTTGCTCGAAGAAAAACCGCGACATCTGTTAGGAATGGGCGCAACCCGCCGATCTCTTTTTGGGTGTAGAATGGTATCGACACTTTCGATTGCGTAGCGCCAACTCGCCAAGCACGAAATGGTCAATTTCACTTATTCTCAAGTGGATTAATATTAAAAATGCTAAATTTAAAGAAGACTTTATGCCAATTGATTCACGATGCAAATGCTATACTTGCCAAAATTTCACAAAGCTTATATAAATCATCTTTTTCCGCGCGGACGAAATTTTTGCCAGTACGCTTGCCTCAATTCATAATGAATTTTTCGTAGTTAATACTGCTGATAGAATTCGTGAAAGCCTTGAAAAATGACACGTTTTTGAATATAAGCGCCACTTTTTAAATGAATATTATGGCGAGGAACGCGCAAAAGGATTTCGAAACGCAAAAGAGATGAAGATTCTGTTGTAAAATTAAACCAAATTCAAAAAGGGAAACCCTCATTCAAAAGTTGCAAGATGAAAGTGGCGAGTTTTGAGATTTTTGTTCATGAGCCAGCAATCGAAGGTAAAAGCAAAATTGGCAGGTAAATTAAACTTTAGCGAAAGAGTTTGACGTTTCGAAAAGCCGAGTTTCCCTAAAAACTCGGGCACAAAATCACGATCTAAAGATTTTTGAAACTTGATGTTTAATAGCCGCACGATTAAGACATCGAAAACCGTAGACCAAAGCCGCACGATTTTTGAAAGTGTGGCGAAAGAGATTAAAAGAAACAGGTAAAATTGAGCTTTTCGAAAGAATATAAAGACTTACTAATTAAAAACTTCAAACAAGCTTTATACTGAAGGCAAAGATTTTTAGCGCCAACCGTGAAGGGCGAAAAGCAGGTAAAAGATCTCGGAATTTTCTAAAAACGCAAAAAGAATAGAATATAGATTGATCGAAAAGCAAGAAATGACTAGGCAATCTTAGAAAGTGAAAGCTGAACGATACCCTGCTCGCTGAAGATTCGAGTCTGATTGCGGGAACTTAGCAACTGGCGTATTGATTGAAAGCGTGATGAGCTGGTTTTTGAAAACGAGCTAAACCCACAGCGAAAGCTGTGGTTGGTCGAGGTGAACGCTGGATCTATAGCGACTTTAAGCCTGATGATTTGATTGAATGATTCAGCGATTATCGACGGACACATCACTGCTGGCTGTCATATTTGAACGGCAAAAAGATGACTTGCGGGAATGGCAGAAAAACTCTGATATGATTCCAACGCGCCACTTTGCTGCCGTGCAACTTTGGTGCGAGTGGTTGAAGGTGGTGATGAAAGGAAAATCCGGTGGACAAAAAGCTTTTTGGAAAAGAAAAAGATGATTTTTAGTGAAAACGTCAAAGGGTGAGTTAACTCGCTCGTGGTGAATTGAGATAAGACGAAACTAAAAAAAGCAGGGGCTAGCCAGAATTGCAATGAAGAATTTGTTTGCCAAATAAAATCTAAAAATTCCGCCTCACTTAGCCTTGAGCGGAAACAAACCCAAATTACGATAAAGCTCTGAGAATATCAGATAAACTGTCAGCGATGTGTGCCGACTTATGAAATGCGAAGAAGAGGTGCTATGATGTTGAGGCTTTGGGGAATTATGACAAAAGGTTAAGTTCGTTAATTAATATATGAAAGATGTGGGAGTTAAGAGCGATGAAATATTTAGAAATTATCGCAAAAATGAATTCAAGGAACTTGAGAATTTGAATATAGCGTATTTTAAAGTAATATTTAAAAATATCGAAATGGCGAACGACATCAAAATTGGCTGAGTGAGAGAGAAAGAAAGTGGACATACTATTTTAGTCGAAAGGAAGAATGGATTTTAAAGTTTATCGACCTCAAACGAACAAGGTTAGAAATTTTTAAAGAATTTCAAGATTGGACCAAAACTTCAAAAAGTGAATTTTTGGGCTTTCCGGATCGAGCTGATCGCGAATTAGACAAAAGTATGATAAAATTAATTATGAAAAAGGTGAGATCGTAATGGATTTAATTATAAAAGAAGCTCGCAAAGATGGTTTTGAAGATGTAATAGAACTGGTCATTGATAGTAAAAATATTATGCTATTTTTTAATAAAAAGATGATCTCATCGAAGATTGCTATTGTTATATAGAAGACAAGAACGGGGAAATTGAGAAAGTATTTATGGGCATGTTGATGATTGGAGACGAAAAAGCCTGTGAAGATTTTGAGAAAAATGACCCCTGGGACAAAAGACGAAAATTCATTACAGATAATTTTGATTTTTTAGATTCTAAAACTCTTTTACAACCAAAATAAAACTGCTATAATAAAAACATAATATACGGCTCGCTAAGGCCGTATTTTTCTTTGCCATTTTCAAAAAGAAACTCGCTGACGACTTGAGCGAGCTTGATATTTATGAGAAAATGCATGATATTTTTATAAACAGAGATTTGGAATTCGGCTAAGTGAAGATTCGGAACCAGTATAAGCAATTTTGAAACAGATTTGCAAGTTTGGTGAATATGTGAACCCAAACAGCAACGGAAAGATGATTCTGGACAAGAAAATTTGCAGACGTAAATGGTTGGAAATTTCATAAAAGTGGAAATATCACTGATTAGCTTGTTCCCGAAAAGGGAAAACTTCTATTAGATAATTGCCAGATTGTTAAGGGTCACATTTTGAAGGTTT
>BNJU01000751.1_pt1 | contig 14519 bp, 25 predicted proteins | sample 8539281 | NCBI WGS metagenome assembly BNJU01 (sample SAMD00202456, study PRJDB9452) | human saliva metagenome | isolation source: human saliva | place: Japan
GGTCATCGTTACTGCAGATAGAGAACCCCATTCAGACTCATTTGTTGGACTGGCTGATTAATCGAACATTGATTCAACACAACCCCACTTTGTCCAGTAATTGTCACGCCGCCACTATTACAAGCCACATCGGCTGCTAGCGCTGAATTTACCAACCAAGAGCTGCGGCCACTAAACTCACTTTAGAGTGCGGTTAAAAATTTGTATGCTTTTCATATTAATTCCCTTTGATTAGAAAAGCCAACTTATTGAATAAGCTGGCTTAAATTTTAACGATTTAATGATTAACCTGCAACAGCGATACGTTTCATATCTGTCATCGTAGCCACGTAACTCTTTGACCGATTAACTCAACCGATGGTTATGGATTGCATCGTTTACATCGCGTAAAGTGATGTTGTCGATAGCAACTGCTGGTGTAGGTTCACCCTAAATCACCTTTTGTAAGGTTGGAATGATTTCTTAGCAAGAATTGGGGTCGCTACGTTAGAGAATAAGAAGTTACCGTATTCTGCAGTATCAGAAATGACTACGTTCATTTCGTATAAACGTTTACGCGCGATAGTGTTAGCAATTAACGGTAATTCGTGAAGTGATTCATAGTAAGCCGATTCTTCATAGATACCGCTTGCCACCATTGCATCAAAGGCTAATTCAACACCTGCTTTCACCATCGCTACCATTAATACACCGTTATCAAAGTATTCTTGTTCAGAGATTTTGATGCCGTCTGCTTTTGGTGCATTTTCAAAGGCAGTTTTGCCGGTTGCTTCACGCCATGCGAATAAATCTTTATCGCCGTTTGCCCAGTCTGCCATCATAGTTGCTGAGAAGTGACCGCTGATGATGTCATCCATGTGTTTGTAATATAAGAAACCAAGGCTTTCTTTGATTTGTTCCGCAAGTTCAAATGCACGTAATTTTGCGCTGTTTGATAAGCGATCCATCATTACGGATACCGCCTTGTTTTTAAGGCTTCGGTAATGGTTTCCCTAACCGTGTTGATCAATTTACCTCGCGTATGCTGGATCTTACCATCAGCAACAAGTTTGTCGTAACATACGATTGAACCTGCTTGTAACATACCGCAAAGAATGGTTTGTTCACCCATTAAGTCGGATTTTACTTCTGCGACGAATGAAGATTCTAATACGCCCGCACGGTCACCACCGGTTGCAGCTGCCCATGCTTTCGCAATTGCCATACCTTCACCACGAGGGTCATTTGCAGGGTGAACCGCGATTAATGTTGGCACACCGAAACCACGTTTGTATTCTTCACGTACTTCAGTACCTGGACATTTTTGTGCACTCATCACCACAGTGATGTCTTCACGGATTTGCTCACCCACTTCAACAATGTTGAAACCGTGTGAGTAACCGAATGCAGAATCTTTTTTCATTAATGGCATTACATCAGCCACCACTTTAGAGTGTTGTTTATCTGGTGTTAAGTTGATCACTAAGTCTGCAGTTGGAATTAATTCTTGATAAGTGCCCACTTTAAAACCGTTTTCGGTTGCACGTTGGAATGATGCACGTTTTTCTGCAATCGCTTCGGCGTAATGCATAAGCGATGTCTAAGCCAGAGTCACGCATATTTAAACCTGGTTTAAACCCTTGTGCGCCACAACCTACGATAACGATTTTTTTGCCTTTTAAGTAGTTGCAACCGTCAGCAAATTCGCTGCGATCCATAAAACGACAACGACCTAATTGATCTAATTTTTCGCGTAAATTTAATGTGTTGAAATAGTTAGCCATTTTTCATCCTTTCTATGATGTTGATTAATGTGTATGAGGTTGTGTTTGAATATAGTTTTTTGTTGTGAAGTGGATTATAAGGTTTTTAGTTGTTGCGTAAAGTGATATTATTGACACTTAGTATTGCATTTTTTGCAACGTTATTTGCTTTTAATGATACATATGAACTTTCAAGACCTTCAAATATTTCTTCATCTTGCTGATACACAAAATTTTGCTAAAACCGCTACGCAAAATTATATGTCACCTTCTACGCTCTCACGTCAAATTCAACGCATGGAAGAAGAATTAGAACAACTTTATTTATTCGTGATAATCGACAAGTGCGTTTAACCGAACAAGGTGAGAAATTTTTGCAATTTGCGAAAAACGGAATGGCAAAACTGGCAACAGTTTAAGCGTCAGCTTAGGGATAATTCAGCGGAATTAAGCGGAGAGTTACGCTTATTTTGTTCGGTAACGGCTTCATATAGTCACTTGCCACAGGTATTAGCCAAATTTCGTACGCGTTATCCAAAGGTTGAAATTCAACTGACCACAGGTGACCCCGCTTCTGCAGTACAATTCATTCAATCGGAGCAAGTGGATCTTGCTTTGGCGGGAAACCCGAATAATCTGCCGACGGGATTAGAGTTTTTACAAGATCGATGATATTTCCTTTCATTGATTGCGCCTCGAGTGGCTTGTTTGGCGACACAATTATTACAAGAAGAACTGATCAATTGGCAGCAAATGCCTTTTTATTTTGCCATTGGATGGGATGGCACGGCATCGTATTGAACAATGGTTACGTAGCAAAACACATTAAACATCCGAAAATCTATGCCACCGTAGCAGGACATGAAGGTATCGTGCCAATGGTGGCACTTGGTTTTGGATTAGCGATGTTAGCCGGATGTGGTGATTGATAATAACCCTATGTCAAAAGACGTCTCCGTTTAAATTTAGACAATCCCGTTGATGCGTTTGATTTAGGTGTTTGTGTGCAAAAAGAAATTTAGCGAACCCCTCAATTCGTGCATTTTGGGAGATGTTAGACTAAAATAATAATCAGAATTAACTCAAGGATTTATTATGTTAAGAGGCATACTCTATTTCACTTTAGCCTCGCTTTTATTTGGCTATATGTATTATTTTTCCACGTTACTGAAACCGCTCAGTGGCACGGATATTTTTCGCTATCGAATGCTGTTTACATTCCCTTTTCGTTGCCCTTTTCCGTCATCATGTTTAAACAAAAGCAGGTATTGGCAGAGCATTTAAAACGCATTAAAAATCGACCGCTCTTTTGCTCTTTCTTATATTATTTGTGGCGCATTAATGGGGTATCAAATGTGGCTCTTTTTGTGGGCCCTAATAATGGCAGTTCCTCAAGTGTCTCTTTGGGTATTTATTGTTGCCGATTAGATGGTGGCTGCTGGACGGATCATTTTTAAAGAACGAATTTCAACATTGAAATTTATTGCTGTGTTAATTGCGGCTGTAGGGGTAATTTCAACATCATTTTTAAAAGGCGGGTTATCTTGGGAAGCCATTGTTATCTGTGTAGGTTACACCACCTACTTCTATATACGAAAAGCCTTTAAAAATACCGATCTTGGTGCCTTTTGCTTTAGAAATGATCTCATTATTGCCAGTTAGCATTTACTTGCGCTTCAAAACCGATTTTTGCCACCGTGCAGGAATCGAATCCTAATATTTGGGGATTATTGGTATTGCTCGGGCTCATTAGTGGTGCTGCATTAATTGCTTACGTGATTGCTAGCAATATGCTACCGATGAATTTACTTGGCCTTTTAGGTTATGTTGAAACCATTTTGATGGTGATTATTTCATTTTTAATTGGAGAGGAAATGGATGCGGACAGCTATCCGTTATTCATTTGTTTAGTATTGGCGATGAGCCTGATTATTTTTTGATGGCGTGTATAAACAGCGCGCAAAGGGAACAAACCATGTCGTTTAAAGAAATTAGTCCAGAACAAGCTTGGAAATGGTGCAAAATGGCGCCATGCTTGCTGATATTCGGGATCCACAACGTTTCACCTATTCCCATGCGAAAGGGGCGTTTCATTTAACTAACCAAAGCTTTTTACAATTTGAAGAATTGGTGGATTTCGACTCCCCGATTATCGTGAGTTGTTATCATGGCGTGAGTAGCCGAAATGTGGCGACTTTCCTCGTTGAGCAAGGCTATGAAAATGTGTTTAGCGTCATTGGTGGATTTGATGGTTGGGTAAAAGCTGGTTTACCGATAGAAACGGCTTATTAATATTTTTTGATTTAAAGTGCGGTGAAATTTACCGCACTTTTTATTTTTGTCTCGCTATTGCTTATCCACAATCGCTTTTCAACATCGTGTAAGATTGAGCTTGTTTTGTTCATCAAAAATATAGCTCACCGCCATAATTTCATCAAAATGTACCCGTTCACGCAGTTGCTTGAGTTGAAATTCCACACTTTCAGGACTACCGATAAGTGAACAAGCGGTCATTTGTTCCACTACGGCACGCTCTTGGTTGTAAATCGGGATCTCCTCGAAATCAACTGGGCCAAAGTGCGGTTTTCTTTTGGGCATCGCATTTGGGCTTTCCAAACATCTTCCTCTGATGCCATAGGCGGTTGTAAATTTTGTTGCGCGTTAGTGACTCACATTTAAGAAAAATAGTGTTTGTGTTGTCACCAGTTGTTTTGCTTCTTTATCGGTTTCAGCAACAATCGCGTTCACACCTAAGATGACATAAGGCTCAGCAAGATAGGTAGAGGGTTTGAAGTTTTTGCGGTAAATCTCCACCGCCATTTCCATCATGCGTGGCGCAAAGTGTGAAGCGAAGGCATAAGGCAAGCCAAGCTCTGCCGCAAGATAGGCACTTTCGGTGCTGGATCCCAAAATATAAAAATGGTATATTCAAGCCAGCGGAAGGGTAAGCTGAAACAGGGTTGCTATCTTTAAAATAACCACGAAGTTCCGCAATTTCCGCAGGGAAATCCAGACTGTTTCGTCCACGACGAAGTGCCGCAGCCGTTTGCATATCAGTTCCTGGCGCACGCCCCAAACCGAGCTCAACTCGGTTTGATAAAAAGCGTCTCCAGTGTGCCATATTGCTCAGCTACTACATACGGTGAATGATTCGGTAACATCACCACCTGACCCCACGCGCAAAGGTTTTCGTATTGGCTAGCGTATGCGTGAATTGAAAGTGCGGTCGCTGAACTTACAAATTTTTCATATTATGATGCTCAGCAATCCAATATCGTTCAACGCCAATGTTCTCAGCATGTTTTTGCAAGATTTACCATAGACTCAACCGCTAGCAAATAAGTTTGTCCCTTCTCGGACAGGGGCGAGATTAAGAATAGAGAGCTTCATTTTATTTCCTCATGATTGATTTGTTGAGCGTCATTATACGCGTTTTTCTGGCAGAAATATCGATAAAATTAGAATAGACTGTTCCGAGAAAAGGGAAAAATATTGCAAAATAGGCACAAATTCAGATGTGTTCGAGAAAAATGATTGTATTTATAATATTTCCTCAAAAAGCGCGGGCAAACCAATTGCTCGAGAATGCTACGGCAACCATCAATCCGAAACAAAAAGTCGGCTTTGGTGGGTAAGAATGGTTGCGGTAAGTCGTCTCTTTTGCCCTATTAAAAAAGAATTAACGCCAGAGGGTGGCGAGTCACTTATCCATCCAACTGGCGGGTATCTTTGGGTGAATCAAGAAAACGCCGGCATTGGATATTCCCGCCATTAATTATGTGATTCAAGGGGATCGCGAATATTGCCGTTTGCAACGAGGAACTTAACGAAGCTAATGAACGTAATGATGGGCATGCGATTGCGCGCATTCACGGACAGTTAGAAACCTTGGATGCTTGGACAATTCAATCTCGCGCGGCGTCCTTATTGCATGGTTTAGGTTTTAACCAAGAAGAAATCACTCAGCCTGTAAAACTTTCTCCGGTGGTTGGCGAATGCGTTTAAATTTGGCGCAGGCGTTACTTTTGTCCATCGGATTTATTATTACTGGATGAGCCAACCAACCATTTGGATTTGGATAGCGGTTATTTGGTTAGAACGATGGTTAGTACAATATCAAAGGCACCTTTTGGTATTAATTTCCACGACCAAGATTTTCTCGATCCGATAGTGACAAAAATCCTCCATATCGAAAAATCAGAAGCTCAACGAATACACAGGCGATTATTCTTCCTTTCGAAGCGCAACGGGCAACTAAACTGGCACAACAAACGGCCATGTATCGTCAGCAACAACAAAAGATCTCATTTACAAAAATATATCGACCGCTTTAGAAGCCAAAGCGACCAAAGCCAAACAAGCACAAAGCCGCATGAAGGCGTTGGAGCGCATGGAACTGATTGCACCGGCTTATGTGGATAATCCTTTACCTTTTGAATTCTGTCCACCACTATCCTTGCCGAATCCTTTCGGTGATGATTGAACAGGCGAGCGCAGGTTATGGCAGCGGTGAAAGTGCGGTAGAAATTTTAAGTAAAATTAAACTGAATTTAGTACCAGGTTCGCGCATCGGTTTGCTTGGGAAAAATGGTGCAGGTAAATCAACCTTAATTAAATTGTTAGCCGGCGAGCTCACTGCGTCTTTCCGGTACGAGTACAATTAGCTGAAAGGCAGTGTAACAGCTATTTTTGCTCAACATCAGCTCGATACGCTACGCGCAGACGAATCCGCTCTGGCACATGCAGAAACTCGCACCAGAGCAAACGGAGCAACAGGTACGGGATTATCTTGGGAGTTTTGCGTTCCATGGTGACAAAGTTAACCAAGCGGTGAAAGCCTTTTCCGGTGGAGAAAAAGCTCGTTTGGTGCTTGCACTGATCGTTTGGCAACGTCCAAACTTATTATTGCTCGACGAACCAACCAACCATTTGGATTTGGATATGCGTCAGGCAGTAACCGAAGCGCTAGTGGATTACGAAGGCTCTTTGGTGGTGGTTTCACGATCGTCACTTACTACGTAATACCGTGGAAGAATTCTATTTGGTACACGACAAAAGTGGAAGAATTCAAAAGGCGATTTAGAGGATTATCAAAAATGGCTGAACGATCAAAACAGTGTACCAGAAAATAAATTCTCGGAGAAAAATGACGATACGAAAATTCCATGCAAAATCGCAAGGAACAAAAACGTCGTGAGGCCGAACTCGCCAACAAACCGCGCCTCTTCGTAAACAAATCACCTCAATTGGAGGAAAAATGAATAAACATGCCTCCAAACTTGCGGATATTGAAAAACAATTGGTGATTCCGAACTCTACAGCGCAGAAAATAAAGAGAAATTGACCGCACTTTGGCACAGCAAGTAGAGGTGAAAAGCATGGAAGAAGTCGAAATTGATTGGTTAGCGGCCCAGGAAAAATTGGAAGCAATGCTACAAGACGAAAGGTATGAGTCAAAAAAGTCTTTTTCCAACACACAAAACACGAAGAATACTGCCCACAATGCGGCGCGCTTTACAAAATAAAACAGGGTAAAAAGGACTGTTTTTAGGTTGTACAGCATATCCTGCCTGTGATTATTTGCGTCCACTTGCATAAGGTGGAACTATAAGGTGTTGAAAGAGCTTGATGAAACCTGTCCACAATGTGGCAATCCGCTCCAACTCAAACAAGGTGCCTTTTGGGTATGTTTCATCGGTTGCAGCCATTATCCTGATTGTGATTTTTGTGGTACATGAGCAACAGGATGAAGAACAATCCATTGACTGCCCAGAATGCCATAGCGACATCTAGTTGCTCGACGTGGACGACAAGGGAAAAATCTTTATGGTTGCGATAACTTTCCCCATTGCAAATTTTCCTTGCCAGCAAAACCCTATGCTATTCCTTGTCCACAATGCCATTTTCCACTAGCACTATTAAAAAGTGAAAATGCCGAACAGCAAGTGTGGCCATGTGCAAATAGACCCTGCCGACATATTTTTGAGAACGAAAAATGAATGTACAACAAATTGCCACCCGTTTAATGCAAGATGAAGTGGTTGCCTATCCTACTGAAGCAGTATTCGGTTTGAGCTGTAATCCGCTGAGTGAAAGTGCGGTCAGAAAATTGCTCGATTTAAAACAACGTCCAATTGAAAAAGGTCTCATTTTAGTCGCGCCTAGCTTGCATTTTTTACAGCCCTTTGTTGATTTTTCCCATTTATCAGACGAACAACTTTCGCGCTTACAGGAACAATATGAGCATCCGATCACCTGGGTGGTGCCGGCTAAGACAGAGGTTCCAGATTTTCTGACAGGGCAATTTAATAGCATTGCGGTGCGTTTATGTACTCATCCTGCCGTCAAAGCTTTATGCGAAAAAACAGGTTTTGCCCTCACCTCGACCAGCGCGAACTTAACCGGTCAATCACCTTGCCGCAGCGCAGATGCTGTGCGTTCCCAATTTGGGGCAGATTTCCCTGTAGCTGATGAAGTGGTTGGTCAAGCACAAAACCATCGGAAATTCGTGATTTGCTCACAAACCAACTTTTCAGACAAGGATAAAACATGCAGCACTATGCCGTTTGGGGCAATCCGATAGCCCAAAGTAAATCCCCGTTGATTCATCGCTCATTTGCCAAGCAAAACCCAGCAAACGATGGAATATGTTGCCAAATTAGGTGACCTTGAGGATTTTTGAGCAGCAATTACAGGCCTTTTTTGCTGCAGGAGCGCAAGGTTGCAATATCACTGCACCATTTAAAGAACGCGCCTATGCACTCGCTGAAGAACATAGCGAACGGGCGAAAACTGGCAGAAGCCTGTAACACACTAAAAAAATTGGCTGACGGCAAACTCTATGCGGACAATACCGATGGCATTGGTTTAGTGACGGATTTACAACGCTTAGGTTGGATTCAGCCACAACAACGCATTTTTAATTTTAGGTGCTGCGGAGCAACCAAAGGGTATTACTGCCTTTATTGGAAGCACAACAGCAGATTGTCTTGGCTAACCGCACGTTAGAAAAAGCGCAACAACTGGCAGATAAGTTCAAGCCCTACGGCACAATTGAAGCTGTAGCAATGGATGCAATTCCCGCGCAAACCTACGATTTAGTGATCAATGCAACTTCGGCCGGATTAAGCGGGCATACCGCTGCTCGTTGATGGCTCTATCTCATCATTGGCTCGCGCCTGTTATGACATGCAATATGCCAAAGGCAGCGACACGCCTTTTTATTGCCCACTGTAAATCCATAGGGTTTGAATAATGTCAGCGATGGTTTTGGTATGTTGGTGGCAGCAAGCTGCCCATTCATTCCATTTGTGGCGCGGGGTAATGCCTGATTTTATCGCAATCTATGAACAGCTTAAAAGGATATGGTATGAGCTACAAAGACGAGATGCCCTGGGTGGCAAACTTCCGATTTATATTGACTATCACGATAAGGAATGGGGTAAGCCACAATTTGACAGCCAAAAACTGTTTGAGAAAATCTGTTTAGAAGGACAACAAGCGGGGCTTTCCTGGATTACCGTATTGAAAAAACGTGAAGTCTATCGGGCTGAATTCCATCAATTTGATCCTATTAAAGTTGCGCAAATGACCGAACAAGATATTGATCGTTGTATGGAAAATACCGGACTTATCCGTCATCGAGCAAAACTGGAAGCCATTGTGAAAAATGCCAAAGCCTATTTAGCCATGGAAAAGTGCGGTGAAAATTTCAGTGATTTTGTGTGGTCGTTTGTGAATCATCAACCAATTATCAATGATGTACCGGATATTTCTGTGGTACCTGCCAGAACTGAAACCTCAAAAGCAATGTCAAAAGCGTTGAAAAAGCGTGGTTTTGTCTTTGTTGGGGAAACGACATGTATGCCTTTATGCAATCGGTGGGATTAGTCAACGACCATACAAATAACTGTTGTTGTAAATGATGTTCCAGTATAATCCCCCTAATCTCATCTGAATAAGAGCTGAATTATGAATAAAAAATATACCTTAATTTCAATCTCAATTCTGACCGCACTTTATAGTCAACAAAGTTTGGCAGATCTGCATGCTCAATGTTTACTTGGCGTGCCTCATTTTACTGGTGAGGTTGTGAAAGGTGATGTTAATAATTTGCCGGTTTATATTGAAGCAGATAAAGCAGAGATTAATCAGCCAACTCAGGCGATTTATCAAGGCAATGTGGATTTGAAACAAGGAAACCGCCATTTAGTTGGTAATTCAGTTGAAGTTAAACAAACTGGTGAAGGTAAACAAGTACAACGTTGGGCTTATTTACGTGGTGGATTTGATTATAAAGACAACCAAATCAATCTATTAGGTAATGATGCGAGCTTTAATTTAGATAGCAAAAACGGTAACGTAACCGATGCAGACTACCAACTTGTAGGACGTCAAGGCCGCGGTAAAGCACAAGAAATTGAGTTAGGTGATGATTACCGCTTAATGAAAAACGCGACATTTACCTCTTGTTTACCCGACGATAATGCTTGGGCGGTAGATGCCTCTGAGATTCGTCAGCACATCAAAGAAGAATATGCTGAATTTTGGCATGCGCGTTTTAAAGTATTAGGTGTGCCGGTATTCTATACCCCTTATCTGCAATTACCAATTGGTGATCGTCGTCGTTCAGGTTTATTAATGCCAACAGTCGGTCACTCTAGTCGAGATGGTTATTGGTATAAACAACCGATTTATTGGAATATTGCACCAAATTATGATGCGACAATTGCACCAAAATATATGTCACGCCGTGGCTGGCAATTAAATAGTGAGTTCCGTTATTTAACACCCGTTGGTGAAGGTAAACTTGCAGGCGAATATTTGGGGACGTGATCGTTATGATGAATACATCAGTGATAACCGTAAACGTCATTTATTCTATTGGAATCACAGTTCTTCTTTTCTTGAAAACTGGCGTTTAAACGTTGATTACACCAAAGTCAGTGATAAACAATATTTCACCGATTTTGATTCTGATTATGGTGACAGTACTGATGGTTATGCGAATCAATATGCGCGTATTGCGTACTATCAACCAAACTATAATTTAGCTATTTCCGCGCGTCAGTTCCAAATCTTTGACGAAGTGGATATCGGTCCTTACCGAGCCATGCCACAAATCGATTTCAATTATTATAGAAACGATTTAGCGAACGGTTGGTTAGATTTTAAATTATTCTCACAAGCTGCGCGTTTTGATAATGACAGCGCATTAATGCCAACGGCTTGGCGTTTCCATACTGAACCGAGTTTGACGACAGTAATGTCAAATAAATACGGAAACTTGAACATTGAAACCAAACTTTATGCAACGCATTACAATCAGAAGAAAGGGCTCTTCTTCTGCGGCAGAAGAAGTGCAAAAATCGGTAAATCGTGTATTACCGCAATTAAAAGTGGATTTACAAACTGTTTTAGCCACCAACAAAACTTTATTTGATGGCTATACACAAACACTGGAACCACACGCACAATACTTATATCGACCATATAAGGATCAAAGCAATATTGGCTCTAAGTTAGTTAATGACTATCTTGGCTTTGGTTATGACTCCGCTTTAGTTCAGCAAGATTATTATTCATTATTCCGCGATCGTCGTTATAGTGGTTTAGACCGTATTTCATCTCGCTAACCAAATAACGCTTGGTGGTACAACTCGTCTTTATGATAAAAATGCCGATGAGCGTTTCAATTTCTCTGCAGGACAAATTTATTATTTAACTGCTTCCAAAATTGATGATAATCCGAGTAATCGTACATCAAAAATCCTCTTCCTCTTGGGCGTTAGAATCTAACTGGAAAATTAGTAATAAATGGAATTGGCGCGGTAGCTATCAATATGATACCTTGCTAGATAAAGCATCATTGGCAAATAGCAGTTTGGAATTTAACCCGATGAAGAACAATCTGATTCAGTTAAATTATCGCTACGCAAGTAAAGAGTATATCAACCAAAACTTAGGTGCGTCTGCTAACCGTTACCAACAAGATATTAAACAGGTCGGTGTCGTAGCAGCATGGGAAGTCTCGGATAACTGGACGCTTGTCGGAAAACACTATCAAGATATTGCGTTGAAAAAACCAGTTGAGCAATATGTGGGTGTGCAATATAACTCGTGCTGTTGGTCTGTTGGCGTAGGGCGAGACGTTATGTCACCAGTCGACAAAATCAACGTGACGATCAAGTGATTTATGACAACAGCATTGGCGTTACCTTTGAATTACGAGGCTTAGGTGAAAATGACCATCAAAGCGGTATTGAAGACATGCTGAAGAAAGGTAAACTTCCTTATATTCAAGCGTTTAGCTTATAGTCAAATGAATAAAGGCTACCGAAAGGTAGCCTTTTTGTTTAGAAGTGCGGTTAAAAAAGACGACGATTTTTGAGCGCACTTTGTTTATTTTTTTCGTTTTGCTCGAGGATGGGCTTGATCATACACTTCTGCAAGATGTTGGAAATTCAAATGTGTATAAATTTGCGTGGTGGACAAATTGCTGTGCCCTAAAAGCTCTTGAACAGCCCGCAAATCCGAACTCGCTTCCAGCATGTGAGTGGCAAAAGAGTGACGTAGTTTGTGCGGATTGAGATGGCTGTTTAATCCTTGGCGAATGCCCCAGGTTTCCATTCGTTTTTGAATAGAACGATGAGTAAGGCGATTTCCCTGTTGGCTCACAAAAAGCGCTTCATCTTTAGGATTAAATAAAGGGCGTACTTTCAACCATTGTTGAATTGCGTGAGAAGCATAACGTCCAAAAGGTACAATACGTTCTTTGTTTCCTTTACCAATTACTCTGACTTCACGTACACGTGTGTTAATACTATTGAGGTTTTAATCTTGTAATTCAGATAAGCGAAGCCCTGAGCTATACATCAATTCCATCATCGCACGATCACGCAAATCAATAGGATCTTTGCTGTCATTTGAAAGCAATTTTTGGACTTGTTCAGCATCAATATTTTTTGGTAAATGTTTGCCTTGTTTTGGCGCTGAAATACCCGTTGCCGGATTCACTTTCATTTGATCTTGCTGCACAAGATAGCTGAAGAACTGACGAAGAGCAGACAAACGTAATGCTAAGCTCTTTTCTTTTAAACCTTGCTTACGGCTTTCCGCCAAAATAAGACGAACCACACTAGGATTCACTTGCTGCCAGTGCTGAATACCTTTTTCAGCCAAAATCGCTAAAATCGCATCTAGCTGATGTTGATAATTAGTGAGCGTATGTGAGCTTACTTGGCGTTCAATTCGCAAGTAATCCCAATATTGATTGAGGAGTGTATGCATTAGAGAGTTAATTCAAACAAACTTTTTTTCGTGTTTAGTTTAAATCCTTCGCGTTCTAAAATACTCTGTTGGGCTTGGCTTAATTCTGCCACTAAACGATTAGATTGTGTATAACGGACAAACTCTTTCGCTTTAGAAATAAGGGCAGCATAAATCTCGGCCTGATGTTTATCTTCTTTCACAAAAATATCGGTTAATTGCCAATAGCGTTGTAGTTGTAAAGAGGATAAGCGAGGATAAAGTTGAACAAAACCAATCGCCTGTGAGTTTTCGTTTACAGCAACAAAAAACATGCTTTCATTAAAACGTATACGATTCGTTAAAAAGGTTAAAGTGCGGTCAGGATTTTCACTCATTCCGTTGGCAAGTCGATAGGCTTCAAAGAGTGGAGCAAGCACTTCTATATTCCATTGTTCGGCTTTGAAAATTTTCATTGTTACCAGACCTATTTTCCGTTTATTTATAAAATTATTTATTTTTTTATCGGTTCCGTACAGTAGATTGTAGCTTTTTAGCACAAAATAATCATCATTGACCCAAAAATTTTTCAAAATGTGATTTTGCACAAAGAAATCTGCCCAAAGTTTGGTATAGTAAACACACTTTTTATTTATTCAATATGGAGAAACAAAAATGGCACGTCGTCCTTTAGTGATGGGTAACTGGAAATTAAACGGTTCCAAAGCGTTCACCAAAGAATTAATCGAAGGATTAAAAGCAGAATTACATGATGTAACAGGTTGTGATGTGGCAGTTGCCCCACCCGTTATGTGTTTAGGTACGGCTGAAGCAGCACTTTCTGGTTGTGGTTGCAGCTGTGGCGGTAAAAGTGTGATTCAGTTAGGTGCACAAAACGTAGATATCAATGTGAAAGGTGCATTTACTGGTGATATTTCTAGCGAAATGTTAAAAGATTTTGGTGCAAAATACATCATTATCGGTCACTCTGAGCGTCGTACTTACCTACAGAAAGCGACGAATTCATAGCGAAAAATTTGGTGCATTAAAAGAGCAGGGTTTTAGTACCAGTATTATGTATTGGTGAAACTGAAGCAGAAAATGAAGCAGGTAAAACTGAAGAAGTATGTGCGCGTCAAATTGATGCAGTCATCAATGCATTAGGTGTAGAAGCATTTAATGGTGCAGTGATTGCTTACGAACCAATTTGGGCAATCGGCACGGGCAAATCAGCAACTCCAGCACAAGCACAAGCTGTTCACGCATTTATCCGTGGTCACATCGCAGCAAAATCACAAGCTGTAGCGAGATCAAGTGATCATTCAATACGGTGGTTCGGTAAATGACGCTAATGCAGCAGAATTATTCACGCAACCGGATATCGATGGTGCATTAGTGGGTGGTGCTTCACTTAAAGCGCCTGCATTTGCAGTAATCGTGAAAGCAGCGGAAGCAGCGAAAAACTAATTTTTCTTGTTCTAAAAGAAATAAAAAGTGCGGTCAATTTTAACCGCACTTTTTTTATTCAAA
>BNJU01000863.1_pt1 | contig 14509 bp, 16 predicted proteins | sample 8539281 | NCBI WGS metagenome assembly BNJU01 (sample SAMD00202456, study PRJDB9452) | human saliva metagenome | isolation source: human saliva | place: Japan
TTTACGCTTTGCGCGAGAAAAATTCAGTAGACGCGCCAGAGATTGAGAATTGGGAGTATTTGAAGTTCAATTAAGTAAAAAAATCACACCTCTAATCGGTGTGATTTTTTTATTGTACATTATTTCTGTTCAGATAAAATCTTGACCCTAACAAATTCACATTTTTTTGTTGATAAAAACTCCATCCTCATTAACTAAATTTCCTATAAAATTTGAAGCGTCATTTACTAATTTATATTTTTTTCGCCCTTATTTTTTTAGGGAATTCAATTAAAGCATATTTTTGAAATTTCTTTAGCAATCTCTTCTCTGTAAAGAGAGAAATTCTTGCAGTCGAAAAGCTGCTAACATATAACCAATAGTTGAGGGTGCGAATTTTTTTATTAGAAAGAAAGTTTGTACTTATATCAACATCCTCAATTGTTTTTAATTATGGTTTCTGGATTTGAATTTTTTTATGTCTCTAAAAATTTGATAAAAAAATTTGGATGCTTTGAAAAGCCTTGTAAATCATCCATATCAATCCAATGTGAAAAAAATTATTGAGGTTTTTTTCGAAAGAAGTTTAGCTATTTTTTTCAGAATTTTCGCTACATATTTCTATTTTCGAAAGTTCGTTGTTTAGTTTTGGCAAGATTTGCCATTTATATTCTTCGTCGTATTTTTATATCTCCAGAATTTCTGCGAGAATAATAGTCTTCCTTATTTTGTTCGAAAAAAATTTTTTTAAAGCAATTTTATTTATCATACGGTCCTCTTATTTTAATAGATTTTTCACTTTCAAGCTTTTTCAATAAAATTATCAATAATTCGTAATTTTCGTTCTATGATCTCACTTTCATCAAATTTTTTTAAAAGTTGTAAGCTCTATAACCTCTGCAATTTTACTTGGTTCTTTTGAGCTTCCTCGCCGTTTTTTTACCGAGGTAAAAAGTCTTTCTTTACATCAAATTCGAAATCTGAAGCCTTTAATGTTGATTGAACTTTCCAAAAATAATCTTATTTCCAATAGATTCAATTAGATTTTTATCGGAAATTCCATTAATTTCAGCTCGTTTTTTTAGCAAAAAAATGTGTTCAATTTGAAGCGGTTCTTTTAAGCTTAATAATTGCTGATTTTCTTTTAAAAATGCAAACCAAACAAGAAATGATTTTGTAATTCCTTTCATATTGCTGAATTCGAAATTGTCGAAAGCTGTACGAAGAGAATTCTCATCAAAAAGATGATTTTCGAAAGCTGGGACAAGGTTATTATGGTTAACTATTTCACTCATTTCTTTAAAGATTGGAGTTCGGAGTTGGTTTACGCCAGGATTTATTAAACTGTAACCAAGAACAAAGTTTGTTATTTTTGAAAGAAAAAGATTGAATGCACTTAAATCAATTTCGTCGTTCGAATCTCGATTTTGCAAGAACCAGACCGATACGATGTTTTCCCACATTGTATTTGGGGAGTATCGCAAAACAAAGAGTTTTTGAAGCACCTCATTGCCAAAAGACTCGTCTTGTGAGTATACTTTTTTCCAGAAAATTGCTAAATCACTTAAATCATCAAGTGTAGATTCACCTTTAAAGTAAGGGAAGTCTTGATTCTCGCCGCGGAAGAAATTACGAAGAGATTCAGTCGTGCTTCCAGTTGTGCCATTTTTTGCCCGTAAGAAATACATGTATTTTGTGAAAAGTTCATCCATTGGTGTGCCTTGTTGTGGATTGAAAATTTCTTCGGTAATTTCTTCAAGCTTTTTTTCCATTCTTTAATGAAATCATTCTTTTTGATTTTTTTGTCGGAATAGAGTTTATAGAATTTTGATTTAAAGATGTCTGCATCAGCTAAAGGTAGTCCGCGGTCATTTAGTGTGGAAAAAATTCGTAGAGCTGAATCTTGCGTTTCTGCTTCAACGAAAAGAATTGCACAATTTTTCAATAAGCGAGTTACAATATATTGATTATTACTAGAGTTATAATTTCGCATTTCTCGAATTTTATTTTTCGAAAAAAATCTGAAGTTTTCGGCGTATTGACTCTTATATTCTTTTTGGCGCGTCACCATTTTTTTAGAATTGAGAGGAATTCGTCTTTATCATCGTCGCCAGCTACTTCTGAAGTGATTTTTTAGTTCATCTTTAAGGGGTTTTTCGAATTCGTCATATTTCCAAATACATTTTTCAATATTTTTGCGAATATTAATACCATCATTATCCTGGCGGTTTTCGAACTCTTTATGAAAAGCTCGTAATATAAGCATAAAAGTCGTAAGTCGCTGTTGCCCGTCGATAATTTCGTGTTTATCATTTTTCTTGAAAAGCGACAATTGAGCCAAGGAAGTACTCATCCTTTTTGGAGTCAAATTTTTCGTGATTCCCACCAGGAACTGTGAAGTTAACTAAATCATCCCAAAGTGTTTGGCATTGATCTTGATTCCAAGCGTATGGTCGTTGATAATCTGGGATTAAGAAATCGGCTTTTAGGATCTGATAACAAATTTAAGATAGTTTTTTTGATGAACATTCGGTTTTGACATAAATCCTTCCTTTGAATAATATTTACTAGATATATTATATTATAAATCAAGTAAAATAACTAGTATTGTAAATAATACAACATTAGCACTCTTGACTTGTGAGTGCTAAAAGCGTATAATCAAAAATATAAGCGTGAAACGAATTGCGAGGCACGCTTTATAGAATAGTTAATAACTTTCGAGAAGCTTTCTGAAAAAAATCCGAATAGGCTAATAAATTCGAAATTGACTAGGAAGGCTATCGAGCAGATAAATTTAATAAAAAGAAAGAAGGATAGAATGGGAAAAAAATTATTGGAATTGACCTCGGTACAACTAACAGCGCTTTTTGCTTAAGATGGTTGCCGGAAAACCAGAAGTGATTACAAATGCGGAAGGAAATCGAACTACTCCATCAGTTGTAGCGATTAATAAAAAAAGGTGATCGTTTGGTTGGCCAAGTTGCTCAACGTCAACGTGTAACAAATCCAAAAAATACAATTTATGGCGTAAAGCGTTTGATTGGACGAAAATATTCTGACGAGGAAGTTCAAAAAGATCTTGGAATTATGCCTTACGAGATTGTTAAAAAAGGTAATGGCGTTGCCGTGAAAATGGGCGACAAAGAATATACACCAGAAGAAGTTTCAGCGATGATTCTTTCGAAAATTAAAGCCGATGCCGAAGCTTTCTTGGGTGAAAAAGTTACCGAAGCTGTGATTACCGTTCCAGCTTACTTTGACGACAGCCAACGCCAAGCAACAAAAGATGCTGGTAAAATTGCAGGTCTTGAGGTAAAACGAATCATTAACGAACCAACTGCAGCCGCACTTGCTTATGGCTTAGACGGTAAAAAAGACGAAAAAATTGCTGTTTTCGACCTTGGTGGTGGAACATTCGATGTTTCAGTGCTTGATATTGCTGATGGCGTGTTTGAAGTTCTTTCAACAAACGGTGATACACACCTCGGTGGTGAAGACTTCGACAACCGAATTGTGAACCATTTCTTAGAAGAATTTAAAAAAGAAGAAGGAATCGATCTTAAAAATGATTCTGCTGCAATGCAACGCTTGAAGGATGAAGCTGAAAAAGCTAAAAAAGAGCTTTCTTCAACAACATCTTACGAAGTGAACTTGCCATTCTTGACGGCTGATGAAGATGGTCCAAAACACTTTGAATACACTCTAACTCGAGCAAAACTCGAAGAATTAGTTGCTGACTTGATTGAGCGACTAGCTGATCCTGTTGAAAAAGCTCTAAAAGATGCAGATCTAAAAGCTAGTGATATTGCTGAAGTTGTGATGGTTGGTGGTATGACCCGAATGCCAGCCGTAGTTGAAAAAGTTGAAAAAATCTTTGGTAAAAAACCAACTCAAGGTGTAAACCCTGATGAAGTTGTGGCTGTTGGTGCTGCAATTCAAGGTGGTGTTTTGGCTGGAGATGTTAAAGATGTGCTCCTTCTTGACGTTACACCTTTGACTCTTGGAATCGAAACTGCTGGTGGCGTTCGAACTCCAATGATTGATAGAAACACAACTGTGCCAACTTCGAAATCACAAGTTTTCTCAACTTATGCCGACAATCAGCCGCAAGTTGAAATTCACGTACTTCAAGGTGAACGTGAAATGGCCGCTGACAACAAATCACTCGGAATGTTTGTGCTTTCAGGAATTGCTCCAGCTCCACGCGGAGTTCCACAAATTGAAGTTACTTTCAATATCGATGCGAACGGAATCCTAACAGTTACTGCTAAAGATAAAGGAACTGGTAAAGAGAATAATATTACAATTCAAAACTCAGGAAATATGAGTAAAGAAGATATTGAAAAAGCTCAAAAAGAAGCAGAACTTCACGCAGACGAAGACAAGAAAAAAAGCGCGAAATAATTGATGCAAAAACCAACTTGAAAATGCTATTTATCAAGCTGAAAAAAATGCCAAGCGAATTTAAAGATAAAATTTCGAAAGAAGATGAAGAAGCAATTTCGAAAGCGGTTGAAGAAGCTAAAAACATCAAAATTCTGAAGATAAAGATGAGCTTGAAAAAGCTTCGAAAGATCTTCAAGATGCAATTATGCCAATTGGTGCTAAATTGTATCAAGCACAAAGCTCAGAAGCTTCAGATGTAAAAGAATCAGATAAGAAAGACAATGAACCCGTTGAAGGTGAAGTAATCGATAAAAAATAGTTAAGATTCTTTTCCTTAAAAGACGTTCGGATAATCAGGGCGTCTTTTAGTTTTGTTGCGATTTGCTTTTGAAATCTGATAAGATATTTTTTTATGGAAGATTTTAATGAAAAATAAAAATTATCAAGCTAATTCATGAAATAGCTGGGAAGAGCTTTTCGGAAATTGATCCAAATTTGGAAAGACAGAAAGAAATTGAGCAAATTAAAAATAAAATTTCCGAACTTGAACAGCAAGATGAGAAAATTCAGGCACAGATTCAAGAAGCTTTAAAACTTACTCGAGAGGCTAATCCGGAAGAGATGGGTGATGTTCATTCTTATGGGAATTTTTTTAGATAGAGCAGATTATGAAATTGAACGTTTAAGTGAGCAGAGCTACAAATTGAGCGTTGAAATTTCTGGTTTAGAGTTTAAACTTTCGAAACTTGAAGAAAATTAGCACTCTTGCGCTTTAAGTGCTAATTTGATATAATATAAGTATATGAGCAAAGCTGATTATTATGATATTTTTGGGCGTTAAAAAAGACGCCAGTGCTGATGAAATTAAAAAAGCTTTTCGAAAAAAAGCTATTGAACTTCACCCAGATAAGGGCGGTGACGAAAAAGCCTTTAAAGAAGTGAATGAGGCTTACGAAGTTCTGAAAGATAAAGAAAAAAACGTCAACGTTACGACCAATTTGAGCATGCCGGAGTTGGTGGAAATTCTGGCGGTTTTTTTCTGGTGGAAATCCTTTCGAAGGATTTAACGGATTTTTCTGGACAAAATGTTAATTTTGATTTTGGCGGTGGATTTGGTGATATTTTTGATGGAATTTTTGGCGGTGGTTTTTCGCAAAATCGAGGGTCTCAAGCTAAAAAAGGCCGAGATGTTGAAGTAGAATTAACGCTCAATTTTAAGGAGGCTATTTTTTGGTACTGAAACTGAAATTGCGTTAAATTTAGATAGTGAATGTGAACACTGTAAAGGTTCTGGTGCAGAGCCCTGGCCATGGAATGAAAAAAATGTCCAGATTGTAATGGAAGTGGCCAACAAACTAGAGCAACTCAAACTCTTTTTGGACCAATTCAGCAAACGGTAACTTGCCCGACATGTAGTGGTAGTGGTGAAGTTCCGGAACAAAATTGTTCAGTTTGTGGTGGAAGCGGAATCTCTCGCAAGAAACAAACTATTAAACTTAAAATTCCAGCAGGAATTGATGATGGCGCAACAATTCGTCTTTCTGGTCATGGTGAGGCTGTTAAAGGTGGTCAAAACGGTGATCTATATGTAAATATTAGGGTTAAAGCGGATAAAAAAATTCACTCGAGAGGGTAGCTTGATTTTAAGTGAAGAAAAGATTTCAATGGTTGATGCTGCTCTGGGCGCTGAAATCGAAGTTGAAACTATTGATGGCCCACTAACTATGAAAGTTCCAGCTGGAACACAAAGTCATACTGACTTTAAGCTTTCTGGGCACGGAGTTCCATATCTTCGAAATGATAAACGTGGTGCGCACATTGTAACGATTATTGTTGAAACTCCAACACGACTTTCGAAGAAGCAAAAAGAACTTCTTAAAGAATTTAAAAAAATCTAAAAAAAGTCATTGTTTTGAAAAATTGAAAAATAGAGTATAATATTAATTATGATAACAATAATATTTATTGCGATTTTGATTGTTTTTTTGACACTTTCGCAACGAAAAATGGGATATTTCAACTTAGTAATTTTATCTGGAGTTGTACTTAATAAATACTGGAATAAAGAAATTACTAATTTTTTTTGACAACTTCAAATTTAACAATTCCAGAATTGACACTAAGTGGAATTATTGGGATTGTCTTGATTTTAGCACCAGCTTTTATTAATTTTTGACAAAAACCCAAAGCAAGAAAAATTGGATTATTAGGGTTATTTCTTCTGCATTTTCTGCATTTTTTTGCATTTTTATTGTTGTTACCATATTTTTGAAAAAGTTTTTGTTTTAGATAATATGTCTAAAAAAATATAGCTATCTTTTTAGGCTATTGGATGAACTGGGTGATATTGGCTGGCGTTGTGCTTTCAATTTTGAGTATTGCGCCAGTTAAATTTAAGAAAAAAACGAGAAAAAGTCTTGACTTTTTATTGATAAATAAGATATACTCTTAAATACAGTTAGTGCACGGGTCTGTAGCTCAGCTGGTTAGAGCACCTGCCTTTTTAAGCAGGGTGTCATGGGTTCGAACCCCATCAGACCCACTCAATTTAAAAAAATCACCAAAAGGTGTTTTTTTATTGTTGAAATATGTTAAAATGGTAATGTGAAAGATCAATTGATAACATTTATAAATCGGTGGTTTTTTGAATAGTTTTTTTGCTATGGATTTTTAGTTTCAATTTTTTTGGAAATGTCAGTAACCATAGTGCAGGAACTTTCTTTTTAGCCGGTCTGATTTTTTTCGGTTGTTAATAGTTCGCTAAAAACTATTCTTACAATCTTATCATTGCCAATGATTATTGTAACCTTTGGCTTCTTTACATTAATTGTAAATGGCTTTAATTGTGTGGATTTCAATGATTTTTGGCGCCAAATATTTCTATGGGATTTTGGAATTCTGTTATAGTTGGTGCGGCGATGAGTTTGTTGAATTATAGTTTAAGCCAATTTTTTTGGTATTGATAAAGAAAAAGGAGACTTTGTAATGAATATTAATGTTATTTTTGCAATTTGCGACCGTAATTTCGGGTATTTTGACAATGCTTTTGATTTTGCTTCAACAGCGTGGTGCAACCCTTGGTGCTGGTTTTGGTGCTTCCGGTGAATTGTACACAGAGCGACGCGGGGTAGAGAAAAAGTATTTTTTTAGAGCTACGATATTTTTTTGCATTTATATTTGTAGCATCAATTCTTACAATTTTACTTTTTGCCTAAATAGGGGTTTTTATGGATTTTTTAAAAAAACCCAAAAAAAGTTAAGCGAGTTTCTAATATATCTCAAAAAAATAGAGGCAAAGTTTCGAAAGTTCGTTCAATTCAGGCTATAGATAGTAAAAAAACTGTCTTTTTTTAGAGAAGGCTGATATTGCTGAGAAAGCTGTTATTTCGCATACCAAGAAACTATTCTTTGGACGCTTCGAAAAACCTCTCAAACGTTCGAAAACTAATTGTTGTTTGGATTTGTGTGATGGCACTATTGATTTCGTCAATCGGTTTATTTAGATGGTTGAGTGATCGTAATTTTTCTGAAGAGGTTTTTTCTAGGGGTGGGACGTATTCGGAAGGGTTTTTGAGTGAAATTAAAACTTTAAATCCAATTTTTGCTACAACTGATGCAGAAAAATCTTTCGAGCGGCTTGCTTTTTCTAGATTGTATAGTATAGATAGTGACGGCTCGCTGAAAGGAGATTTGGCGGAAAGTGTTGAAACTAGTGATAATTATCGCAATTTCACTATAAAAATGCGTAAAAAAATGCTACTTGGTCTGATGGACAAAAAAATTACTGCAGACGATGTTATTTTTTTACTATAAAAAAATTAAAAGACCAAAATTTAAACCCATCTGCGTATAAAGTTTGGAAAAATGTAGAGGCTTCAAAATCAGGTGATTACGAGGTTAAATTTAAAGTTCCTTCAAATTCATCATCAGTTTTATATGGTTTCAATTTTTTTCAATTCTTCCTGAACATGTTTTTAAGAGATATTTCTACAGATAAAATTCGCGAGAGTTCGTTCTCTAATAATCCAGTAACTTCAGGCCCTTTAATTTTAAAAGGAGTGCAAACTAATAGTAATAAAACTACAGTTTCACTAGTGAAAAAAATAAGAATTACTATAGGGGTGAACCATATATTGATAATTTTTGATATTGTTGCTTTCCAAGATGAAGCCAGACTAAAGAAGGCGCTAGTTTCTGGTGAAATTGTAGCTTCGCCTAATGTTAAAATTAACGATTTTAGTAGCTCTGAACGAGTAGGGCTGAAGTCATATGAAACTAGTGTTAACCGTGGAATCTATGCCTTTTTAAACAACTCAGATCTAATTTTAAAGGACGCAAAGGTTCGAAAAGCAATCCAAACTGGTCTAGATATGAATAAAATTCATAGTAAGATGGAATATATCAATAATTTGGATTACCCGACATTAAATAAATTTATAAATACTAATTGGCTTTCTGTTCCTGAATATAATTTTTTTCACAAGCTGAGAAAATGTTGGATGAAACTGGCTGGATGAAAAATTCAAAAGGTATTCGTGAAAAAGATGGTCAAAAGGCAACTATTAATATTGCGACGACGAGTGTTTATAATTATAAAAAATCTGCAGAAGAAATCGCGTCTCAGTTGAAAAAGCTTGGTTTTGATGTGAATAGTACGATTATTGATAAAGACGATAAGCTTGGCACTTTTGTTCAAACGATTCTTCAACCAAGAAACTATGGAATTTTAATTTATGAGATTGACATGGGCGCAGATTCCGATATTTATCCTTTTTGGCATTCTTCGCAAGCCAGTCAAAAGGGCTTAAATTTTTCAAACTATAGTGACGCTATCTCGGATGATTTATTGTTAAATGCTCGTGATGCACGAACTTTTGATGATAAGAAGACACAGCTAACAAAGTTTACACGACGCTGGATTAACAGTTCTGCTGCAATTGGCCTCGGTCAAACAAAAGTTAGTTATGTATTTAGAAAGTCAGTTCAGCCCTATTCAGCTGAAAATAAATTTGTAACAGATATTGATAGATATTCAGATGTAATCTATTGGTCCGCTAAAAAGGAAACTCTTTACAAGACTCCTTAATTTTGATATAATAAGACTGGTTTTGCGCGCGTGGCGGAATTGGTAGACGCGCTAGCTTGAGGGGCTAGTGAGCTTCGGCTCGTGGAAGTTCAAGTCTTCTCGTGCGCACCATACCAGACTTTTTGAAAAATATTCGCGCGTCAGCGCGTTTTTTTATTGCTGAGCAAAACTCGGAGTAGAGGCAAAAAGTTAACTTAGTTTATACCGCTTTAGTCTATTTTTATGATATTATATAAAAGCGAGAGGAAAATAATGATTAGAAACGAAGATTTTACAACAAAAATATTTAGATAAAATTATTTTTTTGCGTCCGAGAGACATACTGTTGATGAATGGCTAGGTGCGTTTAAAAAAACTTTCAGAAATTATGAACGAGCTTAATCTTGATCCCGATCTTTGATGCATAGTATGGGTGTAGAAAGCTTAAAAATTAATTTTATAAAAATGAATCTCTAATTATCAATGAAGTAACGCGTTTAAATTTTTTTGCGCAAAAAGAGTTCTTGATTTATCTATTGAAATTGTTCAAATATCTTCCAGAAATGAATTCAAATACGATGATGTTTCGGGATTGATAAAGGGAGGCATAGATGAATTAATTTCACTTTTTGATTATTCTTCAGATTTATATTTAAATATTTACTCACTTTGTTTGTTTAATAATCTTGCTTTAACCTTGGAGAAATCTGTGAAAAATAGTTGCCAATAAGCTTTCCAGCCCGTCAATAGTTTAGGGTGATGTTAGGAAAAGGGTTGAGAATATTCTGAAAAAAATCTTGATTTTTTTAGCACCAGTTTGATATTTAAGCGGTTTTACCGCTTTTTATTTTTATTAAAAAAATAAACCCGCTTTTTTTGCGGGAATGTATTTTATTTTAATCTTTTTCGAATCCAGCCATCAAGGGATCCGGCGCTCATAGCTAGAATTAGTCGATTCTTATCTTTAAGCTCATTGATTTTTTTCTAATAGTTGTGAATCATTTCTTGTAAGATCCATAACGATTGTTTTTTTCGGATACTTTTTCTAGACAAAAATTCAGGTGAGAGAATTTTTGAAATCAGGATTTTCACGGCTTAAATATGTTGGCAGCCAAATGATTTCGTCTGCGTATTTGAAAATTTCTGGTGTATATTCATCTTGCACTTCAACTTGGCGAACATTTTTGATGGGGCTGATAAATTAGGGAAATTCCAGAAAAACTGTTATTTTTTTGCTACCTCGTTTGCTAATTGAAGCGTTGCTTGAATTTCTTTTTGGGTGATGTCCGTAATCTGAATAAATATTTTCGGTTATTTTTTCGAAACGGCGATTTGTTCCTGGAAAGTTATTTAATGCAGCTATAGTTTTTTCATAAAAATCTTCTGGAGCTTGTAGATCTTGAGCTTCGACAAGATAATTAATAGTTTCTAAGACGAGACTTGCATTTTTACGATTGTGAAGGCCAGGAATTTTTTAGTTTTTTTCTTCAGGTTTGGATAGAATTACTTTATTGTTGAACTTTTTCGAAAATTTCTGGATGTTGGTCTTTCCAAGAAATGATAAAATCACTCTGAGCACCAAATTCTGTAAAAGCATCAAAATAATCTTGTTCAGTTTTATAGATATCGGTATGGTCATGATCAATTGATGTTATTAAACTAACTGCTGGTGTAAAATGAAGAAAATTCCGATCGAACTCATCTGCTTCGTAAATAAAGTATTCACTCTTGGGATCAAAAAAGCCACTTTCACCGAAAGAAATAGTTGTACCAATTGACCAGCTAACGGGAATATTTAGCTGTTTAAAGGCCCAAATTGCCATTCCTGTTGTGGTAGTTTTTCCATGAGTTCCTGAAATTGCAATAAGCTTAAGGTTTTTGGAAGTTATAATTTCGTTTAAAAGCTCGTCTCGCTTTGTAATTTTAATTCCTAATTCTTGAGCAGTCTTAAGTTCTGGGTGGTCTTTAGGTAGGGCTGCAGTGTATACAAACCAATCTACGCCATCATTAATAAACTTACTTTTTAAAAAGCTGCCATCTTGCTTACCGATTTCAATCTCGACGTCTTTTTTTAGAAGTTCTTCGGTCATTAAACTTGAATTTTGATCACTACCAAAAACCTTATACCCAGCACTGTGAGCAATACTTGCAAGGGCGCCAATTCCAACGCCACCAATTCCAGAAAAATAAATATTCATAACTTAATTTTATCACTTTCAAGTCTTAAAATAAAGGTCTTAAGCTTTTTTAAAAATACTTAAAATATGTTAAAAATATAATAGCTTATGCTTAAAAAAACGTTAAGACCAATCTTGAAAAATTCGAAGCTATTAGCGAAACATCTCTTTTGATGAAATCGCTGTTTTATATCTTTCGAGAAATATGCGGCTTTTTCGCAATTAAGCTAACGAGCGCTTTTAATTTGATTTATCTTTATAAATTGGGATATCCAATTTGGGTGATTTTAATCTATCTTCTTGCATTTTTTTCTGGGAAATTTGTCGGTTCAATTATTGCGCTTTTATATATTTCAAAAAAATGGGCCTAAAACATGGAATGTTATTGGGTAACATTTTTTTATATTCCAGTTTTAATCTTAATGGCATCGATAGGTGGTTTTGGTAAGGAATTTGGACTAATCATTGCTTTAACAAGTGCTGTTTTTAGGGGTGCATCAGACGCTGTAGATGGAATATCTTATAATGTTGATTTTTCGAAAGTCAAAAATGCTAAGAAGGTTGGTGGTCAGCTTGGAATTGCTAATATTTTGGAACATTTAGCAAGTAGTCTTACTCCTGCCATAGGTGGTTTTTTGGCAATTATTTTTGGACTTGATAAATTGTTTGTAGTTTCTTCGATAATCTTAGTGCTAACGATTATTCCATTGCTTGTGACTAAAGAACCGGTTAAAATAAATCAAAAAGTGAGTTTTCGTGGTTTTCCTTGGCAAAATTACAAACACTTGGCAACTATCTGTTTTAGTTCAGGTATGGTTGCACTTTCAATTATTTCTTGGAGCTTTCTTGTACCGGTTTTTATTCTTAAAGGTATGAATATTTACGGATCAGCCGGTGTTTTAGCTTCAATCGCCTCAATTTCTGCCTTTGTAGCTGCATTTATTTATGGGAAAAATTATAGATAGAAACAAAGAAGGTATACTTTTTAAAAAAATTAGCTCTTTACTTATGGCTGCAATTTATTCTTTAAGAGTTTTTTTATCGGTTCGAATCCAATTCCTATTGGTTTTTGCTGAAATATTAAACGGAATATCCTTAAGCGGTTTTAATATGTCTAATTCTAAAAGGGTTATATGGAGAGGCTGATGAATCTGGTATGCGAATTCAATACTTATTTATTTATGAAGCAGGAATGGATTTAGCTTCGATTTTTTGGGGTTTTCTTATTGTTTTGGATATTTGCAAAATACGAGCAGTATTGATCCAACTGGTGAAACTGCATTACGAATAATAGTGTTTATTTCGGGAATCTTAGTTCTGCCGATTATTTTTTTGTAAATTACCGAGTTTATCGAAATAAAAAAACGCCAATTTAAGGAGTAGTAGAGATATCAAACCGATTCATCGATTTTACTTAAATTTTTGTATTTTTTTGCGGCTATAATATTCGGTGCAGTTATTGCGATTCTTTCGAATATAACATTCTTTAAAAAGTAGTGTTTGGCTGGTTTTATCTTTTAATTCTTTTTAGTATTTTTCATGGATTTATGCTCGTCGAATTTGTATTGTTTTTTTATTTTTATGCTCGGGAATTCTAATTTCGTTTTGGCGAGGTTCAATTTATAATTTTGAAAATCATAAAATTTCGAAAAAAATATTGGTTTTTGAGAAGACGGTGTATATAAGAATTTTAGAAGATCCTGATAGTAAAAGCAATGATGAAGTTAGTCTGCGTGGTGAAGTGGAAGAAATCTCAAATAAAAAATCCAGAGGAAAGATTTTTGTAAACATAAAAACGCAAAAGAAGTTGCGAAGAAGCGATAAGATTTTAGTGAAAGGTAAAATTTCGAAAGGTTTTGGAGATTTCTCAATTTCACTTAAGCGGGGAAAACTGGTTAAGATTATACCTCAAAGTGATCTGGTTCGAGATTTGCGAGATTCTTTTGCGGATGGGATTCGAAAGTTTATTCCTTCTCCAGAAGTAGATTTAGGGCTTGGCTATCTTTTGGGACAGAAAAATTCGCTCCCCGAACAACTTACTAAGGCTTTAACAATTACGGCACTCACGCATATTGTTGTTGCGAGTGGATATAATTTAACCGTGCTTGCCTCGGCCGCACAAAAGGTGCTTAATCGATTTTCGCGAAAAATTGCTCTATTTTTAGCGTTACTATTGGTTTTTGGGTTTGTGTTAATTGTTGGATTTACTCCTTCAATGACACGTGCGGGGATAGTTTCAGCTATTGGTTTACTTTTGTGGTATTTTGGACGAAGAACTCATTCTTATTTTTTGATTATTTTAGTTGCTGCAATAACAGTAATAATTAGCCCTGCGAACTTATTAAATTTGGGGTGGCAGCTATCTTTTGCATCGTTTTTTGGAGTGCTGATCGTGTCGCCACTTTTGCAAGAATATTTTTTCGAAAATTCACAAAAGCTAAATGCTGCACTTAAGCTATTTTTCGAAACCTTTAGCGCCCAAATAGTAACTCTACCTCTGATAATTTTTAATTTTGGCGCAGTAAGTATAGTATCAATAATCGCGAATATGTTAGTTTTGCCATTCGTGCCAATTGCAATGCTTTTTGTATTTTTGACGGGAATTTCTTCTTTATTTTCACCCATCGCCCAATTCTTCGGGTTTATTTCGGATTTAATTTTGAAATATTCGATCTTTATTATAGACTGGTTTTCGAAAATCAAAGGCGCACAAATTGAGTTTAAAATGGATTTTTCTGGGCTAGTTATTTTTTACGGTTGCCTAATAGTTGCAGTTACATTTCTTTCTATAGTTTGCTGCAAAGATAGAAGGCTTAATATTGAAAACACTTTAAGCGAATGAATTTATGTGGTATAATAGTTTTTGTGAAAAATTTCGAAAGAGAAATAAATTCTACCG
>BNJU01000303.1_pt1 | contig 14502 bp, 22 predicted proteins | sample 8539281 | NCBI WGS metagenome assembly BNJU01 (sample SAMD00202456, study PRJDB9452) | human saliva metagenome | isolation source: human saliva | place: Japan
GTCCCGATGCTGGTGGGAATCGAAACCAGGTGCAGAAGCGGAGAGGAATATAACCGCAGTGAATATAACAGACGCGCGAATTAGGGTGCCGAAATGCGTGTAGATGTTCATTTTGACGTGCGTTTTATTACCCTCAAAACAGGTGACAGACTGTCCCATTTACGAAATAACCACATACTTTTTCGATAAGTTTTGTTGGCCAGATTTTCCCCAAGGACAATACGATGCCGTCACAGTGGTGGATTTCCCTTAACTCCGTACAGTTGCCTGTGCGTATGGAACACATTCATCGCAACTACCCGATGGTTCGATGTTGGGGATGCCCACTGGACCACGCGATAAGTCTTCTATTCCATTTCCCCACCGCAGAACGGCATGGGGGAATACGGATTCAGCTTGACTGCTTGTTGACGAGCTATCAGACATTCTGCTTGATCGGCTGAACGATGACCCAACGTTGCGGCTGGGAGAACACCACACCAGCGTGAGCGCGCTCGACATGACTCACTTGCAGAGCTGGATGATCTTGCACACTGGCGGCACGCCGCAGTGGGATGATTGCGTTACTCACTCACAACGCATCGTTCTGGCTCCGCAATTTCCCCCTGCCGAATATTCTGCCATTCTGCGCGGACTCTTCGCAGCATTGGGAGCGTTGGAGCGATGTGCAGGACGTTGATTTCGTGACCTCCTGCATGCAGTCTGGGTCGTACGGTATGGGCAAGTGATCTCAACCCTTTCCAGCACCACAGTGGATTTTCACCGCCAGATCATTTCCGGTTGCATTGGGGAACTCCACCTGCGTTGCGACGACCGCGAACTCGCACCCATTGCCGATAAATTACTGCGACTCGCACCCTACTCAGGTATCGGGAGTCACGTTGAAAGGTTGCGGGGTGTGCGAAGTAAATCCGGTTAGCCCAGTGAATGCGAAATCGGGGCGATCAAGGCCAGCGCGATCAGCACCCGCACGGAGGTAACTGCATGTCATGGCTTGCTGAACATGCTTTCTCGGAGCGCAGCCTCGGGGATCGCATGGAAGAAAGTGCAGAAACGAGAATCCGACGATGGGAACCTCGCACCCAGCATTCTGAAATTCCAGGAAGACGCAGAAGAAAAAATACTGCGCTTATCAGAAGCGCTTCTCGATGGAAGCTACAAGCCATACCAGTTCACCGAAGTTGACATTGAAACAAACGGCAAAGAACGCACCTGCACATCCCTGCAGTACAAGACGCATTGTCGCCCGCGCGATACTCGCCACAACCACCTCCCGTGCTGATCCATTGCCTGGCGCGCGCCCGCGTGCTTGGATACCGCCTGGATTAGGCGTGGCCGATGCTGTGCAAGCAGTTGTTTGACGCCCTGCGAGGCTGGGAAGCTCTAGCGGCGTCGCGAAGCGATGCGTTGACGATTGTTTCACTTCCTCTCACCCGATATTGCGTATTTGATCGCTTCGCCCAGGCGGTGCACGCCACCGACATCACCGATGTGGTGGAACGACTGCTCGCTGAACAGTAGGCAACGGAAAAATACGCGGGTACAACGCTTCCTGCTTTCCTCGGCCGCCCGCTCTCGGTGCTGATGAACCTTGTTCTTGCATGAACCGTTGGACGACGCCTCAACGCCGCGTGACTCACCGTTGTCCGCTATGCCGACGACATTGTAGGTCGGCGAGTCGATGAAGAACTCGAAGACGCCGCCCGGATTCTGTCACGCCATACGGCACGGTGAGTCTAACATGCAAACTCGGCGAAGACAAAACCGACATCGTCGACCTTCGACGGCGGCCTTTGCTCCGGCGAGAGATCTCGCCCGAAACGCCCACCGCCATGCCGCTCCAACGCGTCCAAGAACCTGAAAATAGGGTTATTTGTATTTGGGTTTGCAGACAGCGTACCTCCGCATCTACAACGGCAGACTGATTGTTGAAAATCGTGAGAAAGCCAGCTGGAATGACGACAGTGGCGGTAAAGATGATGGAAGCCCACCATACTTTCGATATCCCCAGCGGACATGTCAGCCGCATCGTCGCGTTGGATCCGTGGCCACATCAGCTGGAGTCTCGATCATGGGCGATGCGCAATGGCGTAGATATAGTACTAGGCAGTAGACGCGGAACGTACTTGGGTGTCATGCAGGGAGCCACAACAAAAGCCCACGCAACTCGGCTCATCGCCCAAGTAGAAATCAATGACACACCGCGCCAACTAGAAATCAGCTGCGCTATCATTCGAGCGAAAATCCACAAACAAATCGTCGTGCTACAGCGGTTTTAGCAAAACGCGAATCCGAGGAAAAAGTCAGCAACGCGATCACCAACATGCGCAAATTCATGTCGATGCTCGACGATGCCGTGAGCATCGACGAAGCCATGGGTCTTGAAGGCGCTGCAGCAAAAGAATACTTCGCCGCCTATGGGTCACTTTTACCTGATGAACTGGCCTTTAGTACACGTTCACGACGGCCGCCCCTAGACCTAGCAAATGCATCCCTTTCGTTCCTCTACACGGTACTACTCGGAGAATGTGTCACCGCATTACGAGCAGCCGGATTAGAACCTGGCCTTGGGGTACTCCACAGTCCACAAGGAAAACGGCCGAGCCTCGCACTTGACCTGCTCGAAGAATTCCGGCCACTTGTCGCGGACCAAGTAGTACTCAACGCTGCACGACGAAATCGCCTGACCAGCAAGCACGCACGCAAAAACCCTGAAGGACAGGGCATACTACTCACCAAAAGGGCGGGAAGAAATACTCAAAAGCATACGAAGAACGAATGCTACTGAGTGGTCAAAGGCTCACTTCCAGACTTCACAGGAAGCATACGTGGACATCTCTACCGACAAGCACAACGCCTAGCTGGTGCGATTACACGCGACGACTACGAATGGAGTGGAATGTCATGGCGATGATGAACATTGTGGCCTACGATGTGCAGAACAATAATAATCGTCCAAAAATAGCCGCGCGACTCCAAGCACACGGCAACCGCATCCAGCGATCAGTCTTCCTGATCACCATTGAGCGCAACGAACTAGACGCACTCATCGAACAAATCGAAACAGTTCATGGACCACAACCACGACAGCCTGATCGTTCTACGGCAATGCCAAACCTGCTGGTCCCACGCGAAATTGAGAGGACAAGTAGATGATGACCACGACGAACTCTGTTGGACAGTTATGTGACATGACCAGGGCTAATACCGGGGTGCAAAAACCGGCTCTGAGAAAACTCGATACCGGCGTTTGGTGTGTAGTGGGTTGAACTGGTGTTTTTATCGTGACGAGAAAGCAAATGTGGGAATGTGATCCATCTCGACGGAGTGTGTAAACCGTTTTTCCGCCGCTGGTCAGAGGGGTGTTTTTCTGGTAGGGTCAGATACCAAGTACCGCGATATAGCGGATGAAAAACAGTACTCCTTTTCGGTGTAAAAGCCCCTGATCTCAGGTCAGATACCGTACCGCGATATAGCGGATGAAAAACCAGTACTGTAGCCCTTGGTAGCTTCCGCGATCCGCTCGTCGGATACCGCGACCGCGATATAGCGGATGAAAACTCACCGAGTTCGTCTATATTACCTGAAAAAGAGTCAGATACCAAGTACCGCGATATAGCGGATGAAAACTCGGATGTGACGGCTACCACGGCCTGCCATGGTAGAGTCAGATACCAAGCTACCGCGATATAGCGGATGAAAAACAATCATGGCATGCGATACCATATAATTTTCTAAAGGTCAGATACCAAGTACCGCGATATAGCGGATGAAAACCCATAGCGTCCCATTCCTGAGCGTAGTACTCAGTGGAATCGTCAGATACCGAGCACCGCGATATAGCGGATGAAAAACTTTCCACCCTGCTAGGTGAGCTTGCATTCTGAAATTTGTCGAAACCAGGTACCGCGATATAGCGGATGGAAACTGACTTTCCCCACTGCATGATTAACTCCATACCCCGCATTTGGAAGCCAAGTACCGCGATATAGCGAATGGAAACACAATACCGTTTTAGACTCGACGCAGTCAGCCTTTTCGCTGGAAGCCAAGTACGACGATATAGCGGATAGAGCCACTGAAACAAAAATCCGTCAGACTCGATATCGAGCCTGACGGATTTAGTAGATATTTTGCCCTACTATTGTTCACTTACGAGCTGGAGACACATAACCATACCTTCCAACTTCCGATACTGTTCCTCAAGCGACATCTGAGATGGATGAACGCGCGTATCCGCCAGCTTTCTTCAGGCCCTCCTCTGCTAGGGCTCCCAATTCAAAATAATCAAGTTTTCCCACAAAAGACGTACACTGGCGTCCTGGATTCAGCAAATCAAAAGCTTGCCCCCAACGACAAATGAAATCGTCTTCGGCAGACGTGCACAAAACTATTGGCACATCGCTGTCATCCAATTCACCTCGAAATCGCATCGCCTCCGATATCAAATATAGCACGTCAAACAGTAGTTCTTTTGCGTAAATATTTTTATATAGTATAGCACCACCATTTTCGAGACTCACCTTGTAAATCTTATGAATTTCCCCCTTTGATGCATCATCGTTAATAATCTTGGCTTCATTAAAAGAATCCTTAGGCTTAAGCGAAAAACGATAGCCGACATCAAACAAGTTTCCCAATTCTGGTTCACGCCCATTGGTTAAACTAACTAGCATAACCCATTCCAGAGAGACGCTCTACTGTGGATAAAAAGAAGACTCGGAGAAGAAAAACTGTACGGCTTATGATCAGTGGAGGCTAAAATATCGTTCACATTTGCAGCATGACTATCATCAAGGCTGTCGATATAATTTTCTATATCTACAGGAAGCCAACGAGGCCACTTATTCGCCGGAATATCTTTTTTCTCCTTTTCAAAAGTTGGCATCTCAACTAGCTCTATTACGTTTGGAAAATATATCTGAGAACCAAAGGCCAAGGCGGCAGGAAATAGAATATTAGGGACAATCAAATAACCAGTAGAAACATCATCCTCGTTCATCGAGTCCTGCATACGCTGATATACTAAATTAATATCGTCAACCCAATCAAATCCATAGGAACTTGGCACCGATAATTTATGCGTAATAGCTCGATAATCTTGATATCCGGCACCTTCCACTAGTGCCTTAAACGAGGCACCGTGATCGTCCTCATCCTCACGCCAAGAACACCTACATAATAACCAGTTCCCCACTTTGATAGGCTATGCGGACGAATCCAAAATACGATAACAGCGGATATAAGCATAAATACTACAATAACCACTGATGCGTAACCTATTACAAGTGCACTATCAGCTTTTGTTAGCTCAAATATTCTCGTCGCTAACACGCCACCAATTGAGGCTATAATGACAGCACTTCCCGCTAGTACATAATCCCATACCTGAGTCCTGATCCTTCTCCCGAGCTTTTTAAGCATTAAATCTTTTCACTACCTAAGGCTAATGAACTCAACAGATGTTGCAGGATTGTCATTCCTGCGAGCGACAAATATTGTCGCACCTGCTAGCAGATTTCCCAATCCCCAAGAAAATGAGTTGCTCTCATTTTCTTGTACCACACATTTTTTACTATCAGACCCCCCTTCAGAAAACGCCAGTTTGATAGCTAACAAAAACCCTGATTTGAGGCTATGATCGACACGAATACGAATATATTGACCGTCTCCCCATCCCCAAATATGAGTCGCAAACGGCGGTATAGAGTCTGGAAAATCTTTCACGAGGTGAATACCTTTGAACGGAACTGTGGTGTCTGAGTCCGTCCAAAACCACGCTGATCCCCTCGGTTGGGATTTCACGAAAGTTAGAAACATAAATCTTATCAATATAGGCATCTCTCATTACCATCACCTACTCCACTTTATTCTTCTTTCAAAGTTTTTAACCTCTGATTTAAGTTTTTCTACGTCAATAGCCGGCAGGCAAGATATATTCGCTCTTACTATTCGAAAACAATTAGTCGGCCATAGCCGCGCTTATTCCCCCGCCAATACCAATCATTCCATCATGAATATCGCGAACAACATGCTTGATCAGATTATTACACTCTGAATATTTTTCTTTATCCGGAAAAATCAATAGCAAGCTCCGTCAGGAAACCCTGCGGTACACATTGCCATGTAAATTTTGCGAATCTTTGCACTCACCCGAGAACCGATCAATAGCTACGTGTTCACGGCGCTGAAGCGGCCTTCATCTAACTTTTTGTCGTTGGTGTCAACAAAGTAGCTGTCTCGGAACCTTAGCAAGCCGCGACCTGTATCCGACGAGCCAAACATGACGTTCGCGACGTCGTTAGCCAAATCACGACTATCAACAAGAGTGATAATCGTTTTCAACCTATTCCGGAATACACTCTTTCCATGAGGTTGCGGGAATAGCCGGATAGCCGAACTGCTGGTAAATACGAATTTCGCCAGATTCAGGCTTTTCGAAACCAACATGCACTGGTTCCTTCAGCTCAAATTTTACGGTAATATGAGCAGTCTCGGTATTTGATTTTATGCTTAGTGAATCACGCTCTATCTTGCCATTTAATTTTTCAGGAACGTTCTCTAAAACACCGTCAAAAAAGCCTCGCTTTTCAAATAGCCACCAATGTAATCCTTCGTCGCTGGCAAGATTCAGAGAATGCGCACGGCTTTTTCAACTTTGCCGCGTCCTAACCCGGACACTACTGACCATCGCCCAGCTGGGGCTGCCATTTTTCGAGAACCTTATCAAACTGGCTTACGTGAGAGTATTTATCACTTGCGTGCCCCCTGAACCTGTACGATGATTCGATATGACGTGGGCTCAACAATCTCCTCGTTACGAAGCATGCGATTCAGCGCAGCACCAGTCTCACGGTTAATAGCAGTGCGGTGACGTATCAATGTCTCCGGCTTCTTATTCACCAAAGTTGCGCTCAGCGATTTCAAACTGACGCTTGCCGCAGTAATGGTCTTCTTGTTTTGCCGTCAGATTCAACGCTTAACGTAACGTGACCGAACAGCCTCGGTCGCTTCCAGCAGCATCGCCAGATAGCACCTTCATCGCCGTTGAGCGGAGGCTACCGGCGATTGATGGGCCAGACAGAACTGGATCATTAGTCCTGGGGTTTTTGAACAAATGGAATATCGATTTCGTCGCTGAGCGTCGATAACCGCCAATCAACCATGGTTCTTCAAACTTCAAAATCAATCGCATACAGTGTTGTCCAGTTACCTTCGGACATCACACTCCCCTTCCTTCAGCGTAAGATTGAACGAGCTGAACTTCGCCGAAACCTTCGTTTTGTCGTAAACCAATCCTTGTCCCTAGATCGCGCAGAACTTTGGTATCCCAACCGCGTAAAAGCGCGGCACTACCAGGTGCAAGTGCCCTCCCGTAGGCTTCTGCATACCTGCGATGCTGTTCCCATCCAGACTCTGTTGTTGGGCGGGTCAGGTATCTACAACCTCACCACCATGTGATGCACGATCCGATAACCATTCTTTGAGGTCAAGCTCTGGAAAACGCAGATCATCGACGAGTATCGCTGGCGACCTGAGATACAGTGCTACAAGATTGCTGTCCTGTGGTGGTGTGACATTCGGCGGAGGTGTATCCATCTTTGTTGCCCTCCAACTGACACGGCCAAGTACCGATCGCTTACCACCGATAGAAATGCGACGATCAGTGGTTATCCATTTGACAGCCATGTCGTGGTAAAGTGACTCCCTATTGATGCGCAGGGTTCCCTGGAACGTAACGTCTCCTTTAAAGACCTCACGCGAAAATAGGTTCTGTTCCAGGGCGACACCACGTTCCGTTAACGCAGTGGTAGTAGCATTGTGAGACCAGTCCCTTGGGACGCTCCACCCCTTCCCATACCTCAAGTTTCCTCCACAGGCAGGGCAGTTCTCTGGCTGATCAGTCTTTTCCGCCGAAGGAAAGCGAAAATCACGGCAGTCAGGCTGGTTCTGGTACTTACATAGCAAGGTTGAAACGGGAACGAAATCAGCCCTCTCTACCGTTACGCCAGGAACTGCTGACGAACATGCATGTTATTTGCAAAAGATCGTCAAACGACTGCTGCATGTCGTTCTTGTAATATCCTCGTGACCAGGATCGATATCACTCCACCACGCTGCAAACGAGCGCACCTCGAATACCACTTCCACGAACAATATCCGCATGCGCTTCAAAAAGCGAACCTCATCACCGCGTCCAACTGACACCCGAGATAGTGGTGTCCAACAGGTAGGAAAGTAGTGTAATCAGTCATTCATCGGCTCTCCCTCAAGATCTTGATGATCTCTTCTTCGCTACTATCCCTCGCCGGATATGGGCATATACTGCCCAGCCATGCACTGACGACGCATCGCTCCAAAGTTGGTGACGCTGCTGCGCCGCAGCGCACAGTATGCCTTATGCTGTTTTCAGTTCGAGTCTTCCATGCTCACTAGTTGCTCAACGGTAAAGCTAGCTGGTTCAGCCCAACACTGATCGTGAAAACTAGTTGATGCTCGTCAGTGAGCCCTGAATCAGGTTATCTGGATCATTGCTACACGGTTGAAAGGTGCGGATACTATGGTTTTCCTTTTGAGGGATCTACGTGAAAACCACCATTTACCTGGCTGATCGACTGTGCCAAACACATCATCAATGACTTCTTTGCAGCTTAAAGGAACATTGGCGGCCTCCGCGCGCATCCTTCCTTAATACTGCTTCCTGGAATTAAAATATCCTGGTTAACCCGCGAACGTCTGCTCCGTCTCCAGCCGCCTCGCCGCTGACAAGAAAAGGGACCACGAAACTTAATTTCAAAAGATAAACTCAACGGCACTCATGATGAGCTCTTCTCCTTGTCACCAGCGTTATTTGGCCACTAACGCGCACGATGAAGATCTGCTTTGAGAGTATTGATGTCAATATAAATTTTCTCATCTTCTTCATCGCGTGTACGGATTATCCATTTTCGAGGTATTCGAACACTCTTCAAGCCATTTGCCTCGACGTTTCCCGGAACTTTTGGGATGCTCTTGTTTCACGCAATCATCTGATTGCGAGATTATGCTGCGCTTGAGGAGTAAGCATTCCGATCACATCAGGAACCTTGCTCTCATCTTTTAGCTGACTAGAAGCATCTTTCTATATGAAATTACGATCTTATCTTCAGTGTACTGCGAGTTGCCCCACCTCGGTAAGGTCCATCCAGCAAATTGCCGATTGTTTTCCTTGAGTTGTTTGCTTTTGCGCATAGCTCAAAGCTTCCTCAGCCTTATGCCTACACTCATAGAACGGGTAGCTATAGCGGGAAAAACACCATACCGACACCCAAAGAAACATTACTGACTAGATCCTCTAGTTCATTCTTGACATCTTTACTCAGCGGGACCTCGTCGATATCAGCAAGATAATACTCTTTTATTTCCTCAAAAGACTTAATTAGCTCAACCGCGAACCTCCAAGCCTGATCCGCTACTACACTTACTAGAACATCATCGCCACCGACGTAGTGTGGAATTACGACGCGTGCTCATTTTCACCCTCCCCTCGAACCTCATTAGCCGCCTTATTCACAGCTTCCTCTGTACAAAACGTGAGCCACGCTATAGCTTCTGTCTTTATCTTTGCAAGTTCCGCATGCTGATTAAACTTATCAAATAACGCACCAATCCTGTTACCATCCGCACATATGTAGCAATATGATTTCTGCAACCTCTGGCCAGAGAATCCTTTTCCCCGACTCAAACGGCAAGGTCATCAAAAATCTTCTGGAAGCGACCATCCTCCCCAATACAAAAATCATCAGATGAGGCATTTTCAAAGCGACTTAGAACAATCTTTTTCCAAGATATTCATCTACTTTCTCAAACGACTTTATAGACGGTTCTGACTTACATCCAGTACAGGACGACAATCCCGAAAACTCCGAAAACAGAAGGAACAAGCTGATAAGATCGTTCTGAGGAGTCCTTCATCGCTGCAAGCTGATAAGCTTCAAGAAAAGTATTAGCCCGACAACACCAACCAGACCAATCAACTCCGGGTATTCTATCATTGAGGTGCAGCAGTAACTTTTTTGCAACCTCGTCTGCGCGCTCATCAGTTACCGCAAGTGAATCTAGATTTTTAAGACAACGACTCCATCAATATCACCAGCCTCAGCTGCGACCTCAAGGTCACTAAAACCTTCATCGTTCAGCCATTTCTCTATTTCATGCTTTGAGGTTTCTTTGCTTAGCAACAACGATCCGCCGCGGACATACTTTAACTTTACCGGCTTAGATATCCATGTTTGAATACGCTTTGCCCCTAATATCGATGTAAAATGTTTTCCATTATCGCTACCATTCCAATGTCTGGTCGTCACGTCTAGGCTGTGAGTAATCTGCAGGCTTTAGTATTGGCAGGGTTTCCATTCGCCCCAATATGTGCCCTTGTTTCCACCACCCGCTGCGCCTCTATTTTCAACAAAAATCTGTATGATCTCATGAAACTTTTGGACCCATACTGCTCCCAGGAGCGTTGGGAGGGTAGGTAACAAGATCTTTACATCCCCAACCCATCAAGATCCATCAACCTTGTTAGCGTTCTGACGTTGTCAACGATTTTTCTTTCGACTCCCATCAGAAATCACTCGTCCTCAATGTCTTTCAAAGTTATTCCATCTATCAGAAGCTACCCCTAACGCCGTACTCGCTGAGCTATCTCCATCACTATCAAACTCGGCACTATTGTCAAGGTAGCGTTCCTTCGAGCGAAAAACCTTATATGAAATTATGCTTGGGGATACAGGAACCAAAGCCAAGGTATGCCCTCCCAGTCGCACGACCGGCACCTCCGGACCTTTAACTTTGAATGATCTCGAACAAAGACACCGAGTTTAAAAGACACTATAATGATGCCAGCTGAGCGCTTGTAATCTGGTCAAAAGTCACTTCACCTTTAAGGACCGTTTTGTTTTTATTGTCACCAACAAAAACCAACCTACGCTTAGTGATCAACTCATCTTTAGCACCATCGAATTTTTCGTAATGAACACGACCGTGATTCCTTCTGCAATGGGTCGTGGTTCCAGTAAAATTTCCGTCCGCGAGCTCCGTTCGACATTTTTATCTTGCGGCGATCCCAATGAGATGTAGTCTCTCCTTCATTGGCCATATCAACACTTGGCTTACCTTGCAGCTTTCTTGGATTCGCTGTATAAAACTGCCCGTTGGAAGGTTTAGGTGAAGATAGAGCATAATCTCTTTCTCGGCAGAGATGCTTGCCCCATTGCCTTTTAGCTCCAGGCTTCCAAAACGAACATGACCTGCATATCCTAGACCCTTTTCATACTTTCTTTTTCAGGCCCGACAGCTCCAAACAGGAGCACGACAAACATACCCCATGCTCTGCATCATTTGGGTCACATGAACGAAGATCACCTAGCAAAGTCACCTAAATGCATAACTTTTCCGCTGTTTTCTTCATTCTCAGGAAAAACTGCAACGCGGCGCCATATTGCACTGTAACTCAATTCAGCTATCTGTTCTTTATCGTCTACTTTTTCGATCCGTACCCAAAGCGCATCTCCAGGCGAAAATATACCATTTTGCGAAAAGACGTTTCCGAGAATTTCTTCCCTAGACCTTCTACCTCAATCTTATTTTGCAGTGTGCCTGTCTATATTTTTATTTTAAGTTTTTCCCTTCGCCGGTCATCAGTTCCGTCAACCTTGGCTTCAAAGTGTTTCACACTCATCGCTTTACATAAGTGCATCCGCATATACATCGATTTTTTGACGCCCAATGCCAAGCACGCATTTTTGACGAGTTCCACCATCGGTAGATAATGATGACATGATCATCGGACGAATAAGTATCAATATTTCCATCTCTTCTCTGCCCAAATTCACGAGGCTCATACACCTTTGGCTCGATTATTTTTCGTCACCACATCAGAATCACGGAAACGAACGATATCACCTGTTTGAGGAAGCTCCTTCTTTTTCTTGTTTTTTGGCATGCACAATAAACCTTCTGCATTAATCCAAATGGTTTTTCCCTTTGTACGACGGATACTTAGAGACTTTGCCTTTATCGTCTACCTCCTCGACTACTCCTATCGTCCAATCTGATTTATCAGTCCTTTGACCTTTAACAGAAGCCTCGCGATAGGACCGGAATGTAGTCTTGATCGACGACTGACATGCATCCATATCGCCTCATGCAGTGATCGCATGGCGCCTTTTACGCTTGAGTCCAGGAACTCTTATTTTTTCCAGTTTTCGCCAGTTAACTCATGCCATCCTTCTTCTTCTGCCTTCTCTGGAAGTAGCAGCGGGACTTTAGTTCCCACTCAACCATGAAGCTTCCGGTATACAACTCCTCTTTTTGGCTCCTGATCCGTTATGCAGCTGTATTTGCTCTTTTTGATTGATTCAGGAAGAGAACAAACGTGTATGGGTTAACAAACTTGGTCATTGGTAGACCTTTCAATATATTTTGTACTACTAGCCATTATGGCCGTTTTCTTCATAGTTTCGATACTCATGCCCACTTGGGAAAAGCATAAGTTTTTATTATACTTTTTACGGAGAGGGTTGAGATTTTGTTTGAAGCTTCTAATCCGCACAACCTCATCGTCACCGAGATCTGAGAGCTGATTACTTCTCGAATAGGTGCAACTGCACGCACATCAATTCTCAAAGTCGGCTGGTAGGCATGTCCATCAGCTGTTTTTAGGCGTTCATACGCCGTTACATCAGTAGGTATTAAGCAGCCTGCCCAGCAGAATAGCTAATGCAAATGGTCCGTGAAATGCAAGATGCAGTTCGGGACGGTGTGGAGCAGCACTTCTAATTTCGTCAACTATACGTTCACATAGGTCCCCTGCCCAACGAGGGTCAATGTTCTTATACGTTGACGAGATGATGACTTCTTTGTCAAAGCCTTCATTATCTTTTTTAACCATTTCGTTAAAAATTTCATAGTCTGCTGTATTCGTCACTGACACCAACACTGCGATACGTTTTTTGGAGGCTTCCACTTCTCCATAGGGACAGTTTAACCTCAACTTTGATAGCATCATCTGGAGCATCCTTGTCGCGTTCAGCTCGCCAAATGTAGTTTTTAATGTCTTTACTTCGACGGTTCCAGGTGTCCTATCTGGAAATGCCGCTCTGACTGCAAGCGCTGATGCAAGATGCGTACCTCAGTGATCTGCACCGTCATATTTTCAGGTAGTTTTCCTAGAGCATATTTCACTAGTGGCAATGCAATTTTAAGATCTTCAAGGCCTTGTTTTGATGGGTTTCCAGTTTCGTCAGCAGCCGGATTGATACGTATCTGCAAGTCACCCTATGACGCTTTCGATCGCCGTTGCAGGCGTCCTACTTTGGAGGTTAATGACGACGGTGTTACGCTCTTCCTCTTTTCCTTTTTGCATCTTTTTAGCAACATATTCGACCGTGCTTCAAAGCATCTTTGCATAGCAGCTTTTTCATCCCAGGTTGATCAAGAATGTTAAATTGATTGGATTTTTAAATGCTTTTTCTTGCTGAGTTCTCAAAAGCCCTGTCTGGTGCATCATAGTCAACTTCCTTTTCACTACCTCCAGGTTTCTGGCACAGTATTCGCAACTGCTAACGGAAAACTTGAATCTTTTGCCAAACTGCACAGCATCGGTGCTTCAAGATTAATTATCATATCGACTGTTTCATATCTTCTGTGACAATGAGCACTCCCCAGACGTTTCCCCGCTCAACACCTTTTCCAATGCCTCTGGGGTACTACCAGCTGGCATGTGATAAATGTCCCGCCAAACCTGCAGACCCACCGCGCGCAGAAGTGCCCCAATTTCGTTAGCATATTCTTTTCCATCATCCCGACGATAGAAATGAACACTGTTCCTTCGGGATTTGGTTTTCACGCTTTGACTCGCTTTATTTTACTCATGCTACCTCACTAACCAAGTGCATGGTGCGAAAAATATTGTTGACGTCTCATTATTTCAAGAACACAGCCAGGCGAAAAAGTGCTTTTGTGCAGCCGTCAACAATTCGCACATTTTTCTGGACTTACCATCTATTAGGTTAATGATTGCAACATTGAATACCAGATAAATATGACTTTTTAATTACCTAGATCACACTTTTTCACCCCCGTTATAGTTAACTGCCTAGTGTCGGGGGCAGGTAAGCTTTCCTGACAGCAAAAATGCCCCGCTTTTTGCATTAGCTCTGTATCATTCTGCCCGCATGCATGCCAACCCATCAATAGCTCACCACCCAGCACCCCTCAAATACTGCGCAGCACCTAACCGCGCACCCCAAACCCCGTGCCGTCGTCAGCACTTCCCACACCAAAACCGCCCCCTACCTAAAGAGGCACACAGCAACCAGCTCCTACCCTAATATCCCCGGCCCCATGGCGGCTGAGGTCACCATAAGGCTGGCGGATCGGGTAACGCGAAGATGGTCGCCGAGGATCATGAGTGTGCTTTCGTCGCCGTCAACGAGTTTGAGGTAAACGTCTGAGTCGCCG
>BNJU01000111.1_pt1 | contig 14490 bp, 20 predicted proteins | sample 8539281 | NCBI WGS metagenome assembly BNJU01 (sample SAMD00202456, study PRJDB9452) | human saliva metagenome | isolation source: human saliva | place: Japan
GCAGAGACTTGGATGCTTTCAAGGTAGCCTTTGCTAAGAACTACAATTCAGCTTCGGTCAACTTCGGCAAGGCCATCGATGAAATTGACAAGGCCATTAAACGGATGGAAGAAGTCAAGAAATTCCTGACCACATCAGAAAACCAACTGCGCCTTGCTAACAACAAATTGGATGATGTTTCCGTTAAAAAATTGACTAGGAAGAATCCGACTATGAAAGCCAAGTTTGATGCCTTGAAGGAAGACTAGGAGGCTCCAATGCAGATACGAAAAGCAACCATGAAAGATGCTGAAGCCCTACTGTCTTTATACGAAGACTTGGGCTATCCAACGACCGCTTCTAATCTGTCTCGACGTTTAGAAATGATTCTTTCTCAATCACATTATGGCTGTCTTCTAGCTGAAAGAAACGGAGAAATTTTAGGTTTCTTAGGTTATGCAAAGCTCTTCTTTTTTGAAGAAGATGGATCTTACTATCGTATTTTAGCTTTGTCAGTTGCAAAAGAAACAAGACGACAAGGAATTGCTAGTAGGCTAATCGATGAATTGAAAAAACAAGCTGTAAAAGAAGGAGTTAAGGCACTGGCTCTAAATAGTGGATTAACCGCTGAACGAAATGCTGCACATCAGTTTTATCAGGCAGTTGGATTTGAAAAAGTGACTGCCGGCTTTGCCTTGCATTTAAAAACTCAGCATAGATAAATCGTGAAAAAATAGTAGAGGGAACGAAGTAATGTCTTCAACAAAAGGGAAAACCTTATATTTTAACGATAAGAGCATGGACTATGTGACCTTTGGTAAAGGAAAGAAGTCTCTCGTTATCATACCAGGGTTGGGGGATGGGATTCAGACGGTTAAAGGTATGGATATGTCTTTTTCAATCACATACCGTATACTTGCCAAACGTTACAAAATTTATGTTTTTTCTCGAATCAATGAGCTGAGACAGGGCTATACGACGCGAGATATGGCAGCAGATGTAGCAGAAGCAATGGAGGTATTGAATATTACCAGTGCCTATGTTATGGGGATTTCGCAAGGTGGAATGATTGCCCAATGGCTAGCTGTAAACTTTCCAGAAAAGGTTGAAAAGTTAGTTTTGGCTGTTACAACTGCAAAACTAAGTAATCTAGGTAGGGATAGAATTAGTTGTTGGCTGAACCTGAGTCAAACAGGAACTTATAAAGATCTGATGATTGATATCGCTCGTCATTCTTACACGACTAAATCCTTTGGAAAATTTAAATACCTTTATCGAATAATGGGAATTTTTGGTCATATTAAAGATAAACAACGTATTGATATTCAGTCTGTATCTTGTTTGAAACATGATAGTCTAGATTTTTTGGAAAAAATCAACTGCCCTACGTTAATCATTGGAGCAGAAAAAGATGATGTTCTTGGCATAGATGGTCCGTTTGGATTGCATCATCATATCAGAGGTAGCCAACTGATTATTTTACCAGGGTGTGGACATGCACTCTATGAACAGAATAAAGATTTCCAAAAAAGAGTTTTAGTATTTTTAGAAAGTTAATCAATGAACGGTATTATCAATTTAAAAAAAGAAGCGGGAATGACCTCGCATGATGCAGTTTTCAAGCTGCGTAGGATTTTAGGAACTAAGAAGATTGGTCATGGAGGAACTTTAGACCCTGATGTTGTCGGTGTTTTGCCGATTGCCGTCGGTAAGGCGACCCGCATGGTCGAGTTTATGCAGGACGAGGGAAAGGTTTATGAGGGTGAAATCACCCTAGGCTATTCAACGACGACTGAGGACGCTAGTGGTGAGGTAGTTGCAGAGACACCAGTTTTGTCACCTTTAGATGAGAATCTTGTTGATGAAGCAATCGCTAGTCTGACAGGTCCTATTACTCAGATCCCCCCTATGTACTCCGCTGTCAAGGTCAATGGTCGCAAACTCTATGAATATGCGCGTGCTGGTCAAGAAGTAGAGCGTCCAGAGCGTCAGGTGACGATTTATAGTTTCGAAAGAACCAGTCCCATTTCCTATATGGAGAATCTTGCTCGATTTAGCTTTCGTGTAAAATGTAGCAAAGGGACTTATATCCGTACCTTGTCAGTTGACTTGGGAGAAAAACTTGGCTATGCAGCTCATATGTCTCATTTAACACGAACAAGTGCTGCAGGCTTGCAGTTAGATGATGCTTTGACCTTGAATGAAATTGAGGAAAAGGTTCAAGCTGGTGAGTTAGACTTTCTTCATCCCTTAGAGATTGGTACAGGTGACTTAGTTAAGGTATATTTGACCCCAGAACAGGCAGAAGAAGTTCGTTTTGGTCGCTTTATTGAATTGGAGCAAACTGAGAAGGAATTGGCTGGTTTTGAAGGTGATAAGTTATTAGCCATTTTAGAGAAACGTGATACTCTTTATAAACCAAGAAAGGTTTTCAATTGATTAGAGCTGGTGGTAAAATTGCAGACTAATGTTTAACTTAAAAAAGCTGAAAGACAATTTAGTTTAGAAGAGAGATTGTTTTGAAAAAGGGTTGAAAAACACGGTGATATTTGACAGTTTTTGCTTGCTTATGATAATATTTAAATAAAGAAAAGCTAGAAAACTTTCAGAGGATATTATGAGTATTGAGATGACTGTTAGTGAGATTGCTGAGGTCTTGGGCTTGTCCCGCCAAGCAATCAATAACCGTGTCAAGGAATTACCTGAAGAAGATACGACTAAAAATGATAAAGGAGTCACTGTGGTAACTCGCAGTGGCTTGATTAAAGCTTTGAAGAAATCTACAAAAAAACCATTTTTTGAAGATGAACCTGTTAGTGATGATGTGAAGCAACGTGAGTTAATGGAGATTCTTGTTGATGAAAAGAATGCTGAAATCATCCGTCTTTATGAGCAATTAAAAGCCAAAGACAAACAGTTAGCTGAGAAAGATGAACAGATGCGTGTTAAAGACCGTCAAATCGCAGAAAAAGATAAGCAATTGGATCAACAACAACAGTTAACCCTACAAGCCATGAAGGACCAAGAAAACCTTCAGTTGGAGTTGGATCAGGCTAAGCAAGAAGTACAAGCAACGAAGAAAGGCTTCTTTGCTCGCTTATTTGGAGGATAAGAAAAAACTGCTTGGTTTCTAGGTATAACCAAGTAGTTTCTTTTTACACATACAGTAAGGAATGGATAAGATGGAAAAATTAAGAGATTACATTTCATTTGATTTGGAATTTAATAAACACCAAGATAAAACTCACTTGATTCAGGTATCTGCTGTCCGTTTTAAAGATGGTGAAGAAATTGGAGCTTTTCGATTCATATGTTCATACGGACGTACCATTGAAAAAGTTTTTATAAACGGTTTAACGGGTATCACTTCTGAAACCTTGAAAGATGCTCCGATGGTGGAGGAAGTTCTTAAGAATTTTCAAGATTTTGTAGGGTGAATTACCCCTTGTTGGATACAATGCAGCCCAAGAGTGATTTACCGATTTTTATTGGAACATGGTTTGGATTATAGTAGCCAATATCTAGTCGATCTCTATGACGAAGCTTTTTGAGCGACGTAGTTCTGATCTTCATGGTATTGCCAATCTCAAGTTACAGACTGTGGCTGAATTTCTAGGATTCAAGGGCCAATCTCATAACAGTTTAGAGGATGCGCGAATGACTGCGCGTGTTTATGAAGCTTTTCTAGAATCTGATGAAAGTAGAATCTTACTGGACTCCAAGAGTAGTCTAAACTCTAATCCTTTCGGTGGTTTAGATTTATCACAGCTGTTTGATTAGGAGGTTTTATGAAACCTGAAAAAAACCTAAAAAAATTGGGTTTTAAAAAGATTTACCTGAATCTGGATAAAATCCTCTTTCTATTTTTTCTAATCTTCATGCTGGTAGATTATATTTGGTTGCCACTGAACTCATTGATAGCAGGCTTTTTACTAAGTCAGACGGGTTATTTGTTTATATCTTACAATAACATTTTTGCGATTATCAAAAATGCGCCCTTAATCAGCTTTGGTTTTTTAATCTTAATAGCCATTAACCTTTTAGTAGCCTATTTTCAAATTAGTCTTCTCTTCATTGGGGCTCGACACCTTCTCTATCATGAAAAACGAACCTTGATTGAGTATAGTCGCAAGGTCTTTCGTGAGAGTATAGCCTTCATGAAACGTCTGACTCTTTCCAAGGCCTTGTTTATCTTCGTATATATTGCTATGATTTTTTTCCGTTTATCAGGAAGATTTTTTTAAAATTTATTATTTTAATAAAATAGTGATACCTGAGTTTATTCAAACTTATATGGAAGACAAGTACTGGATGTGGTGGTTATCTATTTTTATCTTAACCATCCTATTTCTCTACATCTCAGTAAGAGTGATGTTTGCCCTTCCTAAAATTTTTTATGACAAGATGACAGTTAAGGATGCTGTAGTCTACAGTCTAGAAAAAACCAGGAATCATTTTTGGTTTTACGCTTGGCATCTCTTTCTAATCCTTGTCAAAACGAATCTTTTCTTTTACTTACTTCTAATCCCACTATTGGTTGGCCAGTTTTTAGTAGATGGTCTCACACATCGAGAATCATTGGTTCTTGCTATTTCGAACTATATTTTGATTAAAAATATCCACTATATGGCTTTGACTTACTTCTTGGTTAAGTTTACCTCCTTTTTAACTGGTGAGGAGTTGGATATTATGCCAAGACGAAAGAAAGATCATATCATGAGATGGGGTGTAATGGGGTGTGCAAGTGTCTTCTTTGCGATTGAGGGTTATGTTTATCTAGAGGCACCCGTAGTCAATCCTCCACTTGTCATCTCTCACAGAGGTGTTTCTAATGGAAATGGAGTCCAAAATACAGTTGAATCCTTAGAAAAAACAGCTCAGTTAAAACCAGATTTAGTCGAGATGGATGTGCAGGAAACCAAGGATGGTCAGTTTGTCATGATGCATGATGCTAACCTAAAAAGTTTAGCGGGATTAAATGTAACACCGCAAGACTTAACTTTAGATGAGTTGAAGCAATTAGATATTTATGAAAATGGTTATCAGACCAAAATATCCAGCTTTGATGATTATATAAATCGTGCCAATGACCTTCATCAGAAATTGCTGATCGAAATTAAAACGAGTCGAAAAGATAGTGCCCAAATGATGGATCATTTTCTAGATCAATATGGGGCAAAGATCAAAGTCTATGGGCATCAGATGCAATCTTTGGATTATCATGTTATTGAAAAAGTAACTCAGTATGATAAGGAAATTCCGGTCTATTTCATTCTGCCTTACAATTCCGTTTTTCCAAGAACGAATGCAACGGGCTATACCATGGAATATTCTACCTTAGATGAATATTTTGTAACCAAGCTTTGGAATACAAAACAAAAACTCTATGTATGGACAATCAATAGTTCGGAATCCTTTGATAAGTCCCTACGTTTGGGAGTTGATGGTATGATAACAGATGATCTAGAAAGAATTAAAGAAGAGCTTGAGACCGCTCAGGAAGATCCTGAATATACGGACTTGCTTCTCAAGAAAGCAGCAGAAATATTTACTTTCTAGGTAAGACAAAAGAGGCTGATGTTCAATTCAGCCTCTTTTTATGCTATTAGAATGGTAATTTACCAGCAAAAAGCCCCTAGTTTCTTTTTTTAGTTGCTTCATCAATTTGCTCAAGAGCAGCATTGACTGCTTGAACTGTCATATCTGAAAGAGTTTCAATATCTTCTGGGTCAACAACTGCTGGATTGAAATCAATTTTTGTAACTTTCTTGTCCCCTGTTAGTGTAGCAGTTACAAGGTTTTGGGCAGAAGTTCCAACGAAATTCTGTAGCAGCAAGTTCAGCCTGACTTTGCTCCATTTGTTTTTTTGAAGTTTTTTTGAGCTTGACGCATCATGTTTTTGCATATTCATCATGGTGGTATATAGCTTCCTTTTCTTTTATTTTTCCCTATTATTTTAACAATTTTTAACTAGAAAAGTCTATTTTTAATTTTAGTACTCTTTTTTCTATCTTAATTCATTTTAAGATTTCTTTAAGTTTTCTATACTATTCTAAAGAACTCTATATTAATCGAGACCTAGAAATGTCAGATTAGAACTCAATTTTTCTAAATCCATGCTCTTGATACTAGTTTCTAGCTAGAGTGACCTAGTATTTTTTTAAGATAGTGCTAGATTATGATATAATAGAAAAGAATGAGTTTTTTAAAACAAACTAAAGGAGTATCAATATGATTTATGCTGGAATTTTAGCAGGTGGAACTGGCACGCGCATGGGGATTAGTAATTTACCCAAACAATTTCTTGAGTTGGGAGATCGCCCAATCTTAATTCATACTATTGAAAAATTTGTCTTGGAACCAAGTATTGAAAAGATTGTAGTTGGAGTTCATGGTGACTGGGTTACACACGCAGAAGATTTAGTTGAAAAATTCCTACCACTTCACAAGTATCGTATTATCATCACAAAAGGTGGTGCGGATCGTAATTCTAGTATTGAAAAAATTATTGAAGCTATTGATGCTTACCGTCCACTGACAGCAGATGATATTGTGGTGACGCATGATTCAGTTCGTCCTTTCATCACTCTTCGAATGATTCAAGACAATATTGAACTCGCTAAAAACCATGATGCTGTCGATACCGTGGTTGAAGCGGTGGATACCATTGTTGAAAGTACAAATGGTCAGTTTATCACAGATATTCCAAATCGCGCTCATCTATACCAAGGACAGACTCCACAAACCTTCCGTTGTAAAGACTTTATTGAATTGTATGGTTCTTTATCAGCAGGAGAAAAAAAGAAATTTTGACAGATGCATGTAAAATCTTTGTCATTAAGGGTAAAGATGTAGCCTTAGCTAAGGGTGAATACTCAAATCTAAAAATTACTACAGTTACAGACTTGAAGATTGCTAAAAGCATGATTGAGAAAGACTAAAAACATGATTAATCAAATTTATCAACTGACGAAACCAAAGTTTATCAATATCAAATATCAAGAAGAAGAGATTGATCAAGAGAATCATATCCTTATTCGACCAAACTTTATGGCGGTTTGTCATGCAGATCAACGTTACTATCAAGGAAAACGTGATCCAAAAATATTATCTAAAAAGCTTCCAATGGCTATGATTCACGAGTCTTGTGGGACTGTTATTTCTGATCCCACAGGTACCTACAAAGTTGGCCAGAAGGTTGTCATGATTCCCAATCAACCACCTATGCAGAGTGATGAGGAATTTTATGAAAACTATATGACAGGAACTTATTTCTTGTCTAGTGGTTATGATGGCTTTATGCGTGAATTTGTTTCTTTACCTAAGGATCGTGTGGTAGCTTACGAGGACATCGAAGATACAGTAGCTGCAATTACTGAGTTTGTCAGTGTGGGCATGCACGCTATGAATCGCTTCTTGACGGTTTCACATAGCAGACGTCAGCGTATTGCAGTTATTGGTGATGGTAGTCTAGCCTTTGTAATGGCAAATATTATCAACTATACCTTGCCTGAAGCAGAGATTATTGTTATTGGTCGTCATTGGGAGAAACTTGAACTTTTTTCATTTGCAAAAGAGCTTTACATTACGGACAGTATTCCAGAAGATTTAAGTTTTGACCATGGTTTCGAATGCTGTGGTGGTGATGGATGCGGACCAGCTATCAATGATTTGATTCGGTATATTAAACCCCAAGGTACTATTTTGATGATGGGAGTAAGTGAGTATAAGGTTAATATCAATACTCGAGATTCACTTGAAAAAGGTTTGTTACTGGTAGGTTCTTCACGTTCTGGGCGAATTGACTTTGAAAAAGCTATCCAAATGATGGAGATTAAGAGATTTGCTAATCGTTTGAAAAATATCATTTATTTAGAAGAACCAGTCAGAGAAATCAAAGATATTCACCGAGTTTTTGCAACTGACTTAAATACCGCATTTAAGACAGTCTTTAAGTGGGAAGTATAATGGAGGATGATTGTGGAAAAAAATATTAAGGAAAAACTTACCTCTTTACTATCAACTGATGAAGATATTCTGAGCGTTGAACAATTAGGTGGTATGACCAATCAAAACTACTTGGTCAAAACAAGCTCAAACCAATATATTGTTAAGTTTTTTTCGGAAAAAGGTACAGATAAATTAATCGATCGCCAGAATGAGAAGTTCAATCTTGAATTGTTGAAAGATTTGAAAATTAGATGTAGAAAAATTATCTTTTCGATATTGAAGCAGGAATTAAGGTTAATCAATACATTGAAAATGCTGAGACACTTGATTCAACTATCATTAAAACCAAATTTGAAAAGATTGCACCAATTCTACAAACCATTCACGCTTCTGGTAAAGAATTAAAAGGAGAGTTTGCTCCTTTTGAGGAAATCAAAAAATATGAATCTTTGATTCAAGGGGAGATTTCCTATCCGAACTATGAAACTGTCAGAAAGTTAGTATTTTCTCTGAAAGACCAACTTGAAGAAATTGGTATCGATAAGAAATCATGTCACATTGATTTGGTTCCTGAAAATTTCATAGAAGGACCAGATGGTCACCTTTATCTCATTGATTGGGAATATTCATCTATGAATGATCCCATGTGGGATTTAGCCGCCCTTTTCCTAGAATCAGAGTTTTCTTTAGAAGAGGAAGAAAACTTCCTTAGTCATTATGAGAGCGATAAGACTCCAGTTTCAAGAGAAAAAATTCGTATCTACAAAATATTGCAAGATATTATTTGGAGTCTCTGGACTATCTACAAAGAAGAAAATGGTGCAGATTTCGGAGATTATGGAATCTCTCGTTACAATAGAGCTGTGAAGGAATTGGATTATATGGGAGGTTCTAATGAAGGCTAAAAATGGAGTTTCTTTTGGGCTACTATCAGGTGTGTTCTGGGGATTAGGATTAACTATTAGTGCTTATATCTTTTCAATATTCACGGATTTATCGCCCTTTGTAGTAGCAGCAGCACACGATTTCCTAAGTATTTTTATCTTGCTAGGATATCTTCTAGTTAAGGAAGGCAGAGTTCGTTTTTCAATCTTCTTGAACATTCGAAATGTCAGTGTTATCATCGGAGCTTTACTAGCTGGGTCCGATTGGTATGCAGGCCAATCTCTATGCGGTTAAGTATATTGGAGTTCATTAGCTTCGTCAGTCTCAGCTATTTATCCGGCAGTCTCAGTCTTGCTTGCCTTCTTCTTTTTGAAGCACAAGATTTCCAAAAATACAATTTTTGGTATCTTTCTAATCATTGCTGGGATTATTGCTCAGACCTATAAAGCAGAGCAGGTTAATTCTTTCTACATAGGTATTCTATGTGCTTTGATTTGTGCTTTTGCTTGGGGAAGTGAAAGTGTTCTAAGCTCCTTTGCTATGGAAAGTGACCTCAGCGAAATTGAAGCTCTCTTGATTCGTCAAGTTACATCCTTCTTGTCTTATCTTGTTATTGTGCTTTTCTCGCATCACTCATTTGCAGAAGTGGCAAATGGCCAATTGTTTGGTCTATTAATTGTCTTTGCAGCATTTAATATGATTTCTTATCTTGCCTACTATATGGCTATCAATCGATTGCAACCAGCAAAAGCAACTGGTCTAAATGTCAGTTATGTAGTTTGGACTGTCCTGTTTGCAGCAATGTTCTTGGGGACACCTCTGACTGTCTTGACCATTATAACTTCATTTGTTGTAATGGCTGGTGTTTATATTATCATTAAAGAATAAAGGAGAAAGCGCGTGAAAGCGATCATCTTAGCAGCGGGATTGGGAACTCGTTTAAGACCTATGACAGAAAACACTCCCAAAGCCTTGGTACAAGTTAATCAAAAACCTTTGGTTGAATATCAAATTGAATTTTTAAAAGAACGTGGAATTGATGATATTATCATCGTTGTAGGTTATTTGAAAGAACAATTCGACTACCTTAAAGAGAAGTATGGCGTTCGTTTGGTCTTCAACGACAAGTACGCTGATTACAATAATTTTTACTCACTTTACTTGGTAAAAGAAGAGTTGGCTAACAGCTACGTTATTGATGCTGATAACTATCTTTTCAAAAATATGTTCCGCAATGATATCGAGCGTTCAACATACTTCAGCGTTTATCGTGAAGACTGTGACAATGAATGGTTCCTAGTTTACGGAGAAGATTATAAAGTTCAAGATATCATCGTTGATAGTAAGAATGGTCGCATCCTGAGTGGTGTGTCATTCTGGGATGCTCCAACAGCGGAGAAAATTGTTGGATTTATCGACCAGGCCTATGCAAGCGGCGAATTTGTAGATCTCTACTGGGACAACATGGTTAAAGATAATATCAAAGAACTGGATGTTTACGTAGAGGAATTGGAAGAAAACTCTATCTATGAAATCGATAGTGTAAAAGATTATCAAAAATTGGAGCAGATTCTTTCTTCACAAAAATAAGTAAACTAAAATACGTCTGACACCTTACCTATTTTTGCTTGACTTTTTAGGGTTGATACAGTATACTAGTAAAAATTTAACCTTTAAGGGAAGTCCAGAGAGGCTCACAAGGTGTCAGATAGAAAATAGATTACACAAACTTCGAATAAACAAAGTTTATTTGATTCTTTTCTGTAAGTATCTTACTGAAACCTTGCGATTGCAAGGTTTCTTTTTCTGAACCCCTTGAAATTTAAGGAGGAAAAGTTATGAATCCAAATTGTAAAAAACGCATGGGTGCCATTCGCTTGGAAACCATGAAAGTAGTATCTCAACAGGAAATCGCACCAGCGATCTTTGAACTCCTACTTCAAGGAGAAATGGTTGAAGCTATGAAAGCAGGCCAATTTCTTCATTTACGAGTTCCTGATGATGCTCATCTCTTGCGGCGTCCGATTTCAATCTCGTCTATAGATAAGGCTAATAAACAATGCCGTCTTATCTATCGTATCGAAGGTTCTGGCACGGCAATTTTTTCAACCTTAAAAACAGGTGATAGCTTAGATGTTATGGGACCTCAGGGGAATGGTTTTGATTTATCTGATTTAGAGCAGCATAGTCGTGTTCTCTTAGTTGGTGGCGGAATTGGTGTGCCTCCTTTATTTGAAGTAGCTAAGCAACTGCATGAGCGTGGTGTAGATGTCACAACGGTTCTAGGATTTGCGACCAAAGATGCAGTTATTTTGGAAGATGAATTATCCCAATACAGCAAAGTCTTTGTAACGACTGATGATGGCTCTTATGGCATCAAGGGTAATGTCTCAGTTGTGATTAAGAAATTTGATAACGAATTCGATGCAATTTACTCATGCGGTGCACCTGGTATGATGAAATATATCAATCAAACCTTTTACGAGCATCCAAGAGCTTATCTATCTCTTGAATCCCGTATGGCCTGTGGTATGGGGGCTTGCTACGCTTGCGTCTTGAAAGTACCTGAAAGTGAAACAGTTAGTCAACGTGTCTGTGAAGATGGGCCTGTATTTAAAACAGGAACAGTAGTTTTATAAGGAGAGTGTCATGACTGCAAATCGATTACAAGTTTCTCTACCAGGTTTAGAATTAAAGAATCCTATCATTCCTGCTTCAGGCTGTTTTGGCTTTGGTCAAGAATATTCCAAATACTATGATTTAGACCTTTTAGGCTCTATCATGATTAAGGCGACTACGCTTGAACCAAGGTTTGGAAATCCAACTCCACGAGTGGCAGAAACACCTGCAGGTATGCTCAACGCTATTGGTTTACAAAATCCAGGTTTAGAGGTCGTTCTCTCTGAGAAACTGCCTTGGCTTCATAGAGAATACCCAAATCTTCCTATTATCGCCAATGTTGCTGGCTTTTCAAAACAAGAATACGCAGCCGTTTCTCATGGTATTTCCAAGGCAACTAACGTGAAAGCCATTGAGCTCAATATCTCTTGTCCTAACGTCGATCATGGAAATCATGGACTTTTAATTGGACAAGATCCTGAGTTGGCCTATGATGTGGTGAAGGCTGCCGTAGAAGCATCAGATGTGCCCGTTTACGTCAAATTAACGCCTAGTGTGACGGATATCGTGACTATTGCAAAAGCAGTAGAAGATGCTGGAGCTAGTGGTCTCACAATGATCAATACCCTTGTGGGGATGCGTTTTGACCTTAAAACCAGAAAGCCGATTATCGCAAATGGGACAGGTGGCATGTCTGGACCTGCTGTATTTCCTGTAGCTCTAAAACTAATCCGTCAAGTAGCTCAAACAACCAGGCTTCCAATCATTGGTATGGGAGGAGTGGATTCAGCTGAAGCGGCCTTAGAAATGTATCTGGCAGGAGCCTCAGCAATCGGTGTCGGAACAGCCAACTTTACGAATCCCTATGCTTGTCCAGATATTATCGAAAATCTACCAAAAGTCATGGATAAGTACGGGATCGAAAGTCTAGAAATGTTGCGAAAAGAAGTCAGAGAAAGTTTGCTCTAAGTTTTATGTACTGAATTCAGTCTAAATTGTTTTGAAAGCGCCATTTTTCTGGTATAATAAATACTATGATTATTACAGTACCTATTAAAACAGAAAAAGATATTGCAACACCAGGACCAAACGTCCTTGTACTAGGTTATTTTGATGGAGTTCACCTTGGACATCAAAAATTATTTGATATAGCTTCTAACATTGCTGCTGAAAAGCGCCAGGGAGTAGCTCTAGTAACTTTTAACGAATCACCAAAACTAACTCTGAATCAATACTCACCTGAACACTTATTGCATATTTTGAATGCTAGTGAACGTGAACGTCGATTGAAGCGAGCTGGAGTTGAGAGCTTGTATTTGATGGATTTTACTAGTCGAGTAGCAAATATGACTGCCCAAGAATTCATTGATACCTATGTCAAGGAAGCAAAGGCAGATACGATTGTAGTTGGTTTTGACTATACTCTTGGTTCAGATAGAAAAACAGCTGAGGATTTAAAAGAACTCTTCCATGGTGAAGTGGTTGTTGTTCCACCAGTTGAGGACGAAAAGGGGAAAATTAGTTCAACGCGCATTCGCCAAGCCATTCTAGAAGGAGATGTAAAAGAAGCAGGCAAACTTTTGGGATTCCCTTTACCAACGAGAGGTGTAGTGGTTCACGGAAATGCTCGAGGTCGAACTATTGGCTTCCCAACAGCTAATCTAGTCAACTTGGATAGGACATATATGCCAGCTGATGGTGTTTATGCCGTTGACGTTGAAATTCAAAGAAAAAGTCTATCGTGGTATGGCGAGTCTAGGTAAAAAAATGAAACCTTTGATGGCGAAGAAGAGCGTTTTTGAAGTTCATATCTTTGATTTTTTTCCGACGATATCTATGGGGAAACTGTCATCGTTTCCTGGTTGGACCGTATCCGTGATATGGTAAAATTTCGAAAGCGTTGATCAATTGGTTAAGCAACTAGAAGAAGATGAAAAGATAGCTAGACAATAATATCAGAAATAGTAGAGTTTGGGATTTTCTCAAACTCTTTTTTAGATAGGAAATTAACAATCTAAAAAAATGTATTTTAAAAAAACTGATCAATTTTTGATATAATTTAATTATCAAACTAAAGGAGACACTTATGTTTAAGGAAAAAAAGAAATAAAGGATTTATTTCTGCCCTAGTCATTGCGCTGATTTTTCTTGGCTTTGGCAGGATTGATGGGATTTTTTTGGGGAGTAAGCATAAAAAAATCCCACAAAAAGAATTTGCCAGTGATAGTTATTCAGGAGTTGAAGTACGAATGCCGGTTTATGATATCTATCCAGAAGTGGTAGGGGAAGTTGAAGGCGGAAGTGTACTTTATCTTGTCCAATATAGTAAGGACGGAGATGGAAAATATGCAGTGATCGAAGCTAGCGAGAATGATGCCACAATTAAAAGTATCATGGAGCAAGCAGAGGCGGGAACTCTTTACGATCATCCAGCAACTATAATTGGAACTCAACTACAACCACTTGCTACCAAAAAGAATAAGTCGAGAAATAATCGTATTGTCGATTTATCAGGCTTTTTAAAGTCTATCCTTGAACCATCATCAGTTGTTTATCAAAATATGAATAGCAATCTTTATTTAAGTACGACTGAACATGCCAATGATGGCTGGATATTTATCATTGGGGTGATTTTCTTTGGAGGAACAGGAGTGTTTTTAGTAGTAAGTGCCTTTCTTATTCGGAAAAAAACGGTCGCTTCACTGGAAGAGATTTATCAAACCTATCCTGAATTGCAAGGAAACGTTGAAAATATGGCTGGTTTAGCAGAATTTTATGATGAAAATCTAAAAGTAATTCTCTATAAAAACCACCTCATCACCTACTATAAAGGAACGCAAGCTTTAGATCTAAGAGATGTAGACCATCTTTATCTTGTAGAAACGAAGATTAATAAATCATTGTTTTTCGAAAAAAATTTATCAATTTTGTTATATCCGTAAGAATGGCAAGAAAAAAACAAGATATGGTTTTGAAATCAACAAAAACAGTTCAAGAAGACCTTGAAGAACTTTTGGAGTCTTATCTCAAAAAAATTATCCTGATATTCAACTTGAG
>BNJU01002779.1_pt1 | contig 14480 bp, 19 predicted proteins | sample 8539281 | NCBI WGS metagenome assembly BNJU01 (sample SAMD00202456, study PRJDB9452) | human saliva metagenome | isolation source: human saliva | place: Japan
CAACTTTCCTGTGAACTACTCCCGCTTTTAGAAGCGGGAGCTTCTTGGGAAGTATCTGCTTTTGCTAGCCAAATATATTTACCAAGCTCTTCGGACAGTCCCTGCCCTGTTTTCTTTTATTTTCTTAATATTCCAACATCGCTTTTCCAATGTTTTTTATATTCAATGCCGCATTGTAATCTCTATCAATTTCAATCCTACAGCACTCACATTTATAACTTCTTTCTGATAATTCCAGTTTCTCTTTAACATTTCCACATTTACTACAAGTTTTCGACGATGGAAACCACTTATCTATCTTCAAAAATTGTTTCCCTAAAAACATCAGTTTATACTCAAGCATCCTCAAAAACATTCCCCATCCATTATCTCCTACACTTTTCCCAAAATTTAATGCCTGACTCATCACTTTCATATTCAAATTTTCAACAACCACAACATTATACGTTTCAGACAATTTTTTTGATAATTTATGCAAAAAATCTCTTCGGCAATTTTTGATATACTCATGCAATCTTGATATTTTCTCTTTTTGTCTATACCAATTCTTTAGAAAATTTTACTTTTCTTGACAATGATTTCTGTAATTTTTTTCAATTTTTTTATCCAACATCCTAAAATATCTCGGATAATCAGCTCTTTGGTTTTCAGAACTGACAAATAATTCAGACATTGAAAAAAATCAAGTCCAATCACTTTATCATTACTTGACATTTTTTTGAATTTCTTTTTTTCAAATTCTGTCAAAACAGAAACATAGTAATTTCCATTACTGTTTGTCAATGTTACTGATTTTATCTTGTAATCCTTCGGTATTTCTCTATGATATTTTAATTTTATTCTTTTTCAATTTTGGCAAGACCAAATATTTATTCTCCTCAATTCGTATCGAATTGTTCACACAATTTGTTGTATAACTTTTTAACATTATTCTTTTTAGATTTGAACCTTGGAAATTTCGCTCTCTTCTGAAAAAAAGTTCGTAAACGATCGTCTTACATTTAATTGAGCATTTGAAAGTGCCAAACTGTCTACTTCTTTTTAGAAATTGATTTTTCATTTTTTTCAAACTGGCAGGTGTAATTATTTTTATTTTTTTCCAGTTTCTTCATAAATTTTTATTAGCAATATACAAAAATCGTATTGTAAACAAAACGAACACATCCAAAAGTCTTGTTTATCGACAATTCTTGATCTTTATTTGGATAAATCCTATATTTGAATGCTAAATTATATTTCATAAATTACACCTCCTTTTTGATTTTTGAATATTATTTTTTTAATTATTTCTCTTCGATATTTTTATACAAAAATTGTATCACAGGTGTATCCTTTTTTTCAACTTTTTAAGGCTCTTTGTCAAGAATGGGGGTGGAAAAAAAGTTCGGTAACCTAAGAGATTCTAAGCTGAATAAGCTTTTTTTAAGGTTGTCGATTTTTTTATCCCATAAGATAGCCTTTTTATTACTTTTTATCTTGTTATTTTTTTCCCTTCAACAAATCCATTATTTATATTATATTTTTTTGTATATTATTTATTTCTTTTTCCCAGTTTGATAGTGTTTCCCCTAGCTTAATACATTCCTTTATTCCTGATTCCTTCAGTTCTCCTATCAGGTTCTTCAGTTCATAACTGAATATTGTGACATCCTTTATTTCAAATATACTGAAAAATTTGTCCTAAGATCATAAGCCCTTGAAAATATCTCTGAAAGGTTCTTCAGTTTCTTTAGCCTCTTCTTCTGTGAAGGACTGAATGCACTGTTTGGATTCTTTGCTATAGCTTCCAGTATTTTTTGTATTCCCTGTACTTTGCATCTGAATTGAATAATCTTATCCTCACATCCCTTATCATCCAGTTTGCCTGCCTTATGACATGATATTTGTCTGCTACAATATCAGCATGTGGAAGACAGGAGTATACTGTATTCCTGAACTGCATAAACATGTCCATTCCAACCTTTTTTATACTGTCTTTATGACAGAGAAGGAATTCCCTTATGGTTGATGATTTCCTGTCTTTTAAAATATCTATCAGGATATGGTTTGTATCATATATTGCCAGCTGGTACTTTTCTTTATCTGCATTCCCCTTAAATTCATCAAGGTATACAGTTTCATAGTCCAGTTTTTTTATTTTGACATCTTTTATTTCAGGTCTGAATGTGGTAAAATTATTTTTCATAAATACAAATTCCTTTCTTATGTCTTTTTGGCAAAAACATAATACTATGAATTTGTTATTTATGCTATTTTTTTCTATTTCTTTTTCAACCCCATATATATTATAGAACCAGTTTTATTTTTAATATATTGAAAATAATGATAAAAAAACTTTTATTTTTATCTAAAATTATAAGTTTCAATGAAAGTTCTATGTAATTTTTTTATTTAATTATTTTACTTCGATAAACTGGGATTTGTTATTTAGTTTATAATCGTATTATTTTTATTAGCTATATCTTCTACAAACCTCTTATCATGCTCCACAAATATTAGTGTAGGCTTTGCTTCTTTTATAATTTCCTCAATCTGTATTCTCGATATTACATCTATATAATTCAGCGGTTCGTCCCAAACAAATAAATGAGCTGGTTTTGACAAACTTGCAGCAATTAAAACTTTCTTTTTTTGTCCATCGCTATAGTTCTTCATATCCATTTCAAATAATTCTCTTGCAAAATCTAATTTCCTAAGAATTGTTTTGCACAATGTTTCATCAACACCTTGCTTATGAATATACTCATTTAGGCTTCCTGTTAAATTAGATGTGTCTTGAGGAATATACGATATTTTTAAATTACTTGCTAATTTTACATCACCTGTATACTCATGATTTAGACCTAATAAAATTTTAATCAAGGTTGATTTTCCACTACCATTACATCCATATATGGCTACTATATCACCTTGTTTTATCTCAAAGTTTACATTACTTAATATCTGTCTTTCTCCATAGTATAATGATAAATCGCAAACTGATATTAGAGGATTTTTTGTGATGATGTAATGGATGCAATAATAGACTTTCCTTTATTTCAATATCTTTTTAGTAAATTTTTGTTTTTTTCTTCTATTGCCTTATTTTTGTCTATTCTCCAAATTCTTAGATTTTTTTCATCATCTTGGCTGACTGATGACCTATATGTCCTTTGTCTGGTTTTTACGCCAGATACTTTCACACCATTTTTTTAGTATTTTTCAATTTTATCAGACCAAATTTTACTTTGTCTAGCAGCTTCTTTTTAATCGTTTAATATCTTTTCTTAATTTCTCATTTTGACTGATTTCAAATCGGTCTTTCATCACTTTATTTTCATACCATGATGTAAAATTTCCTGATTGGACGTCAATAGAATTCCTGTTAATAGAAATTACATGATTGATACACCCATCTAAAAAAATCTCTATCATGAGATATAAGCAAAAAAACCTTTTTATTTTTTTCAGATATTCACTTACAACTTTTTCTTCCGTCCATATCTAAATGGTTTGTTGGTTCATCAATAAGTAAAAAAATCCATCTTCCTTTGTAAATAAAATCGCTAAAAGAATTTTTTTGTTTGCTCTCCTTTAGAGAGCATTTCAAACTCTCTATAAATAAGATTTTTCATCTATATTTAGCAAGTTAAGTTCTCTAAATAGTTTCCATTCTTCCTCATCTGATATTAGTTCTTTATATAACTCAATTCCTAATTTTGAAGCATCACTTATATTGGGTGGGAATTTAATAAAGTCAACGCTTTTGCTGATTTTCCCTTTATAAACTTCTTTGTTTAAAAGTAGCTTAAACAGTGTTGATTTTCCAATTCCATTTCTTCCTATTAACCCTGTTTTCCAGTTCGTATCAAATGAAAATGATACATTATCAAATATAGGTTTTACATAGCCATAATATGAGAAAGTGAGGTTTTCAATTTTAATTGTTGACACAAAAACACCCCCTCAAATTCATAATTTATCTTTTTCTTATTCGTTCATCATATCACTTTTCTAATTCTTATGTTAATCAGAAGAATTAGTTAATCTAAATTCATCAAGGTATACAGTTTCATAGTCCAGCTCCTTATGAGGAACTTCAATGTCATGAAATATCCTCATGACAGTTGATATGCTTGTATTTTCTTCCCTTCCTATTTGAGTGAATGACTTCATCTCAGAAAGTTTTTTTCTTATCTCATCCTTGACTTCGTTTGAGATGCTGCAGTTCCTGTCCACAATACCTATTGAGGAAGTTGTCCTTTTATTGCATATAGGACAGACATACCTCTGTTTTTCTATATGGAGGATAACTTTCCTGTTTCCATAACTAAGGTTTCTTATAGAAAGCCTACGACTTCTTGCTATTTTTTTGTTAAATATTCAAATTAATAAATTATTTACCTGAATACTTAATAATTTTACCACATTTTTTTATCAAAATAAATGCTGCTCATCTTAAATATTTTTCCCCAAATAATAAAATCCCCTAAAATAAAAGGGATTTTTATATTAAAAATTTTAAATTTTATTTTTAATCAAAAATTATATACTTATTCTTCTATTGAATAATCCATTGCCGCCATACGTTTATAATAATTCCAGTTATCCTTAGCATTTTTCAAATTTGTTTCCAGCAATTCTTTTGCCTTTTCAGGAAATTCTGCAGCCAAAGTTGCATATCTTCTTTCTCCTAGTAAAAATTCTTCATATTTTTCCCAAGCTGGATTTCTTGTATCCAATTGCAATGGATTTTTACCTTTTTCAACTAATCTTGGATCAAATCTAAAAATTGGCCAATATCCTACTTCTGTTGCCAGTTTTTCTTCTGTCTGGAATTTACCCATACCCGCTTTTATACCATGTTCAATACAAGGTGAATAAGCTATTACTATTGATGGTCCTGGATAAGCTTCAGCTTCTCTTATTGCTTTTAATGTCTGATTTTGGTTTGCTCCCATTGACACTTTGGCAACGTAGATATTTCCGTAAGTCATTAATATTGCGGCTAAATCTTTTTTCTTGGCTGGTTTTCCTGAGGCTGCAAATTTTGCAACTGCTCCAGTTCTTGAAGATTTTGATGATTGACCTCCTGTATTTGAGTAAACTTCTGTATCAAGTACAAGTATGTTTACGTCATCTCCAGAGGCTAGAACATGGTCAAGTCCACCAAACCCTATGTCGTAGGCCCATCCATCTCCACCAAACATCCAGATAGATTTTTTGATTAAGTATTGTTTTAATTCTAATATTTCTGAAATATTGTTTTTTACTTTTTCATTCGCATTTTCAGAATTTTCTTTTTCTAATGCTGCCACTAATTCATCACGTATTTCTGTAGTTTTATCTCCATCATCAAAATTTTTCTAAAAAAATTTATTAAATAATTCAAAAAGTTCTGAAGAAACATCTTCTTTTATTTCTTCCATTCTTTTTAAAATTCTGTGACGAATTGTATTTACAGCTTGGAACATTCCGTATCCATATTCGGCATTGTCTTCGAATAATGAAGATGCCCATGCAGGTCCGCAGCCATTTTGAGCAGTTGTATATGGTGTTGAAGGAGTAGAAGCACCATAAATCGAAGAACATCCAGTTGCATTTGCAACCATCATTCTTTCCCCGAATAACTGTGTCACCAACTTAATATACGGTGTTTCTCCACAACCAGCACAAGCTCCGGAAAATTCAAATAGCGGTTTTGCAAATTGTGAACCTTTTACTGTATTTTTTCCTAAAATTTTATCTTTATATGAAACATTGTTAAATAAATAATCTGTATATTCAATTTCATTTTTCTCAATTTGAGATTGAGTAGATTTCATGACAATCGCTTTTCCACGTGGTGCAGGACACACATCCACACAGGCACTGCATCCTGTACAGTCCAAAGGCGATACTTGAATTTTATAGTTCAACTCATTCATTCCACGTCCCAAAGCCTTTATTGTTGGCATTCCTTCAGGAGCTTTTTCCATTTCCTCTTTATCTAATAAAAACGGACGTATTACAGCGTGTGGACAAACATAGGCACATTGATTACATTGTATACACATGTCTGGTTGCCATTCTGGTACTTCTGACGCTACTCCTCTTTTTTCGTAATTTGCAGTTCCTGGTTGGAAAGTTCCGTCTACCATTCCTGTTTCTATAATTGATGAAACTGGTAATTCATTACCTTTCATATGGTTAATTGGGTCTACAATTTTTTTGATAAATTCAGGTTTTGCTGCTTCGATAATTTGTTCGTTTACTTCAAGGTCTGCCCATTCCGGCAATACTTCCACTTGCTCCAAACCATCAATTCCTCTGTCAATAGCATTCCAGTTCTTTTGAACTACGTCTTTTCCTTTTCTTCCATAACTTTTTTCTGCATATTCTTTCATATACTCTTTTGCTTCTTCATGCGGAATTACTTCTGAAAGATAGAAAAAGGCTGATTGCATAATTGTATTTGTTCTGTTTCCTAATCCAATTTCTTTAGCTAATTTTGTAGCATTTATAATGAAAAATTTAATTTTTTTTCTGGCTAATTCTCGTTTAATTTCATTTGGAATACTTGGAATTAATCTTTCTTTATCCCAAATTGTGTTTAATAGGAATGTTCCTCCTTCTTTTTAATCCAGAAATCATATCGTATTTTCCAAGGTATGCAGGTGCTGAACAAGCTACAAAACCTGGTCTTGTAACTAAGTAAGTTGAGTGAATTGGATCTTTACTGAATCTCAAATGTGATCTTGTCACTCCTCCTGCTTTTTTAGAATCGTACGCAAAATAACCTTGTGCATACAAGTCTGTTTTTATCTCCAATAATTTTTTTATTGAATTTTTTATTAGCTCCAACAGTTCCATCTGAACCAAGTCCGTAAAAATAGGCACTCTTTTCACATCTTCATTTCCTGTGAAAAACTTCTTCTTCAAGTGCAAGTGATGTAAATGTAACGTCATCAACAATTCCTATTGTAAAATTATTTTTAGGCTCTTTTTGTGCAATATTTTTGAATACTGCTACAATTTGTTCAGGTGTTGTATCTTTTGATGACAATCCATATCTTCCACCTACAATTTCAGGTGCATTTTCTTTTCCGTAATAAAGTGCTTTTACGTCCATGTATAATGGCTCTCCTAATGCTCCTGGCTCTTTTGTTCTGTCAAGTACGGCAATTTTTTTCACACTTTTTGGCATTGCATCGAAGAAATATTTGCTTGAAAAAAAGGTCTGTATAAGTGAACGTTTAGCACTCCTACATTTTTCTCCTTTTTTTATTTAAATAATCTACAACTTCTTTAATAGTTTCGTTTACGGAACCCATCGCAACAATAACTCTTTCGGCGTTTTCTGCTCCGTAATAAACAAATGGTGCATAATATCTTCCTGTTTTTTCACTAATTTTTTTCATGTAGTCGTTTATAATATCAGGTACAGCTTCATAAAAATTTATTTTGAGCTTCTCTTGCTTGGAAATAAATATCATCATTTTGTGCTGTTCCTCTAGTTACTGGTTTTTCTGGATTCAATGCTCTTTCTCTAAATTCTCTAACAGCTTTTTTATCAAGTAGACTTTCAAGAAAATCGTAATCCATAACTTCCACTTTATTTATTTCATGTGATGTTCTGAAACCATCAAAAAAGTGCATAACAGGGACTCTTGATTTAATTGCTGCTAAATGTGCGATTCCTGCTAAGTCCATTACTTCTTGAACCGAGCTTGTTGCAAGCATTGTCCAACCTGTCATTCTTGCTGAATAAATATCTTGATGATCTCCAAATATTGATAATGCCTGTGTTGAAATAGCTCTTGCTGCTACATGCATTACTCCTGGTAGCAATTCTCCTGCTATTTTGTACATATTAGGTATTTTCAATAGTAATCCTTGAGATGCAGTAAATGTCGTAGTTAAAGCTCCAGCTTGTAACGAACCGTGTACAATTCCTGCTGCTCCGGCTTCCGACTGCATTTCTACAACTTTCACTTGTGTTCCAAATAAGTTTTCCTTCCCGTATGATGCCCATTGGTCTACATGCTCTGACATAGTTGATGACGGAGTGATTGGATAAATTCCAGCAACTTCCGTAAATGCATAAGCTATGTGAGCCGCAGCTTGGTTACCATCCATTGTTTTCATATTTTTTGTCATTTTTCCCTCCAAAATTAAGAAATTTTATAACTATTTTACTTTAATAGTAACGCCGTTTTGAAATCAAACTTAAAAGCTACGGCTATTTATTCAAATTTCTATTTTTCATTTGATTAATTTTTTAGAAATTTGAATTTGTTATAAAATTACAATTACATATACAATTATATATTTTTCTAGTTCAAATTTGCAATTATTTTTTTATTAAATCCCTTTTTTTAACAGATTTATGTTCAACAATATTTTTTTAATAATCAAAATTATTATCGAAATAAGTACTAAAAGTGAAGATACTGCAAAAGCTGCTGTTATTGACTCTGATGAACCTGATAAATAAAGTGCATCTATTTCTAGTGGCAATGTGAAAGTTCCTCCTCTTGCTTTTGAAAGTGCATTTACTGCGCCAAATTCTCCTAATGCTCTTGCTGTACAAAGAATTATTCCATAAAGCAATCCCCATTTTATATGTGGTAATGTTATTTTTCTAAAAATTGTGAATCCATCTGCTCCCATTAGTGCCGCTGCCTCTTCCTCATCTTTTCCTTGCGCATTCAAGATTGGAACTATTTCCCTTGAAATAAATGGAAATGTCACAAAAACAGTTGCTAAAATTACTCCTGGAATTGCGAACACTATTTTTATATCTAATACAAAAAATTTATTCAATGCCGTAATATACGGTGCTGCCCAACCCATTCTTCCAAAGGTCATAATGAAAGCAAGACCTGCAATTACTGGTGAAATTGAAAAGGGGATGTCTATTAGTGTAGCTAAAATATGTTTCCCACGAAAAGAAAATTTTGTGAGAAGCCATGCTGCCGTTATTCCGAAAAAAGTATTTATAATTAGTGCTGAAATTGTTGCAATTATCGTCACTTTCAAAGCTGATAAAACATATTTGTCAGTTAGACTTTTTATGTAAAATGCCCAGCCTTTTTGAAATGAATTTATGATAATTGCTATTAGTGGCAATACTAGCATAATTCCAACAAATAGTAAACTTATTGTTATTAATACATATTTTATCGTGTTATTTTTTTTATCCATTGCTTTCCCCTTCCCTAAATATTGTTTGTTCGCTTAAATTGGTTCATTTGAACTAAGTTTATTAAAAATAAAAGTATGAATGAAAATATTAGCATTACTAAAGCTATAACAGTTGCTGAAGGATAGTCAACATAATTTAATTTTTTTGCATAATTACGTAGGAAATAACTTGTGTATGCTCTTTTAGGCTGTTTCCTGAAATATAAATTACGCTTCCATATTCTCCAATTCCTCTCGAAAATGCAAGTCCAAATCCTGTCAAAAGTGCAGGTTTTATCTCTGGAAAAATTACTTTCCAAAAAGTTGTTTTTCTATCTGCACCTAATATGTACGCCGCTTCTTCGTACTGATTATCTATTTTTTCTAATATCGGCTGAACTGCCCTTACCACAAAAGGAATTCCAACGAAAATTAATGCAATTATTATTCCAATGTGAGTGTATGAAATTTTTATTCCAAATTTTGCAAAGTATTTTCCAACAATTCCAGTATCAGAATACATTTTTGAAAGCGTAATTCCTGCAACCGCAGTAGGCAAGGCAAAAGGCAATTCCAACATTCCATCTAATAATCTTTTTCCGAAAAAATCGTATTTTACAAGTACCCACGCCAAAATTACTCCGAAAATACAATTTATAATGGCGGCAATGAATGAACAACCGACACTTGTAAAAAGTGCACTTAAAACTGCCTTTTCTGTTATAAGCTGCCAAAATTCAGAAGGTGACAATCGAAAGGAATAGACTAATATTGAGGCTAGCGGTATCAATATTAAAATTGACAACATTGCCAGTGATATTCCAAATGTCAGTCCAAAACCTGGAATTACAGTTTTTTCTTTTCTTTTTAAAGCTAATATTTTCATTTTTCACTCCTTTCAATTAAAACCTTTTTATTTTTAATTTTCCTGAATCTCCCACGACTAAAGTCACAGGGTTCTAAAATCTTTAAAAAAATATTTAAAAATTTTTCTAAGAAGTTTGATTTTAAAATCCTTATTCTTTTAGGTGTGTCCAGCTCACCTCTATTGTATAGGATACTTAAATCCACAACTTTACTTTTCCTTAATATGTTTAATGCTCCATTACAATCTGCATTTATGAGTTTACCTGTGCTTGTTTGATATAGTCCTCTTTTTATTCTTTTTCCACTGAATATATTTTTTTGCGAATTTTTCTTTATCATGTATTGAATTTCATCTCCATCAAAGAAACTTGCTTTTTGATGTATAACTTTCTTCTTGCAGCTTAAATTCTATTCCATATAGTTTACATAGATATATTAATTTATCTCTTAATTTTTCCACATGGTATATTTACAAAGTTCTGATTATTTATGCTTCCTATATTTGAATTTCTTTGAAAAATTCTCGTTATATCCTAGAACTAGTTTTTCCTATATCATTATTAAGACAATAATTTATTATTATTCTTGCTGCTTTTTGAAAGATAATCATTTATGCGATTATTTCTCTTTCTAGCTATTCTCTTTTGTCTTAATGTTGTGCGGGAGGTCTTTTTGTTTATCTTTTTATACTTTGTAATTTTTGCATTTATCTTATTATAATATTGATTAATAGATTTTAATTTTTCTACCATCTATTATGAATGATGCTCCATTATTTGTAACACAAGTACAAAAGATTATCTATACCTAAATCAATTCCTAGTGCATTTTTCTTTATTTAATTCCCTTTGAACTTCTTCTACCTCATAAATGTATTGAATTTCAAAGTACCTAGAATGTTGTTTAGGTATTATTCTAATCTCTTTTATCTTCTTGTCTTTTTAATACTGGTGGTAGTTTAATTTTAATCTCCTGATGAGTTTTTCTTAAACAAATTTGAATAAGGAACTATCAGAATACCATCTTTTAATCTTACAAAAACCTATAACAAGAGTTGTAAAACCATCTTTATCAAGATAATTAGGTAATTTTTATTTTTTTATTATCATATTGACCATTTTTTAGCAAGTTTTTAAAAGTCCAAAAAAATGATTTGAAACTTCCGTCTACTTCTTTTTAGAATTTGTTGTGCCATATTAGAATTTAACTTCTTATAGTTTTCACTATTTTTTTAAGCATTTTATAGTTTTCACTATAACTTAAATACTTTTTCTTATTAAAATAATACTGTCTAATATTATATATAGCTTCATTAGTTAAGTTCTTGGCTATATGAGATAAATGTTTTAAATTCCTAAACTCCTTTTTTTACTAAGATGTTTTTACCTGTTGTTTCAATGTTAAATACATATATAATCACCTCCTTTTCATCAGAGATATTATACCATGTATTCTACATTTTATCTGTCAAAAAAGTAATATTTTTTATTTATTTTTAAAGTTTTTAAAACCCCACAACAGTGGGAAGTGTCGTTCACATAAATACGCTACCATTTATGCAGTTCTCATGGCATATATACTCCTTAATAAATTAAGGAGACTAGCCTTGAACTTCTTGTTATCTCTAACAAGCACAGACTATATCTTATCCATATCCTATTTCAAGGACTTAGGCGAAACCACTTCCAATACCTATCGCTTGTATTGTACTCCCCTCACGAGGGATAGTCGTTGAACTTTCCTTTTCAGGATTAGCTGCTGATTGTCTATTATCATAATGTTTAGGATTTAACCTTAATTTTCGTACAATTCATCTCATGACTAAAGTTGCAAGTGTTCTTGCACTATTTAATAAATTTTATCAAATAAAGCACCTTCATTGAAAAATTTCTCATATGCTTTTTTCCAGCCACCAAAATTATCTATTTTCGTCAATTTCATCTTTAAATCAAATTTATTTCCATATTTTTTTAAAACTTTTTTTGGTCATAAGGTCTATAACCGCTTTCAGCGATTATTTCTTGTGCCTTTTTCAGAATATAGATATTTCAAGTATTCTGTGCTTATTTGATACGTTCCATCATTTTTTTGCAATTTTATCGACTACTGCGACTGTCGGCTGAGCTAAAAATACTCACACTTGGATAAACAATTTGATATTTGTCAGGATATTCCTTAACCGTTGCAATCGCCTCATTTTTCCCATGCAATTAACACATCTCCCTGATTATTTTTCCACAAAAGTTGTAGTCGCTGCCCTTGCTCCTGAATCCATTACAGCCACATTATCATAAATGCTCTTTACAAAAACTTTTTATTTTTATTTTCATCTTTTCCATATTTTTTTCAAGTCCATATGACCATGCTGCCAAAAAATTCCAGCAAGCTCCACCACTACTTTTGGGATCAGGTGTTATTACTTTTACTCCTTTTTTTGCTAAATCATTCCAATCCTTTATATTTTGTGGATTTCCTTTTCTTACAAGAAAAACGATTGTCGAGGTATACGGAGAAGAACTGCCTGGAAATTTATTTACCCAGCCTTTTTCTAGCAAATCTACTTTCTCAAGAAGTGCTACATCATTTTCTAAAGCTAATGTTACAACATCTGCATCAAGGCCTTCAATTACTGAACGTGCTTGCGATCCTGAACCTCCGTGTGACTGGATAATATTCACATCCTTTCCATATTTTTCCTTGTAATATGCCTTAAACAGCCCATTATATCTCTCGTACAATTCACGGGTAGGATCATAGGAAACATTCACAATTTCCATCTTTTGCTTATTCTTCCCAATTTTACTGTTTTGTCGCATAATCCCTACAAAATAAAGTAAAATTATAATTGCAACAAATATCACTGGTACTTTCAATTTTTTTAACATATTTCCCTTCTCCTTTCCCTTTTTATTTAATAATTTTTTAAATCACGTAAAAACTATCTCCACTTACTATTCTTCTATAAGTTTCAAATTTCGCCCATTTTTTGTGAATTTCCACTTTATTTTTATTTTGATTATGGTCTGCAAGATAATTTTTCATATCTTCTCTCGTTTTTATCTGCAATCCAAATCCTGCTTCATCTAGCACTGGAAGCCCTGTAAAGTGGTAATCTTCCAATTTCACAATATCAAAGATTTTACGATCTCTAACCAAAACTGCCGCTTCACTTTCAAGTGAAATAATGTCAAAATATTGTGGATACTCAAAACTATCTCCTTTTTGAGGTACAATATCGCCTACATGATATGTTTTTTCTCCTGTTTCTTCTTTAGACATTCTCGCATTTTCAAAATCAAAGTACAATTCTTCAAAAATATATCCACCAATTTTTATATCATCTTTTTCAAAATATGGTTTTTCCCCAGTCGTATCAATATTTTTCCACTACTCCCGCAGCAGCTGTTTGATGAGAAAGTCTATCAATTAATATCAATTCTCCCAAAGTCTTATTTTTTTCTTAAACAAATCAACAATAACCTTATCTGAAAAATTCAATTTTACAAAGAGCAATTTCATTTTTTTGTAATACTTTGTGTTTTGATTTTTTTCTCCAGTATTAACGCTCAATTTTATAAATAATTTCCTTCAATATTGCAGGTAGTTTCTTTGTTCCAAGTTTTGCCAAATATTCTTTTCCAACAATTAACTTATCATCATCCATCCACAATAATGCAGCTTCAACTGATTTTGAAACTGGAAGATTTTTATTTTTTGTAATAACAGAACCACGGCTCACGCTCTACTTCTTTATCCAACTGAATCGTAACAGCTTGTCCTGAAAAATACCTCTTCCACATTTCTATCTCCATTTAAAATTGTTTTCACAGTCGCAGTCTCATTACTTGGCAATACAACAATTTCTTCTCCAACTTTTACAAAACCACTTTCAATTTGCCCTTGGAATCCTCTAAATTCATGGTTTGACTGGCAAACTCTTTGAATTGGTACATAAAAAAATCAGAATTTTTCAGTATCTTCTGTTACATCAACTGTTTCCAAATATTCGATAATGCTTTCTTCCTTATACCAAGGCATATTTTCTGATTTTTTAGTAACATTATCTCCTTCAGTCGCACTTACAGGAATTATTTTTATATTTTCCAATTTCAATTCTTTTGCCAATTCCTTTACTTCGTCGACAATTTTATTAAATTCCTCTTCACTATAATTTGCTAAATCCATTTTATTTACTGCAAAAACGAAATGACGTATTCCAACCATTGAACAAATTCTTGCGTGTCTTCTAGTTTGAACAAGTACACCTTTTTGTAACATCTAAAAGCAAAATTGCAACTTCGGCAAATGAAGCTCCAACCGCCATATTTCTTGTATATTCTTCATGGCCTGGCGTATCAGCCACAATAAAGCTACGTTTATTTGTGGTAAAATAACGATAAGCCACATCAATTGTGATTCCTTGCTCTCTTTCAGCCATCAATCCATCTAAAAAGTAGCGAATAATCAAT
>BNJU01001586.1_pt1 | contig 14475 bp, 23 predicted proteins | sample 8539281 | NCBI WGS metagenome assembly BNJU01 (sample SAMD00202456, study PRJDB9452) | human saliva metagenome | isolation source: human saliva | place: Japan
CAAACCAAACCACACCACACACAGCCACCAGAAACCAATAATCCAGAGAATCTGGCCTGACTAAAGCCTAAATATATATATATATATAAAACAATAAAGATGAATGAATTAGCACAAATATCTAATAAATTAATTGGATATTGATATTGATAATTAAAACAGACAACATTTTCTGAGTTTAACACCACACTTTTACACTGTAGAATATAATAGTAGCAGGACACAACCAAGAACTCTCATTCGGTAAACAGTTTTGATTGGCAGATTGACGCGAGCTGAATACACTGCACAATACGAACAAGTATCAATTCAACAAACAAAAGGAAGGGTATTGTAAAAGCCGTAACACCAGTCATATCAACTACATTTACGACATACATGTCATTATTACTAAAATAATGAAAAGGTTAATACGCAAAAGACAAACATATACATAATCAAGAACAAAATAGAAGACTATCCAGATGCACACGATGGCTGATTAGTTTGAATTATTTGTTGGCTTTACTGATGAAGGGTAATATTTTTATCTATAGAAGAAAAATTCTCCTATCATATTTGCTTCATTATACTTAGGAATTGAAAATTGCTCTGAAACTAATGACCAACCTCGATTCAGGGCATTTTAGTTCCACTAGATATATTTTGCAACAGACTGATAAGCTTCACTCTGAATTAAATAATATAGAAACACTGAACTAACATTTTGAGGTTGTAAAACCCAAAAATCACCAACTGCTATGCCCCTAAATTGACATAGTAACCAATCTTTGTAAATATGGTCTCAATTTACCAAATAAAACATCTCCAGTTTCAAAGAGTATCCCTTTTATGTCCAACTTTTGTAAGATATTTTTATTAAGAGTTCCTATTCCCGAATTAATATCTTCAAATTTCACGTATGGTAAATCCGCTTCACTAATTTTACCTCGTTTAAATGCAATATCCTTAAACTTACGCTGTTCCCAAGTATTATGAATTACAGTATATATTTCAAAATTTTTAATAAAAATACTACATTTAATATTACTTATGACATGTAACGAGTTGGTACACCTATAGAGAATATAAAGGTGCAGTTTGTAAAATGATATTTTAAGAATGTGTAATTTTATTGTGCAATTTCATTCTGCAATTAAGCATAAAAAGATAAAGTTGAAATTATTTGAATTCATTTGCTGTTTAATTTTGGTAAGGTACTTGATTAAATAGTTTTATTTTTTTACAAGATTATTAGTATTAAGTATAAAAGTTTGAATTAAAAAGTGTTTTAGTAGTTTTTGATAGATAGAATTTTATGAAGAGGGAAAAATATTATGTATTTTGACACATTAGATTCAGAGCAACAAATTTCATTTTTAATTAAGCCAATTTTTAAAGGTTCTACAAGAGGCAGGGGACAACTGGATAGATCTGAGATTCGTGAAAGAATTTGTGATGAAGATGAGAATATTGCTGAATTTGAACAAAAGCTTTTATACCTCTAAGAAAAACGGGAAATCAGTATAAGAAGTTTGACTTTAAATTTAATTTTATGATTAAAAGAATTAGACTATGTAAAATTACTTTTCTTATGAACGATATAATCCGCAAAATAACTTTTAACTCAACAGGGACTTGCGGTTAATATTATAACATTGGATGTAGAGGCTGATGTTAGAGATAAAGCTAAAGTTTATTGGGAGGGAAATCGTTCAAAGATAAAAAGATAACCTTTTCTGAAGTAGAAGATGAAAATGAAGATGATATTGTAGCTGAAAAAGATCCGGTTGATGATTTTAAAACCGAGTTACAACAAGTTATAGTTAATATGTCACCAGCAAAATTTGAACAATTTGCAAGGGCTTTACTTACTAAAATGGGGGTTAAATTCACAGAAAAAGGAGTTAAAGTTTCTAATGATGGTGGTATTGATGGTTATGGATATCATCGAGATGATGATGACTTCAGAACTACTAGAGTAGTTATTCAATGTAAACGTTATAATACTGGTAAAGTGAGTGAGCCTGATATTAATGGTTTTCTTGGGGCCATGAGTAAATTTCAAGCTGATTATGGTGTCTTTATTACTAATAATCTTTTTACTGAACAGGCTCGTAAAGCAGCATCAGAAGGTAAGCCTATTACACTGATTGATGGTAGTGAGTTAGTTAATTTAGTAATTAAATATAGACTTTATATTACGCCTGTTACTACTTATGTATTGGATGATTTTTATCTAGATGAATAAAAATATTTGCTAATAAGGAACTATGCTTAGAAAAAGACCTGACATATATCAGTCAATGTACGCCGAATAGGTATGTCTAATCTCCCAGTTAAACTGAGGGGTTGGTAAAATTTCTTATAGAAAAGGAAAGAACCTCTTAGTGATAAAATGAAGTTGGTCTGGCAACTGCAACATTTCAACATAGGAGGTTCACTTTCAATGAATGATGTAAAAAGCTTATCACATAGTAAATGGAGATGTAAATATCATATTATTTTTTTGCTCCAAAGCATAGAAGACAAAATAATTTATGGTCGGATAAAAGTTGATGGAGGTTAAATTCTAAGAGATTTATGTAAGAGAAAATGTAGAGATTATAGAGGCGAATGCTGTCCGGATCATATCCATATGCTAGTAACGATTCCCCACATCTAAGCGTATCGAGTTTTTATGGGATATTTAAAAGCAAAAAGTAGCCTCATGATATTCGATAAACACGTAAATTTAAAATATAAGTATGGAAATAGACCTTTCTGGTGTAGAGGATATTATGTTGATACGGTAGGACGATATGAAGGAGCGATAAAAGAGTATATTCGCAATCAACTAGAAGAAGATATAGCACAAGACACATCAAACTTTAAAGAATATACTGACCCGTTTACGGGTGAGCCAGTAAAATAGGCAGAATAAAAGTCCGCGAGCAGGGGGCAGACAGTGGTAATAGAGTGGTTGTTAGATTATTCAATGCCCTCTTTAGAGGGCCAGTACTAGAGAAAGACCCTTATAGGGCAAAGCAAACTATCCGTTCTACGGTTGGTTATGCTTGAGATATAGTTATGAATTCAAAAGGAAAGCAATAGAAGTATTTTATCAAGGTGAATGGCCCCAAACATCCAATGGAGTATTACCTCATTCTTTTCATGAACAAATAAGGTGTTGGGCTAAACAAGAGGAGTTACATGATCTAGATATTAATAAATTTTATGGAGTCAAAAAGAATTGGTCTTTAGATGATAAATATGAGTTAGTATATCAAGTATTAGCTGGGGAATCTATACGTTCAGTAGCTATTGCTGCTGGAATTAATAGCGGTCTACTATATAAATGGGTTCATAAATACAAGACTTTGGGATACAATGGTCTTATCAATAAGCCTAAATGACGACGACAAAAGACTTATAACATGAAAGTAACAAAGAATATTTCATCTAGACAACTCAATGAGAGTGAATACGAGGAACTGATTCGCTTACGAGCTGAAAATGAAGTCATAAAAAAGAACTTGCCTTGAGAGAAGAAAAAGAAGTTGTACATCTCAAGGCGACATAGCAGCGATTAGTGAAACACTCCGAAAGTAAGAATATCAACTAAAATATCTTCTAAAAGCTATGGGAATAGCCAAATTCATCTATTATTTTGAGCCTTCTAAAGTGGATCTTGTCGATGAAAGAAATATATAACTTAAAGAGGAAATCCAAAAGATTTTTACAGAGCATAAGGGATGTTATGGTGTGCGTCACGTATATCAAGAACTTCTTAATTGAGGTTTTGTAGTCAATCATAAATGAGTATATACTTTTCCTGGGGAAAGTGTTATTTATTACTTATCCTAGATATGAATACGAATGAGGTTATTTCCTATGACTCTAGCATTAAGGCCTAATTTAGATCAGATTTTTCTGTATGTTAGATAGAGCGTTCAAAAAAATATCTTAATCTTTCGGGTGATTTTTCCACTACGATCAGGATGGCAGTACCAACATAAATATTTTAGGAAAAGCACTTAAAGAACATACAATTATTCAGTCTATGTTTAGAAAAGAAAACTGTTATGATAATTCTGTGCTGGAGACGTTTTTCGGTAGACTGAAACAGAAATATATTATTGCTGGAAATGGAATATTCATCATTCGATGCTTTTGCGGTAGCAATTGAAGAATACATCAACTATTATAATAATAAAAGAATTCAGAAAAATGGATGTCCCTTTAAAATACAGGAAGTATCCATCTGCTTAGTCTAATAAATAATATATGTCCAGGAAAAGATGTATATATAGATTTTCACCTCTTTTGTATAAATTGAAAGGAATGCCATGTCAGAATTATACAGATATAGAAGCATAGATGCGATAATAAAATATAAGGAATTAGGAAGAATCATATTTTTATTTTTAGTGATATTAATAACCCTAAATGATCCTATGGAAGGCGATATGGATATCTATTGGGATGGAGATGAAATTTTATGGAAAAACTTCTTTAGACATTATATATTATGTTTAGTTCGCTCTATTTTTCAGCGATCTATTTCAAGTAAGTCAGACAGTTTGACGAAGAATGATATTATTATTTTAATTACAGATAATGTCTTAACATCTGATTTATATAAGAACTTATATAAATCTGTTTATAAAAGACTTATAAGGAAATGAAGAGATAATAAAGGTTATTAATGTATTGTCATTTTGGAAAGTTGATAAAAATACATTATTATATTATTTAGAGAGTATTCATTTAATTATTTTTAGATGAAATTATTAATAGATTTACTAGCTTTTGGTTTGATAGTGGCGATCACTCTAATATCGCAAATCAAGTAAAAATATTTATACCCAATGAACAGTATGATTCAACAAGTATTTTGAGAATTCCTGAGTCCCATTAGGATTAATTTAGTAAGTAGTCGATTATTGTTAAAAACATAAAACTTAGAAGTCCTAATAAAAACTTTAATATATTAATGTATATGGAATTTCCTATGTTATATATTGAACGACTACTCGAATTAGTAAGACCAAATGCTTACATGGTATGCTTTTTCTTATACACACCGGAATTCATCAATGTGGGGGCATTATGCTGATGATCATAAAGGGATATGCCTTATTTTTTTGATGAATCTCTTGAATTTGAACTTAAAAATTTGATGAGTCGATTATTGGGATAAAAATAGATTATTTTTAATAAGAGTATCCCAGTAAACTTTTTGAATTTATACGTATTGATGAGTGTTTAGAGTTCTGGTATATTGATGGAAAAAGAATCTAAAATGTATAGTAAGCTGATTGATCCTCAATGGTTTACTAACTTTAGTAATCTATATGAATTGGTTTATACAAGGAAGTATTCTGACTGGAAAGATGAGAGAGAAGCTAGGGATTACTAATGGATTATAGTGATAAATTTAAAAATAAAGATACCAGAAAATATCATATCCTAGAAATTTATTAAAAAGGAATCATTTTTGGTGTTAATACTTCAGAACAAGATAAGATTAAAAATTTTTAGATATATTAGCTAAACATCGAGAAGATTTAATTCCAGATTTTAAAGTATATCAAAGTTATTTTGATATTGAGAAGAATAATAAATTTATTAAACGACATGAAATTAGAGTGAATCATCTACAGATAAAGATTAGTTATTATTGTATCGAAATCGTATATAGAGATAAATTTATATGAGTAATTGAGTAAAATTTAAATTGATAAAAACTGGAATGCCATTGTGTAATTCTAATGGCTGGAGATTAGAACAGAAAAATAATTATAGAAAATGTTATAAGGCTACCAAGTTTTTTCCTTAAGTGATGCTAGGATGGAATATTCTGTAGTTGAGTTAAGGAAAAATTATTATAAAAACTGGTGGCTTTATTTACAATATTGATGGTATTCTTTTACCACGTTGACCTCTAATATTAATCCTAGTATTACGAATGGAGTTGTAAATGTCAATATAAGAATGTACAATTTTGACGATGTACAATGTACAGTTATTCCTTCGTTGCATATGGTTTCGCAACCGGTATGAATCTCCAGTTATGCTAATCACATGTGCATGGTGAAGTAATCGATCAACACAGCATTAGCTACTCGCTCATCATGTAAAAATGGTAGCTCACTCATCAAAACATTCAATGTTAGACGTTACGATGGTACTTTTCTTTTCGGACCGTCTATCAATAATTTGAAACAGTGTTAGCATCACCTGGTTGTAACGGTAAATAGCCAATTTCATCAATGATGAGTAAATGGTAGCGTGCATAATGCTTGAGCCGAGTTTCTAATCGTCCTTCATCTTTTGCACCTTAAGGTTTTTGAATTAAATCATGGCATTTAATAAAATAGGTGCTTCGTCTGTTACGAGAGCTCAATACCTAGTGATGTAGCTAAATGTGTTTTCCCAACTCCGCTAGAGCCAAGAAATACAATGTTTTCAGCTTGTTCCATGAATCCTAATGATGCTAAACTTTAATTTGCATTTTCGTTAATCTGTGGTTGGAAATGAAAATTCAAAAATCAGCTAGTGTTTTCAAATGAGGAAAATTACTAATTTTCACCATATGGTTAATTACGTTTTGTCGTTTAATATCAACTTCGTAATCACTCAGCTTCAATAACCACTCAATATGAGATAAGCTCTGTGTATTAGCTAATTCAATTGTTTCATCTAGGTGTAACATGCATTGTTTTAGTTTTAGATATGCTAGATTATCTTGTAAGCGTTGGTAATTAGTCTGTAGTGTCATAGATAGCTCCTATCTTTTCCAAATTAGATTTTGCTTTAGCTTCACATCTTCAGAACTTAGATAAGGAATTGTTTTCTGCAATTGTGCCTCATAATGAGAAGGCAAATAGTTAACCTTCTTATCACTTAATGGGTGCTGTAATCAATTCTGTGCTATCATATATGTATAGCATCTTATCTATGGTCTTTAGGTTATAGATTTGGCCACATATCCTGCGGTACAGAATAGTGGCTACCACGAAAGCTAATGAGATTACTTGCTGAAACCTTAGCTTTTGGGTGATCTATGCGGTAGGAATCTCTTATCACTTTTGTTGGAAGTCGGGTAAGAGATTCCTTTTCTTTTTCAAGCAGTGCAGACGGTATTTGTCTTGTAGCTTGAGAAGTCGCTAGATTACTACGTAAAATAATTTTTTGAATCTGTTCTTCCACTTCTTGTATTGTTAATTTTCCTTGGTACGCATGAATTTCATCTAGAATTTTCATTTGGCTTTCTACTTTTGCTCTTTTGTTTGTGGATTTATGCCATACACGGCTTTAAAATGTAAAGCTAAAGTCACTTGAAAATTGTTCTGCTTTGGTATGAAGCTGTCCTTTAGTTCCAGCTAGCCTCGGTTGTACCATCACGGTTTTCATATTATCTGTTAATAGTACATGCGGAACACCTTGTAATTGTTCAAAGAATTCTACCAATGCATCTTGTAGTGTTTCAGTAGTTCTATCGAAAGTGACCTTTGCTAATTTGTATCGAGAATAGCCTAATGTCATCAGCAATATATTAAAAGTTATGTGTGAGCCATCATGCAATAGGAATTTAATATTCTCTTTCCAATCAACTTGAGCCTGTTCAGCTGGTGCGGTTTCAAAGCGAATCGTATGCTGTGTGCTAGGCGATGTATGTTTTCTATCAAAATAGGATTGAAATACTGGTATCTTTAAAATATAACCGCGAAATGTAGAGTAAGCAGCTGTGAGTCCATGGTTATCTACCAAGTATTGCCACAAGACACGCTTATAATAAAATTGTTGGGGCGTATCATCAGATAATAAAGTCTGTATTACGTCATAAAATTTATCAATCATAGATGGTTTATGACGATGTGGATCAGGCGTTCCATTTTCATAATGAGATTTTATGGTGCGTCTATCATAGCCTAATTCACGACCTAGTAAACTATAATTAGGTTTCAAATTGCAAGCCTCCAGAATGTCTCTTAATAATGGTAAGTCTAATAATGATGTTACAGTAAATGAACCGTTAATAGCGTATACGTATTGTGCATGTTGTTATCACCTCAACTATAGTATCGGTGATACAATCAAAAATTGTACATTCTTATATCATCATTTTTGTACATTCTTAGAGTATCATTTATATGGAGTTATAAGTATAAATTTTTTAAAATTATATAACGGCAATAACAATTGCATTAGTTGAAGCTATGATTGTTTTATATTCAATAACAACGTGGTTCGATTACAAGTTGAGAAAACATAAAACCATATTATCTTGTACCTTATTTTTTTCTTGTCTTTTAGTAATATTACTTTTTAACTATTGGAATAGAAACGAGTAATACGTTAGTTGCTATTCTAATTTTTATATTTAGCTTTACTATCTTTTTCTTTCTATCGATTGCATATTTTATTTATCATAAAAATAATAGACTATGATGCTCGCTTGATAGTTTTAGATGAGATTATTGAAGCTCTAGAAAATAAATAGTCAATAATAAATAGAGATGATTACATGATGGATTAACCATAGTAATTATCTCTATTTTATTTTTATAAATTTGACTTCATTTTATTTTTCATTTATAGTGTATTGAAGACGTATAATATAAATATCATTATATGTCGTTTTCCTGAAAGGGGATTTATTATGAGTGTTAGTTATGTAGGAGAATTATTTGGTAGAGATAGTATATTAGATTCTTTATCAAACCGTCTTGAGATTGCCTTAAAAGGGAAAGGCTGTATTGATTTATTGCATGGGGATGCAGGAATAGGTAAAAGTGCAATTATAAATAAGTTTGCAACCTTGCATCCAGAAGTACAAACCTTATATGTACAATGCTCTGCTTTGACTGATGCAGATGATTTGTATAAGCCTTGTTCTGATCTTTTGAATAGTATAGAGTCGATTAAATGGCAAGAACAATCTAAAGTGAAAAAGTTCTTTGGCTCTTTTAATATGGAAAAAGTTTTTGATGTAGGTGGTAAGATTTTAGGGTTTATTCCTGGGTTGGAATTACCAAGTGCAATTATTGACTTAGCTATCTCTGCTTATGCAGGGGATACAAACCCAGAAGTTTTAGCTGAGACCTATAAAAATGATAAAGTTAAGCTCTATTCAGATATCATATTGGGCCTTAGTATGGAGAAACCGTTAGTTGTAGTTTTTGATGATCTTCATTGGGCTGATCGAGGAACTATTAATGTGTTTAAACATATCTTTCAAATTATGTTGGAGTCTCGACAAGGATTAAATGATAAAAAATTTAATTTGTTATTAATTGGCTCATTACGAGGTTCAGAAGCTAAGGCTGATTCACTTCATAATGGTATTAATGAAATGTTTAGCTTTATGGATCGATACAATTTTGGCCGAACTCAAAAGTTGATGATTCAACATGAGGTCCAAGAACTAGATGCTGCATCAGTTCAAGCTCTTATTACCTACAATTTTGATAATGATGAGAAGCTTTCTGACGGATTAAAGCGTTGGTTATGTGAGTCCAGTAATGGCAATCCGTTGTTACTGTCCAATCTTATAGATGTATTACGTGAGAATAGTGCGGTTGAAAGCACATCCACTGGATGGGTCGATTTTAATGAAGTTAGTTATATATCTGATGGTCCTGTATTAAAAGGTAGAATGCTACGTCTTGAAAAGCAAGGAGCTTTTAGAAGTAAGTCTGTAGTTGCTCTTGAGGCATTACGTAATCTAACGGATACAGAATTAAAGATTCTATATGTAGCCTCTATTTTTAAAGAATATTTTACTATTGAAAGCTTAGCTCATGTTTGTAAAATTATTGAATCAGATTTATACTGGCCAATTAATAGATTAATCAAAATGGGCTTTATTGTTGAACAAGGTGAAGTAGATAATGGATTAGAAGTCCAAAATCGCTACCAAATTAAATCTAAAGTCCCTAATTGAAGCCCTTCGAAACGATATGTCTGTTCATCAAATCACTTATTATGAGGATTCTCTAGGTGAGTATTATTCTTCTAAAAATCAAAAGCTGTTGACTATATGGAAGAGGCTGTTGATAGCTTTAGATTTATCCGATCTGGTTGCTAAACCAGTTATTTCTAGATAAGTATAGTAAAATCAATAAGGTAAGAGATTTTTATCATAAAATGGCTTCTTATCACTATATGAAAGGTAAAAACTCACTAAAAGGCGATAGAACATGGTTTTGTTTGGTATTGAACGACTAGTAGAGCGATATAAAGAAACTAAAGAACAAAACACCGTCACCTTTAGAATTGGATGGATTATATAAGACGATTGAGTCTCAGATTTCTTTATATGATACTCTTTTTGATAAGGTTATTGATGAATTAATTTTAGTTAAACATAACGATAATGAATTAATTCAACATCTCAAAAATACGTGCACTAAAAAAAGTTATGTCAGAGTTTTATGCATGTTTTTGGTCAATACTACTAAGGCAGGAGAATATTTAAATATAGCTCTTATGTTGACTAAGTTTTACAAAATCTGAAATTGATGATGCTGAATTAATGATATCAGTTGTAGAAATCAATCTAAGTTGTGGTAATTATACTAAAGCAATCAAAATTGTAGGTAGATTAATAGATTATCTTGAATCTAAAGGTAGCTCTTGGACTTTTTAAAGAACGAGATACTATTATAGAAAAAGTGTTAGAGGTAATTAGTCAAAACTCTATACTTCAAGCTAAATATATAAATAAACTTTTAGAAATCGCGGAAAAACAGAATTCAGACTATATAAAAGAAATTAGTTTTGCAAAATTACGTTTTTTTATTTTTGAGCATAATCATATAGATAAAGCTAAAACTTTGTTAGAAGCTATTAAGGTGAAGTACTCTAATATTATTTGGGGCTACTATTTAGATGATATTATTGATGTTATTTATGATATTGATAACCCTATTTTAGATGATCAAGTAGCTAATTTGTTTTGTGATGGTTATGATGCACAGTACAATTATAAATATAAGTTAGACTATAATTGGACCATTAATGCATGCGCACTTATATTACCTATCCTATTAAATGAAATGGAATTGTTAGATGGAGCAGATGCTTCATTAACTATTTGGAATATACTCCGATTAGAGATGTGGTTAAAACAGCTTGCTGATTTAGATGAAACCATTGATGTCAGTGAGTATGTAGTTGATGAATACGATGAGTCAGTTTTTAAGGAACGTTTACTTTTTGTTAAATCGTTTGCAACTAAAGTGGTTAAGGATAATGAAAAATAAATTTGATATAGCCGTAATATATACTTGGTTGATGAGAATCTATAAGTACAGGAATTTATATTGATGATAGAGATGATATTTTATTCCACATATTAAAAATATGGCCAGAGTGTGTACCTGCAGATGACGTATGCTGGTTATTTAATCTAATGATGGAATCAGATATGGCATCAAATGATACTCAGGACTATTATGAGAATATTAATGTTTGGAGTGTGTTCTATGATCAAAAGCCATCAGACGATTTAGCTCAATTAATAGTAAATTCAATTGAGTCTCAAATTAAAAATGGGAAATATATTGACTACAGCTAAACTGATTAGTGAAACTTTGTTATTTGAGGATGACTTCAAGAATCTAATTGATAGTGAATTTTTATGCTAAATTAGCTGTTGAAATATATATTAACTACGGTGAATATGATCAAGCTAGAGATGTTGCTGAATATTTGAAGTTGACAGATCAAGTTGTAATAAATAATTTAGAAGTTGATGATATTAGTAGTTTAAAAAGTTATTCAAGATTCTAAATTGTTTATATATGATGGTGAGGATGCATTTTTCTAAATATATTACATCTCAAAAATTGCTTAATCGAGCAGATTATGTATGTTGCAACCCTGATGAATTTGATGATTTAGAGGAACTACGTCTATATGTAAAGGCTTATAAATTAATGCAATATAATGAATATGCAGTAACAAAACTAGATGATGTTTGTGATGATATCGCATTTGAATTAGATTGTATTGATAATTTAGATATGAAATCTTTTAGTAGAGATTTTTGGAAGTGAGTATATGCAAGAAAGTGTAGAGGCTACAAAAATTATTCTTACAACTTAGATATAGATATGAAGCTTTTAGAAATCAATAAGTCAGTAGGCGATATTAAACGAATTGTAGAATGCTTAGTTAATATGATTCAACATATAGAAGATGCAATTGATGATGAAGATTTATCATTAAATATATCTGATATTAATAGATATTTAAGTTTTTACAACTTTTACTGTAGATACGTTGTTAAAGGAACTATCTACACCTTAATTGAGAATTCTATGTTTGATAGTGCCTTGGATATTTTTCTTTGATTTTGATTCTTTAAATGGGTTAGAATTTGCTGATTCTTATATGATTCCAACTATCGTAGAAACTGTAAAAGAAATTCTAAAAGATATAGATGATACTATATTAAGTACATATGTTGATAGTTTGTTAGCCGTTAAAAATTCATTTTAATTATTTCTGTAACATAATTATAGCCAAAGATTTTAAAGGTCTTTGTAGAGGTTATTATGAATAATATATTTTCTTTTTTGCTACAGGCGAGTTATCTCAAGATGCTTTTTATTTGCTGGTGTCTTAATTGGATTAATGAACCAGATAATATAACTACACATAGATATCGTCAACTTGGTTTAGATTTACTAGCTAAGCTAATAGATAACTTGTCAGAAAGAAATCAATTACTAGATGTCGATATCAATTCAATAGATAAAATTATTTTAGTTCAACAAGTGTTAAATATTGATATATTAGCTATAATTCCTCAATATAATTTAGCTATTATCATAGAAGATAAAACAAGTACTAGTGAGCATGGGAATCAAATTAAATCTTATAGAGAGTCTCTTGATGGTGTATTTAAAAATGAGAAAACCTTGGAATGCTTATAATAAATTGAAAAATGCTTTTTAAATTAGCGAATCTTAATATAGAGTACGTCTGATATTGCAAATTATCTTATTCATAAAGTCTATTTTAAGACAGGGTACTACTTTGATTATGATTGGCAGGTAGCCCATAGCGGTTCGGTGGATAATTATTTAACGGGACCCTATGTTCTGGGATATCTTAAAAATTATGAGGACTGTGAAAGTGATATTTTTAAAAAGTTATTGTACACATTTAAAGACGTCGATTAGAGTGGTATCAACATGTATCTAAAATAAATGGATGCTATGATGATAAAAAGTTATTATATACAGTGGGAACGTATTACACAACACGGTCTATTACAGATTATATTTGATAATGAAAATATAGATGGATCTTGGTTATGGAACGATATGAGTACCTATGCTAATGAGTATAGTACGGCACAAATAAAGGTGGGCGGCCATGGACTAACTGTCGTTTTTGAGTCGAACAGAATCAAAGGCTATCAGGGTCTAATCCTCCAACTAGCTTTAAGCCTTGGCTGTTTTGGCGCGTAGATCATGACTCGAAAGGGCCTTATTTATCATTACGATTTTATAATAAAGATTCTGATAGAGATTCAAAGTTTTTACGTAAAGAGATATATAATCAACTGAATTCTTTTGATTGATAAATCTGCTTCTGCTGAGTTAGCTGAATTAAATCATGCTTATTCTAATTGTGTTTCTCGTCCTCATCATGGGAATTATTATGAAAAATACGTTGATTCGTTTTGGTATTGATTCAGTATTAGATTCTTGGGATAAAAATAATGGACAAACCATTTATAAATTTAATTTGCGTTATTGATAGTAAGTTAAGAAAGGCTATTGGTACTTTTTAACTGGAAAAACTTTTGTTATTAAATGCTTAGTTGTATATGAGGATTAAAGTATCTTATAGATAATTATATTATGACATAGTTGTATGGATAGAATCGCTAGAGGTAATTAAATGGTTACGTAGTCTCGTATACGATATAGTTAGAAATAGAATATTCATCAGTTAAACCATTTAAGATGCATTTGGATATTGGTTTAGATATTTGTTTAGTGTCATTTAGGATCGTAGCAAGATATTATGGGTTATTTAATACACATATAAAAAGGTATACTGATTATAGAGATGGGCGCATGTTTATATGAAAGTATTTTCAAATGATATTCTAAGAATGTAGAAAAATGATGATATAAATCTGATTACATGTTTGAGAGGGTCGAATATGAAACAAGAAGAATTAGAAAATAGAATAGATAATGCATTGGAGTTAGATGATCTATTAAGTTTACCACGTGGTTTTTCATATAGCAGAAAAATGTCTTTGGTCAAGAAATGTATATATGGAGAGAAACAGTGGGTGAAGGCTATAGTTTGATGTTTAGAACACACAATAAAAATGAACTTTATATAGAGGATTTTAATGAAGATGGCCAATTGATTAATTGCAGATATGAAGAAGTTGAATTAGATTAACTATATATGTTACGTTTAATAAGTAATTATGTATTTATATGTTTGGGTGATTAGGAGTAAATAGTATGTCTA
>BNJU01002680.1_pt1 | contig 14474 bp, 20 predicted proteins | sample 8539281 | NCBI WGS metagenome assembly BNJU01 (sample SAMD00202456, study PRJDB9452) | human saliva metagenome | isolation source: human saliva | place: Japan
AAGACAAAGTTCACCTACAATTAAAAACACAGAGTGGCTTTAAAATGACCATTGTGCTTGTAACTATACAATCTTTAAGCAGAATGAAAAGAAAGCTATAAAATATCTACTAAACCATGAAACAAGACAGGGTAATATTAGGGATTACCGAATAAAGTCCCAGACGAATGGTCTGGGACTAAAAGATACCTGTCTCACGACAACTAATCTTCTAACCTTAATAATCTAATACCATGAAAAACACGTTGCAAAGATATGCTTAATTACAATCATTCCAAACTTTTTAGTTAAAAAGAAAGTAAACTCGATTGATGTTTGAGAGTATTATCCTTTAATACTATTCAACAAGCCTAACTTTGCCTTCATTTACTAGCTTTGATGATGAGCTCACCAAATAGTGTGTTCTGCCAAGCAAACCACTCCCTCGTGTAGTTATAAGCATCATCTTTGTTCAAAACTTTCGTGCATGAAGCCTGTACCAGCGTCTGTGTTCATCAGCATCTCAATGCACTTTCGTATCTCATTTATCGTCTTTTGAAGTGAAAGCACGCATCATGATGGACATAAAGCACACCATTTCATAACCGATGTGAGGCCCTCCAATACCTTCTCCAGCCTTTCCTCGGAAGAAATAAGGGTTGATCCTCGCTCCAAACGAAACGTCGAGTATTCTGATAGATAGGGTCGTCTTGGCTTACATCTCCTAGATAAGCCATGGCAAGCAAACTAGGTACATTGGCGTCATCCATTAGTAGATGATTGCCGAAACCATCCACTTCATAAGCGTAGATCTTGCCATACTTGGGGTGATTATACACCGCATACTTCTTCAAAGCTTCGCTAACTTCATCAGCCAAAGCCGTACACTCCTTTGCAAGACCAGCCTCTTTATTCACCTTCAATAGGATTTCAGCAGCCTTACGAAGCGATGACACCGCCATAAAGTTCGATGGAATGAGGAAGAGAAAGGTTGTTGCATCGTCCGACGGACGGAAGGCTGAGGCGATCAAACCCACTGGCTTCACTGGAGCACCCCATCCCGCATTGTTCATAGTGTCCAATGCTCTATCGGTAACACGCAAGAACTTATAGCTGCCACGGCCTTCTTTCTTCTGTTGTTCACGGAATGTCTTGAGGATATTCTCTACTGCCTTTACCCATTCGGAACCAAAGACACTGGTGTCACCAGTGGTTTTCCAGTATTCAAAAGCAAGTCGGATAGGGTAGCAAAGAGAGTCTATTTCATACTTCCGTTCGTGTAGTTCAGGGCTTCATAGCCGTTTCGTCACTCATCCAGGGGTCTTTCGAATCAGGTACCTGATTGAAGGCATTGGCGTGAGGGTCGATGTTTATGCACTTTATCTGGCGGTTGATAACACCTGCCAACATCTTTCGTAGCTTCTTATCTTTGCCTGCCAGTTGCACATAAGGCCATACTTGAGCCCCCGAATCACGCAACCACATGGCGGCAATGTCGCCTGTGTAGACGAAAGTATCAGGTGTTCCGTCAGCTTCTTCAGTGTAGTGTACAGTCGTATCGAGCGTGTTTGGGAAGCAATTCTCAAACATCCATGCCAGATCGTTTATTAGTTAGTTTACTCACAATAAGCCTTATCTCTTTCTCAACAGCATCCGATTTAAAGAGTCGGTTACCTCTTTAGGACGCTTAGAAACAAAGCGTCACAGCATCAGTTGGGCAAGTAAGATGATTGACCAGAGCCTTTTCTGTATTTAAGGCGTTGGCAGACTGTGTATGAAATGCCATGAGTGTGAGGCATACTGAGGCGATAAAGATTTTCTTATTCATATATGCGTAAATTAGGTTTCTATTGATATTCATTTATGTAATCGATGACCTCCTGACATTGATCATCGCTCATTGTTGGGTTACAAGGGAGGGATAGTTCTTGCTGATGTATGCTTTCTGTGATGGGATAAGAGTGCTTATTCCATTCTCATAAGCCTTTTGTTGATGTGGTGGGATAGGGTAGTGGATCATTGTTGATATTCCTTTATCATTCAAGTAAGACTTTAATCTATCACGAGAGGGACATAAAATAGGGAATATATGATACACATTATCACGGTCACCATCGGTAGTTATTGTGATTAGTGGGTTCTTAATACCTTGTTGATAAGCCTTAGCTATCTCCTTCCGTCGTTCGTTTTCTTGATCAAGATAACGGAGTTTCACATCTAAGACAGCTGCTTGAATCTCGTCCATACGGCTATTTACGCCTTAAAAGAGAACTCATATTTACGTGCCGAGCCATAGTTGGCAATGCTGCGGATGGTCTCTGCCAGTGTAGCATCATCTGTTGTCACGGCACCAGCATCGCCTAATGCACCGAGATTCTTACCTGGGTAGAAACTATGAGCAGCTGCATTTCCCAACGAGCCAGTGCGTTTCTTACCATAAAAACAGCCATGCGCCTGTGCATTGTCTTCGATGAGAAGGAGATTATGAAGCGTACATAACTCGCCAATCAGCGGTGTATAAGCACATCGCCCATAGAGGTGTACGAGCATGATAGCCCTTGTCTTCGATGTTACGGCAGCTTCGATGAGTTGGTCGTCAAGCTCCAGTGTATTAATATTAGGCTCTACCAAGACGGGAGTCAAATTGTTTTCTGTAATGGCAAGGATAGTTGCAATGTAGGTATTAGCGGGTACGATGATTTCATCTCCAGCCTTCAATCGACCTAACTCCTATGTAGGCTCGAAGGATGAGAGATAGTGCATCAAGTCCATTCCCACATGTTACGCAATGTTCCGAACCAATGAATTTAGCGTAATCGACTTCAAATTGCTTTGTTTCCTGCCCTTGTAAATACCAACCAGAACGCACAACACGTTCCACAGCGTTAGTAATTTCATCACTGTGAAGGGCTGTTATATCCTTGAGAGAAAGGTAGTTAATCATTTTTCTTACCAGTTAATTATATCCTTACTTACCCTTGCTTACTGGATTATTCAGCTTGTCCATGGGCATAACATCCCACTCATAGCTATCATAACAAACACCCCGTCCACCAAAGCCTTCCTTTTGGAAAATGAGAGGAGCATTGAGGTTTTCCTCATTCTCTTCGGTGCTTTACCAAAGTCAAAAGTATCCTTGTCGGTCAGCATACACCTTATTAATAAGGTGATCAAATAGAAGATCAAGTGCACCGAGGCTTTTTCCCTCTGGAGAAGCAGATATATATTGTGTGTGAATGACTTGCGGTGTCTCGAAGATGAGAGTTCCTCCAAGTGGATTACCAACCTTATTAAATGCCATGAAAAGGCGGATAGACTTAGGGAAACGGCTCTTCAGCAATGTAAGTTCAGCTAAAGAATGAACAGGATGAGCGTTGTATTTATTTGAAAGGTTATCATTTAATATCCTCCAAAAGGCTTCCATGTTCTCGCTTTCAGCAATGGTAAGCTCTGAATGAATGGCTTTTCGGATTCCACTCTTACGACTTTCCGTGAACTTTAGATGCTGGAGAAGAGGAATAGTTGTGGATATATCACGAATTGTTAAACGTGCTTTGCACACATTAAGAAGTGCATATAAGTCTTCTTCAGCGGGATATTTGTGGTAAATCCATGGTATAGACTTGTACACTACATGCTTAAATCCTTGTTTGTTAAGATATTCGTTGATGGCAAGGAATACCTCACAAATATCCTCTGCACATACTTTTGTGTTTGTGAGAAGTCCCCCGTAGGTCAGTCCTTGGTGTGAGTAAAACGTTGTATCAATCTTATTGGCAGGCAAAAGGGCGTAGAGTCGTCCCTTCCGATAGACCATTAAGGAGCAATCAAGGAATCTATCGGCATGGTAATCCATGTAAGAACGATTGAAAAGGAACGTTCCTTGCTTCGATCTCTGCACGAAGTTATCCCATTCAAGTACCTGTTCTCTAGTATATTGCCTTACTTCAAACATGCTGTATTAGGTGCGTCAATCTTGGAATAAAAGCATTATTTCTAAACTACTTATGGCTTAAATAGTTTATAAACTCATCATAGTTACGAATGTAATCAGCCTCATCAAAAGGGTCTTCAGCCAATACAAGACACACAGCACCCGATGAGAAATCATCGAGCGTGCGCCATATATCAGTATCAACAAGTAGCCCTTGATAAGGATGATTCAGTAGGAAGGACTCCTTTCTGTGCCCATTATCAAGTGTAACAGTGAATGATCCACTTACAGCAATAATGAATTCACGACAGTGTTTGTGCATGTCCACCTCGAGAAGTACCTGATGGAACATCATAAGTCCAATAAGCACGGGCAACCCGAAAGGGGATGTCCTTCATACCTTGGGCTATCGTCAGGTTTCCCCGAGGGTCAACAACCTTCTGCAATGATATTATCTTTCCTAATGAAAACTCGTTGTCATTCATTACTCAATATGTCATTATCTCCTTATTAATGCTTTTTCATATAAGGATCAGTGCCCAAAACGGTTGCTGCCACACGCTTCGTTTTATCACGCAATTCGTCCATATTGGTTCCAACCTCACCATAACAGAGAGCTACTCCCATACGTCTTCCAACATGGGCGATAGGCTTTCCGAAGATACGCAAGCGTGTTCTATCTTCCTTACAGGCTTCTAAAAGATTGTAGAACAGCGGCTTGCCTGAGTCAATTGGAGACAAGATGACAGCAGAACAACCTGCATGTTCAAGGTGAATAGCGGGTATTGGAAGTCCCATCACAGCCCGGAAATGAAGCTCGAACTCGTTGAAATTGGTGGTATGAGCCAATGTTACCATACCAGTGTCATGTGGTCTTGGAGATAACTCGGAGAAGATTACCTCTCCTTGTTTGGTTAGGAAGAACTCAACTCCCCATATTCCATAACCTGTAAGAGCATTTGTTACCTCCTTAGCAATGTGTTCTGCCTGTCGTAAAGCGTCTTCGGAGATAGCGTAAGGTTGCCAACTTTCACGATAATCGCCTCCTTTCTGTATATGACCAATAGGCGGACAGAAGAGGGTGGGACCGTTCTTTTGGGTGACAGTAAGCAATGTGAACTCGCTATCAAAGTCTATGAACTCCTCGATGATTACCTCTTTTACATCGCCACGAGCCCCTTCCATCGCGTTCTTGAAAGCTTCTTCGAGTTCTGCATCATTGTGGACATAGCTCTGACCATGCCCACTTGAACTCATCAAAGGCTTTACTACACATGGAAAACCTATCTCATCGGCAGCTGTCTTGAACTCTTCATAAGTCTTAGCATAGAAGTATTTTGCTGTTCGTAAGCCTAATTCACGAGCAGCAAGATCACGAATAGCACGTCTATTCATCGTGAAGTTGACTGCACGAGCAGAGGGGGCAATCTGAATACCTTGCTGTTCATAGTCGAACAAACGCTCTGTTCGGATTGCTTCTATCTCTGGAACGATGATGTCGGGACTATGGAAGTCGACAACAGCATCAAGTGCTGTGCCATCAAGCATGTCGATTACTTCCGATTCATCGGCTACTTGCATTGCAGGGGCGTTATCGTAACTATCACAAGCCACAACATACTGTCCGGCACGCTTAGCAGCAATAGCAAACTCCTTACCCAGCTCTCCGGAGACCTAATAGCAGGGATCTTTTTCATGTGTAGTTTTGGGGATTGTTAATTATAAAATAGGATATCCTTATATAATAAGGTGTAAAGGGAGTGCAAGAATTGCACTCTTTACCTTCCCTTCTTAGTGTACATCATGTCATAATACTTCTGATAATCACCAGAAGTGACCTCTTGTATCAGTTCTGATGCTCTAAGTTCAACAGAATAGTCTTCACAATACCATCAGCGAACTTAGTTTCTGGATACCAATAAGCTCTTCCTTGATCTTTGTTGGGTCTATGGCATAACGTGCATCATGTCCCGAGACGATCTGGGAACATGCGTTATCAAGTCATTATTAATCCAACTGATATCAATGTCACCATTGGCATCCTTCACTTGTTTCTTTAGTATGGTACGTAGGTTCTTATCCTCAGCCATCATGTCATGAATGGTCTTGATAGTAAGTTTCACAATGTCGATATTCTTCATCTCATTGTGTCCACCAACGTTATAGACTTCTCCCTCACGTCCTTCACGTACCACCATATCTATTGCTTTACAATGATCTTCAACGTAAAGCCAGTCTCTTACATTCAGTCCCTCACCATAAACAGGGAGCTTCTTGCCCTCAAGTATGTTATTGATGATTAATGGGATGAGCTTCTCGGGGAAGTGATAAGGACCGTAATTATTAGAACAACGCGTGATACTTACAGGCATGTGGTAAGTGTCTCGATATGCCATTACGAAATGGTCAGCGCTTGTCTTGCTGGCAGAATAGGGGCTGTGAGGACAAAGAGGAGTTTTCTCTGTGAAATAGCCTTCAGCTCCGAGCGATCCATAAACCTCATCGGTTGATACTTGATGATAGCGTTTTCCTGCCTTCCATGTGGGATAGCCCTGTTCGTCCTTACCAGTTACCCATGCCCGACGAGCTGCGTCCATGAGGTTCTGTGTACCGAGGATATTCACAGAAAGGAACAACTGGGGATCTTCAATGGAGCGGTCTACATGACTCTCTGCAGCAAAGTTCACGAGGTAATCAATATCATTCTCTGCGAAGAGACGATCAACCAATTCGCGGTCACGAATATCTCCTTTCACAAAAGATACAACGCTTTGTCATCGATGTCATCTTTGATTGTTCCGAGGTTTCCTGCATAAGTTAGTGCATCGAGAATTATCACCTTGATGTCCTCATTAACATATTTCTTATGAAGCAGATACTTAATGTAATTTGCACCAATAAAGCCTGCTGCACCAGTTACAAGATAGGTTTTCATATTCAAAACTATTATTTGTTATACTTTAATTTATTATCACTTAATGTTATAACTTCACAATCCGTGAATTTATTGCCATCGATGGTCAGTCTTACTAAAGTTCGTTCTTTATGCCATCCGTGCATACCTGCTGCACCGGGATTGATATGTAACATGTTAAGCGTTTTATCGAATTGCACCTTTAATATATGTGAGTGTCCATCAACGAAGAGATTAGGTGGTGAAGCGTAAAGCATACTTTGTACCGAACGGTCATATCGACCAGGATAACCGCCAATATGCTTTAGTAAGACATCAACATCCTCACATTTAAAGCGGAGAATGTCGCGATAACGCGCCCGCATCTCATAATCATCTATATTGCCACAGACGGCTCGGAAGATAGGTTTCATTGCTTCGAACTTGTCAGCAACCTCCATAGATCCAATGTCACCAGCATGCCATATCTCATCACACTCGCCTAGATAATACTCGTACTTATCGTCCCAGTAGCCATGAGTATCTGAGATTATACCAATCTTCTTCACGCCCTTCTCCTTATAAAATCGGCTATTAGATCCTTCGTTCCTTCCAATCCTAAAATGCTTGCATCTATACAAAGATCATAGCTTTCTGCGTGTCCCCATGTCTTAGCAGTGTAATAGTTGTAATACTTTGCACGCTCACTTTCTCCATTTTCAATGAGTTTTGCGTGCTTCATCCTCCGTACATCCACGACGCGCACAGACGTTAGCAATGCGAGTTTGCATCGGTGAGGTGATAAAGACGTTCACGCAGTTTGGATTGTCACGGAGTATGTAGTCAGCTGTTCTTCCTACAAACACGCAACGGTCATTCTGCTTAGCTACATCACGTATAGCATCACTTTGGAACTGATAAAGGCTCTCTTGCGAGAAGTTACTCTTATAGAAATCGCTATCAGCTAATAGTGGGAGGCGGATGTTAAAATGGGTCTTCAAGAAACCTTTCTGCTCATCATTCTGTTCAAAGAACTTCTCGAAAAGCCGCTCTCTTTGGCTGCCAGATTAAGAATCTCACGGTCATAAAACTTGCAATTGAACTCCTCTGCCAATAGTTTGGCTATAATTCGTCCACCGCTTCCAATCTGTCTACCGATGTTTATGATTAGCTTTTTTCTCATATTTTAGATTGTTATTTATAACACAAAAATATTATGCTGTCTTTGTCTGTCGTTTAATCCGACGAACAAAGATAAACATGATAATGGCAGCAATGAAAGATGCTGTAAAGTCACTCGAAGGCAATGCTGCCCACACGCCATCCAGTCCGAAGAAGTGGGGGAGGGCTGCAAGTAGAGGTAAGAGGAACAACAGCTGGCGTGAAAGAGACAAGAAGATACTAACCTTCACCTTGCCAATACACTGGAAGAAGTTGGTCACCACCATCTGATAACCTATGAAAGGATACATCATCATATTGATTTGTATGGCTTTGATAGCCTGTTTTATCAATTCCGGATCATTAGTGAACATACGCGCACAATAGTATGGTGCCAAGTGAGCGATGAGCCATCCTGTTACCATAATTCCCGTTGCTGCAAAGGCTGCATACTTCACTACGCGCATGAGTCGATCAGTCTGCTGTGAGCCATAGTTGTAGCCCGCAATAGGCTGCATACCCTGATTTAAACCGATAACAAACATCACGAAGATCATGGCAATGCTATTGGCAATACCATAGGCACCCACTGCAATGTCACCACCATATCGAACTAATTGGTTGTTGATGAATATGACCACGACACAAGCACACATTCATTAAGAACGGAGAGATGCCAATAGAGATAATATTGTTTACCAAGTTACGCTTCAATCTATAGATTCCCTTTTTCAGATGTAATAGTTCCTTCTGATTGGAAAAGAGCCTCATTTGCCAACAAAGAGCCAATGCTTGTGAGATAACAGTAGCAAAAGCTGCACCCCTAATACCCCAATGCCACCACCATATAAAGATGATATCTAAGAGTATATTCATTAACACCGTGAAGATGGTTGCAGCCATTGCTTGACGTGGCTTAGACGCTGCGCGTAACACAGCATTCATCCCGAAGTACATGTGAGAGATAACATTTCCTGCCAAGATAACTTGCATAAAGCTCCGAGCATAGGGTATTGTTGCATCGCTTGCACCGAAGAATCGCAAGATAGGATCAAGGAAGATGAGGCAGATAACACTAAACCCTATACCTATAATTAGGTTCAGTGTCACCGTGTTCCCCAAGATGTTCTCGGCTGCAGCATAGTCTCTTTGACCTAGCTTCACACTAATAGCTGTGGATGCTCCTATTCCAACGCCAGCACCAAAGGCGGTACCTAAGTTCATAAAAGGAAATGTAATAGCAAGTCCGGAAATAGCCATCGGACCTACCACTTGACCTATAAAGACTCGGTCAATGATGTTATACAAAGAGGCTGCCGTCATAGCTACTATTGCTGGCAAGGCATACTGCGCCAACAATCTACCAACAGGCTTTGTGCCCAACTCTAATGTAGCTTTCTTATTATCCATCAGGGGTTTATTACATACCTTTAAACCATTTCTATTGAAAGAAATAGGTAATTTTTACTTCTGAAATAGTCGACTTCCATGTATAGAAAAAGCAATTACCAATGATTAAACAAGCAATGCTAATCTTACTAATACATCCTCTTCACTATGTTGCAAAAGTACGAAAAAAAAACTGATATTTGCCTTTTATCCCAAGTAAATATCAGTTTTATAATCCTTATTGATAATGTTTTGCACTATTAAAGATGAGCTCTTAAACCAGTTCCACCTTATCCATCTCTTGTTCCTTATCACAATAATGACACTTGAGAATACCTCTCTCTTTGTCAACAACATGGAAGATGGTGTCCATTGGTTCGTTGTTTGTGATACATTTAGGGTTGTTACATCTTACAATGCTCCGAAGCTCATCTGGTGTTACTACCTTCTTCTTCTCTACCACTTCATAGTCATTAATGATGTTCAACACCACGTTCGGTGCTACAACCGACAGACGGGAGATCTCATCATCAGTGAAGAATTTATCACTAACTTTGATGATTCCCTTTGTGCCTACCATCTTCGATGAGAAGTTATAACCGATAGTAACAGGTGTAGAGAGCTTCTGGAGCTGTAAGAGGTTGACCACCTGAAAGGTCTTCTCAGATGGTATATGATCAATAACAGTACCGTTTTCAATAGCGGCAACTAAGCGTTCTTTCTTTGACATAATAGGTTCCTTATTATTTTGCTTGCGTTACTTCAATATGGTCGAAGACATCTCCAGCTGTCACTTCTATCCCTGAGTTTGCGAGCTTTCCCTGTTTTATTTGCTTTGATAAGGATATGATATGTATTTTCAACTACCTTGATGTCAAACCAATCATGTGATATCTGATGGAAGTTCTGGGGCTTTACACCAGCATAAATAATTTTGTCACCAGTTGAAGCATGTGACAACCATGGTCGCTGATAGTTCTTACATATCAAAGTATAGGTGCCACCTTCAGCAGGAGCAGTAATACTCTTTGGATCACCAGAATAGTTCGCTTCCCATTTCATAGGTTCCCAACTGCCTTCTATTTCTTCGTTGCTACAACTAACCAGAGTTGTGAAAATAACTAAGAACAATGCTGCCAACGTAATTCTATTTACCCATTTCATAAGCTTTATATGTTAGATTTCATTTGATATAGGTCTATTATAATATCGTCTTATCGGCTTTCACCTCCTCTAACGATATACCCAGACAATGGCAGAAGATGGCTACTCGAGCGAAAAAGACCATTGCGTGCTTGCTGGATATAATAAGCATGTTCGCTATCATCAACATCGTATGCAATCTCATTCACACGTGGGAGAGGATGTAAAATCTTCATGTTTGAACGTGCTTGAGAGAGCATATCACGATGGAGAATATAGACATTCTTCACCCGTTCATACTCCATCAAGTCAGAGAAGCGTTCCTTTTGTACGCGCGTCATATATAATATGTCTGCATGAGCTATTACATCGGGAGTAAACTCCTCATGCTCTTCAAAGCGAATACCATGCTCTTTGCAATAGAGCTTATATTCGTCCGGCATAGCCAGTTCCTTTGGTGCAATGAAGTGGAAAGTAGGGTTAAAATGGCGCATAGCCATGATAAGCGAATGTACAGTACGCCCATACTTCAAGTCTCCAACAAGGTAGATATTGAGGTTCTCAAGCGTTCCCTGCGTCTGATAGATGGTGTATAAGTCCAATAAACATTGTGAGGGATGTTGGTGCGCACCATCTCCTGCATTAATAATAGGTACAGGTGCCACTTCTGAAGCATATTGCGCAGCCCCTTCAATATAGTGTCGCATGACGATAGCATCCGCATAATTAGAAACCATGAGGATGGTATCTTTCAGCGTCTCCCCCTTACTTACGCTTGAAACTTTCGCATCCGTAAAGCCAATAACACGTGCTCCAAGGCGATTAGCAGCCGTCTCAAAACTTAGTCGAGTACGTGTAGAAGGTTCATAAAAAAGGGTTGCTACCACCTTACCTTTTAGTAATTCACGATTAGGATGAGCCTCAAACTCCTTCGCCATATCAATGAGGTAAAGCAGTTGTTGACGATCCAATCCTTCGATATTCACAAAGTTCTGTCTTCCCATCTCTATCCTGTGATGATTTGATTGATTTCTGTTTGTAAAGGTAATCATTATTTTCTTTTCTGTCAAAGGGCATGAATAGAAATATAGACAGACGCTAAAAAAAGTTTTAATTATTTTGCTTATCCATTGATTTACATTATCTTTGCACAATATTTTCACGGTATATGAGAAGACACTTTGTACATTTCCTCTGGGGAACATTGATAGCTATTTTAGGATTCACAAGCCTTTTCTTCATCGCTGTATGGAATGGTTGGGTAGGCTATATGCCTAATATGGAAGAGCTATCAAACCCTATTGATAAGTTTGCTTCACAGGTTTATTCTTCCGATCAAAAGCTCATCGGCACATGGAATCAAGATATATAACCGTATAGCGATCGACTATAACGGGCTTTCTCCACATCTTGTTCATGCACTGGTTGCCACTGAAGACGAACGCTTCTATGAGCATTCTGGAATCGACTTCATTGCTTTGGGGCGTGCAATCGTCAAACGCGGCGTGATGAGACAGGCTAGTGCTGGAGGTGGATCAACCATCACTCAACAGTTAGCCAAACAGCTTTTTTCAGAGAAAGCACATAGTACGATGGAACGCTTACTACAAAAGCCTATTGAGTGGATCATCGCTGTTAAGCTAGAACGACACTTCACTAAGGAGGAGATTTTAGCAATGTATTTCAATTACTTCGACTTCTTGCACAATGCTGTGGGTATAAACGAGCAGCCAACGTGTACTTTAATAAGGAACCGCGTAACCTCAACGTCACCGAGGCGGCATTGTTAGTTGGATTGTGCAAGAACCCTTCCATGTTTAATCCTCTTCGTTATCCAGAGCGTTGCCGACAGCGTCGTAACGTCGTACTCATGCAGATGGTGAAGTCTGGTTATGTAACGAAAGATGAATACGAAGAGCTTTCTCAACGTCCATTAGGTATTCATTTCACAAAGGCGAAACCGGTTGATGGAGCCGCAGACTACTTCCAGGCATTCCTCAGACAGTATATGATGGCGAATAAACCAGAGCGTGAGAACTATCAGACATGGCAGAATCGTCAATTCGTTCTCGACTCTATCGCATGGGAACAAGACCCTCTCTATGGATGGTGTAACAAGAACCTCAAGCGTAATGGTGAGCCTTATAACGTAAACACGGATGGTTTGCGTATTTACACAACGATTGACACTCGCATGCAAACCTATGCTGAAGAAGCTATCCGTAAACATGTGGGTGGCTACTTGCAAGCGCAGTTTAACGCTGCAAGTAAGTACAAGAAGAATGCCCCTTTCTCATCTAATATCTCTCGAAAGACCATCAAAGAGATCATTAATAGGTCTTGTCGCCTTAGCATGCGTTACCGTAAATTGAAAGAGCAAGGTGCTACTCCAGAAGAAATAAAGCGTAGTTTCCGCACACCGCATGAGATGACTATCTTCACTTATCATGGTGATGTAGACACGGTAATGACGCCTATCGACTCTATTAGATACTACAAGTCGTTCCTCCGTTCAGCCTTTATGAGCATGGATCCACACACCGGAGCCGTGAAAGCCTACGTGGGTGGTCATTGATTACCAGCACTTCAAATACGATGTTGTAATGGGTGGTCGACGACAGGTTGGTTCGACTATCAAGCCTTTCCTCTACGCCCTTGCAATGCAAAATGGTATGACTCCTTGCTCGCTCGCGCCTAATGTTCAGCGCACTTATGGAGGCTGGACTCCCCGCAACGGATCGCATGCACGCTATGGTCAAGAGGTTACTTTGAAATGGGGATTACAGCAGTCTAACAACTGGATATCAGCTTATCTCATCAATCTCTTAGGTCCTACTCAATTCGTGAATATCCTCCATGACTTCGGTTTAAACAACCCAGACATTGAGAGAACAGCAAGTCCTGTACTCTGCTTAGGTCCTTGTGAGGTGTCAGTGGGTGAGATGACAAGTGCCTACACAACCTTTGCCAATGGTGGTATTCGTTGTGCACCACTCTTCGTAACAAAGATAGAAGACAGCCATGGAAACGTCATTGCGAAATTCCAACCACTGATGACTGAGGTAATATCAGAGGTTAGTTCTTATCAAATGATAGATATGTTGCGTGCCGTTGTACAAGGTGGTACAGCCAATCGGTTGCGTTTTGCGTATAATATTAACGTTGACATGGGAGGCAAAACAGGTACAACTAATAACAACGCAGATGGTTGGTTTATGGCTGTAACGCCTAACCTCGTAAGCGGTTGTTGGGTTGGTGGCGAAGATAGAGACATCCACTTCGATAATACCAGCATGGGACAAGGGGCTTCAATGGCGCTTCCTGTATGGGCATACTTCATGCAGAGCGTTTATGCCGATAAGCGTCTTGGATACAGCAAGGACGCTAAATTCCCTATTCCGGCACTTCAATCCATGTCAGGCTACTGATACTATCAATGTAAATGGCATACAGGAGGAATATTTCTAAGGGTTGTTGGAATCTTTCCCAGCCTCTCCCGATAACCCCATCCAGCCTCCCAGAGGGGGAGGAGTACCTAACGAGAGAGCTCAGCTCCAAGAGTAGTGGTCGAGTTGTATGGTCGTGAAATGAGGCAGTGCCTCGTTAGCTGGAACAGTAGGACTAAAAACAAAGAGACGCTTTCTTCAATATGAAGAGGGCGTTTCTTCATATCGAAAAAGCCTCTCTTGGCAATGAAGAAAACGCCCCGTCGTTTTCAGATGACACTATCTACTCTCTTTTCTTTCGGAGAGAGGTTAGGGAATAAGGTACTAAAGTAGGGGACAGACGCCCTCGTCTGTCCGCTAACCAGTTGACCCTTTATTGATTAATTGAGGGTAGACGGGTTTTCCAGCCGAGGGCGCCTGTCCCTACTTTTAGTGTTTTTCTTATTGTTACTGGATAATGGTTTGTATCTTCTCCACCCTCTTTGCCAATGCTATAGACTTGGGACTTAGCTTGCCTTTAAGGTACTTT
>BNJU01001797.1_pt1 | contig 14472 bp, 9 predicted proteins | sample 8539281 | NCBI WGS metagenome assembly BNJU01 (sample SAMD00202456, study PRJDB9452) | human saliva metagenome | isolation source: human saliva | place: Japan
GGGTCCCAGGATGTGGGTGCTGTCTTCGAGGGTCTGTTCGAGCAGGGGATGGCCTTTGTCGAGCCTGCCGGCGTCCTGATAGGCGCTGGCGAGGTTGTTGCGTGAAGCCAGGGTGTGGGGGTGGTGGGGTCCCAGGATGTGGGTGCTGTCTTCGAGGGTCTGTTCGAGCAGGGGGATGGCCTTGTCGAGCCTGCCGGCGTCCTGATAGGCGCTGGCGAGGTTGTTGCGTGAAGCCAGGGTGTGGGGGTGGTGGGGTCCCAGGATGTGGGTGCTGTCTTCGAGGGTCTGCTCGTACAGGGGGATGGACTCGTCGAGTCTGCCTGCGTCCTGGTAGGCGTTGGCGAGGTTGTTGCGTGTGGTGAGGGTGTGGGGGTGGTGGGGTCCCAGGATGCGGGTGCTGTCTTCGAGGGTCTGTTCGTACAGGGGATGGACTTGTCGAGCCTGCCGGCGTCCTGGTAGGCGCTGGCGAGGTTGTTGCGTGAAGCCAGGGTGTGGGGGTGGTGGGGTCCCAGGAGGTCTTCAGAGTCTTTGAGGTTTTGCTCGTACAGGGTGATGGCCTCGTCGAGCCTGCCTGCAGCCTGGTAGGCGTTGGCGAGGTTGTGGCGTGAGGTGAGGGTATGCGGGTGGTTGGGGCCAAGGAGGTTCTTGAAGTCCTTGAGGTTCTGCTCCTGCAGCGTGATTGCTTCGTTAAGCCTGCCCGCGTCGTGGTAGGCAACCGCGAGGTTGTGGCGTGAGGTGAGGGTATGCGGGTGGTGGGGTCCCAGGATGTGGATGCTGTCCTCAAGGTTCTGTTGGTGCAGGGTGATTGCTTCATCGAGCCTGCCTGCGGCCTGGTAGGCGTTGGCGAGGTTGTGGCGTGAGGCCAGGGTGTCGGGGGTGGTGGGGTCCCAGGATGTGGATGCTGTCCTCAAGGTTCTGTTGGTGCAGGGTGATTGCTTCATCGAGCCTGCCCATCTCCCGATAGGCGTTGGCGAGGTTATGGCGTGAGGCCAGGGTGTCAGGGTGGTCGGGTCCCAGGATGCGGATGCTGTCCTCAAGGTTCTGCTGGTGCAGGGTGATTGCTTCATCGAACCTGCCTGCAGCCTGGTAGGCGTTGGCGAGGTTGTGGCGTGAGGCCAGGGTATCGGGGTGGTCGGGTCCCAGGATGAGGGTGCGGTCTTTGAGGTTCTGCTCGAGTAGGTTGATTGCCTCCCCAAGCCTTCCCAGATCTTGGTAAGCGCCAGCGAGGTTGTTGCGGAAGGTGAGAGTGCCGGGGTGGTGGGGTCCCAGAATTCGTTCGGAATCCTCGAAGTTTTTCTCATATAGGGTGATTGCCTCCTCGAGTCTACCCAACTCTTGTTGAGTGCCGGCGAGACTATTGCGCGAGGTCAGGATGTCGGGGTGATTGGGGCCCAGGATGCGGATGCGATCAGTGAGAATTTGCTCGAACAGAGATGCGGCACCTTCGAGATCACCCCTGTCCCGACTGGCTTTGGCGAGGGTGTTGAGTGAGGTCAAAATGGCTGGTTCTGTGCTTCCAATTAGCGTCGTGGAGTGCTTGAGGTTCTGTTGCACTAACGCGACGGCCTTTTCTGTCTGACCTTCTAATAGGTAGGCGTCGGCGAGGCTGTTGCGTGAGGTGATGATATCAGGGTGGTCTACCCCTAGTGCTTCACTGGCTTTAGTGAGTGGATTAATTAGGGCTAGTGCGATTTGATGCATGCCGAGTCGCCATGCTTTTTAAGGGTTCTCGCGAGTATTGTGGCGATGGTGGGGTCAGAGAATAAAGGAAGTGAGTGTTCTTGGGATGCGATGGTACTTAATTGTTCGATAAGGTTATGTGTCTCTTGCTGTTCTTTTGCTTGGACTGTCTTGAGTGTGTCGCTAATGCTCTCCAGTACACTTATTGCCACGGAAACAGCGGCGTTCATTTCTATTTCCGTACTGAGGCGGTTCTCTCTGAAAACTCGCCCTTGAAGTCGATGAATGAGGGTCTTCTTGCTGTCTGCAGAGATTTGACATACTGAGGAGTTTAATAGTGCACTGAGAGACTTCTTGGCGTTCTCTGTGTCGTTATAGTCTTCCAGCCATGCGGTGGGCACTCCTGGTGCTGCGAGTAGAGATAGTGTGCTTATCTGATGGATTGATAATTGTCCCTGCGTGGAGTTTTTCTTCTTGATGCTGTCTATCGTTGCTTTACACGCAAGCCATAAAGCTGTGCTGATTGCTTTCGGGTAATGCTCACCTTCTTGTTTATTAATAGTATCTGCTAGTGGAAGCCTGTTTAGGCTGCGAAGGTATTCAGTGAGAGTGAACCTCTGATTTCGGGCTGTTGCGGCGGCTTGAGTTATGGCGACAGGAAGATCTCCAAGTGTGCTTGCGATTTGGTTGGCTGCGTCGCGGTTAGTGTCGCCAGTTCGTTCACAGAGGAGGGTGATCGACTGGTCTCGTTCAAAGACTCCGACTGTGATTGGGTGCCATCCGAGACTGTCCCAGTCGAGGTGGCGTGTCGTGGTGATGATGACCCGGATTCCTTTACCTTCAGGGGTGAGGTCTTTCAGGTCGTCGAGGTTCTCGACGTTGTCGAAAATGAAAAGGCGGTCAGTCGCGTCTGCTGAGCGCAACTTATCCAGGAAGTGTCGAGCAGTGAAATCCGGTGTTTTATCGTGTGGAGCGTCGACCCCGGTCAGGGTGGCGAGTTCGTAGAGGGTGGCAACGAGTTTCTTACGTGACGCCGCGTTGATCCAGGCGACTAGGGGCCATTCCTCGTCTTCGCACTTGGCGGCAATTGTGGCTGCCAGCTGAGTCTTGCCGCTCCCTTTCATTCCCGTTAATACTGTGCGAGGCTCGTTGTGAAAGAAGATGGCGTTGACGAGTTGATTTTGCCCTGTTCGTGGAATGAAGTTGGTGGCGACCATAGGGCGGCTACCAAAGTGAATCCGTGTGGGTGTGGCGTGTAGTTGACCGCGTGTGTTACGGATGTTGTCGATGCTGTCGATAATCCTGTCCAGGCGCTCGTAAGTCTTCGTGTACTGGTCTATCAGTCGTTCCTGTCCAGCAAGTAGCTGTTCCTGGCCTGCAAGTAGCTGCTTGAGTGCGGCGATGTCGAAGGCCCGCGATCCCGGTGCTCGATAGATGAACTCGTCGGCGACGATGCGGGTCAGGTCATCGAAGAAGGGTTCGGCTGCTGCCTCGATGTTTTGGCGGCGGCCGGCCGTTCGCCGCCGGAGGTACCTCTCGAAGTGATCCGGGAACCGCACCGCCTCCAGGACTGTGGTCTCGTCCTCGCTGAGATCCCTAAGCGCCACCTCTATCTCGGTGACGGCTCCAGCCAGGGCGGATTGAGTGACGCTGGTCCGCTCGTACCGTTCATGGGCGGCATCCACCTGCTTCTGAAGTCGAGACTTGATGGACGCCTCCAGTGGATTCTCCTCGCCGCCTCGCCCCTGCTGCAGACGTCTTAGGCTGCGCCATGCGTTGAGGGCATCGCTTGGCAGTGACGCCGCGCTGCTCCACGAAGGATCAACGGCCACAGCGGCCCCGCGCATGAGCAGACCGGTGATGCTGGCGGACAGGGCAAAGAGGGAGAGCGGGTCGGCCATGCCGCTATCGTACAAGCGGTCAGCGGCCCGGAAACAGAATTCTCACGGCGTACCGAAGAGCTTCTTCGCCTCCTCGGATCTCCCCGCGGCAAGGTAGGCATTGGCGAGGTTGTTGCGTGAGGTCAGGGTGTTGGGGTGGTGGGGTCCCAGGATGCGGGTGCTGTCTTCGAGGGTCTGCTCGTGCAGGGCGATGGCCTCATCGATCCTGCCTGCGCTGCCTGGTAGGCGCCGGCGAGGTTGTGGCGTGAGATGAGGGTGGCGGGGGTGGTGGGGGTCCCAGGATGCGGGTGCTGTCTTCGAGGGTCTGCTCGTACAGGGCGATGGCCTCGTCGATCCTGCCGGCATCCCTGGTAGGCGCCGGCGAGGTTGTGGCGTGAGATGAGGGTGTCGGGGTGGTGGGGGGCCCAGGATGCGGGTGCGGTCCTCGAGGTTCTGCTCGAACAGGGTGATGGCTTCGTCGAGCCTGCCCGGCATCCCTGGTAGGCGCCGGCGAGGTTGTGGCGTGAGATGAGGGTGTGGGGTGGTGGGGTCCCAGGATGCGGGTGCGGTCTTCGAGGTTCTGTTCGTGCAGGGGGATGGCCTCGTCGAGCCTGCCAGCGTCCTGGTAGGCGCCGGCGAGGTTGTGGCGTGAGATGAGGGTGTCGGGGTGGTGGGGTCCCAGGATGCGGGTGCGGTCTTCGAGGTTCTGTTCGTGCAGGGGGATGGCCTCATCGAGCCTGCCAGCGTCGTAGTAGGCGCCGGCGAGGTTGTGGCGTGAGATGAGGGTGGCAGGGGTGGTGGGGGTCCCAGGATGCGGGTGCGGTCTTCGAGGTTCTGTTCGTGCAGGGGGATGGCCTCGTCGAGCCTGCCCAGCGTCCCTGGTAGGCGCCGGCGAGGTTGTTGCGTGAGATGAGGGTGTCGGGGTGGTCGGGGTCCCAGGATGCGGGTGCTGTCTTCGAGGGTCTGCTCGTACAGGGGAGATGGCCTCGTCGAGCCTGCCCAGCGTCCTGGTAGGCGCCGGCGAGGTTGTTGCGTGAGATGAGGGTGTCAGGGGTGGTCGGGTCCCAGGATGCGGGTGTGATCCTCGAGGGTCTGCTCGTACAGGGAGATGGCCTCGTCGAGCCTGCCCAGCGTCGTAGTAGGCGCCGGCGAGGTTGTTGCGTGAGATGAGGGTGTCGGGGTGGTGGGGGTCCCAGGATGCGGGTGCGGTCTTCGAGGTTCTGTTCGTACAGGGGATGGCGTCGTCGAGCCTGCCCAGCGTCCTGGTAGGCGCCGGCGAGGTTGTTGCGTGAGATGAGGGTGTCAGGGGTGGTGGGGTCCCAGGATGCGGGTGTCGTCTTCGAGGTTCTGTTCGTGCAGGGAGATGGCCTCGTCGAGCCTGCCAGCGTCCTGGTAGGCGCCGGCGAGGTTGTTGCGTGAGATGAGGGTGTGGGGGTGGTCGGGGTCCAAGGCTTTGCCTGCCTGGGTGACAGACTCGGTGAGAGTAAGAGCCAGCTGCGGCATTCCAAGATCGGTTGCATCGCGCAGCGTCGTTGCGAGTATTGCGACAAAATCTGGATCGGAAAATAATGGGCGAGAGTGGTCTTGAGATGTGATCGCGCCTATTTGTTCAACGAGATTTCGTGTTTCCTGTCGCTGCTGTTCAAAATTAGCTAGTTGGCCTATGTTAATCTTGTAGAGGATGGTTGTTGCGTATATGCATGCTTTGTTAAATTTCCCTTGTTCGCTCAGGTAGGTTTCGCGGTAAACTTGTCCCTTGAAGGCGGTGGACGATGGTCTTTTTGCCGTCCGTGGATTCTTGAATGATTGATGATCTCTTCAGGAATGACAGGGTATCTCGTACCGCGTCGGAGTCATCTTCGAGCGCCAGAAGCCAGTGAGTCGGTACTCCGGGAGCGGCCAGGAGGGATAGTGCGTCGAGGAGCGATATAGCGATCCTCTCCTGCCAGGGTACTTGGTTGATCTGATCCAAGGCCTGTTCGTACGCCATGAATAGCGCGACGCCCAACGGCGTCTGGGTAGTCATCGCCCTCGAGGCGACTGATGCTTGACTCGAGCGAGTGGGTGCTCAATCTTATGAAATACTCTGAAAGGGAGTAGTGTCCCCACTTGGCTGTTGCCGCGGCTTGGGTTACGGCGACAGGTAGGTCGCCAAGCGCCTCTGCGATCTGGTCGGCTGCATCGCGATGAGCGTCACCGGTGCGTTGGCAGAGAAGAGCGATCGACTGCTCGCGATCAAAGACGCCGACTGCCATCGGTGACCATCCCAAACTGTCCCAGTCAAGGCGACGTGTGGTGGTGATGATGACCCGGACTCCGCTGCCCTTGGGAGTGAGACCCTTCAGGTCGTCGAGGTTCTCCACGTTGTCGAAGACGACAAGGCGGTCCGCCGCATCTGCTGAGTGTAGCTGATCCAAGAAGCGTCGAATAATAGTCTCCGGAGGAATGTCCTTCGGTGCATCGATACCGATGCGCAGTGCGAGCTCGTAGAGATCGGCAATGAGTTCCTTACGTGAGCCTGCATTGATCCATGCGACTAGGGGCCATTCCTCCTCGCATCTGGCCGCAACGGCAGCGGCCAGCTGAGTCTTGCCGCTTCCTCGCATCCCCGTCAGCACTGTACGAGGCTCGGCGCGGGTGAAGATGGCATCGAAGAGCTCATCCTGCCCTTCTCGCTTGACGAAGCCTGCGCTGACCCTGGGGCGGCTACCGAAGCGAATCCGCGTGGGAGGGGCAGATTGGTTTCGAGTGACCGCGCTATGGATCTCCTGGATATCCGTAGCCACTGCCGTCAAACGTTCGTTAGTCTCTGCTTGCCCGTCCAGGATTTGTTCCTGCCCCGCAAGTAACTGCTCCTGCCTAGCGAGCAACTGCTTGAGCGCGGCGATGTCGAAACCGCGTGAGCCTGGCACGAGACGGATGAACTCGTCGGCGACGATGCGGGTCAGGTCATCGAAGAAGGGCTCGGCTGCTGCCTCGATGTTTTGGCGGCGGCTGGCCGTCCGCCGTCGGAGGTAGGTCTCGAACTTGTCCGGGAACCGCACTGCCTCCAGGACTGCGGCGTCGTCTCCGCTGAGATTCCTAAGCGTCACCTCCATCTCGGTGACGGCTCCAGCCAGGGCGAATGGGGCGACTCCGGTCCGCTCGTACCGCTCGCCGGCGGCATCCACCTGCTTCTGAAGTCGAGACTTGATGGACGCCTCCAGCGGATTCTCCTGTCCACCTCGACCGTGCATCAGGCTCCATATGCTGCGCCACGCGTTAAAGGCATCGCTTGGCAGTGACGCCGCGCTGCCCCACGAAGGATCAACGGCCACAGCGGCTCCACGCATGACCAGGCCGGCAAGGCTGGTGGTCATGGACAGGACAGCGAAAGAGAGGGGATCGGCCATGCCGCTATCGTACAAGCGGTCAGCGGCCCGGAAACAGAATTCTCACGGCGTACCGAAGAGCTTCTTCGCCTCCTCGGATCTCCCCGCGGCAAGGTAGGCATTGGCGAGGTTGTTGCGTGAGGTGAGGGTGTTGGGGTGGTGGGGTCCCAGGATGCGGGTGTGGTCTTCGAGGTTCTGCTCGAAGAGGGCGATGGCCTCATCGAGCCTGCCCGCGGCCTGGTAGGCGCTGGCGAGGTTGTGGCGTGAGGTGAGGGTGCTGGGGTGGTGGAGCCCCAGGACATAGGCATGGTCCGTAAGGGCCTGCTCGTAGAGGGTGATGGCTTCGTCGAGTCTGCCAGCTTCCCGGTAGGCACAGGCGAGGTTGTTGCGCGAGCCCAAAGTGTCGGGGTGGTTGGGGCCCAGGATGTGGGTGCGGTCTTTGAGGTTCTGCTTGTGAAGGGTGATGGCTTCGTTGAGTCTGCCCGCGGCCTGGTAGGCGCTGGCGAGGTTGTTGCGCGAGCCCAAAGTGTCGGGGTGGTTGGGGCCCAGGATGTGGGTGCGGTCTTTGAGGTTCTGCTTGTGAAGGGTGATGGCCTCGTCGAGTCTGCCGCCTCCCGGTAGACGTTGGCGAGGTTGTTGCGTGTGATGAGGGTGTGGGGGTGGTTGGGGCCCAGGATGTGGGTAAGGTCTTCAAGGGTGTGCTGGTACAGGGGATGGCCTCGTCGAGTCTGCCTGTTGCTTGGTAGGCGCTGGCGAGGGTTGTGACGTGAGGCGAAGGTACTGGGGTGGTGGGGACCCAGGATGCGGGTGCGGTCCTCGAGGTTCTGCTGGTACAGGGGATGGCCTCGTCGAGTCTGCCGGCTGCCCGGTAGGCGATGGCGAGGTTGTTGCGTGAGGCCAGGGTGTGGGGGTGGTGAGGTCCCAGGAGGTCGCCCGCCCGAGTAACAGAATCAGTAAGGGTAAGTGCCAGTTGTGGCATCCCAAGGTCGGTCGCATTCCACAGAGTCGTTGCTAGTAGTACAGCAAAATCTGGATCTGAGAATAGTGGGCGAGAGTAGCCTTGTGATGTGACGGCACCTATTTGTTCGATGAGATTGCGTGTTTTCTGTCGCTGTTGTTCAAAATTTTCTAGTCGGTCCACGTCAATCTCGATGAGAAGTTTTGTTGCGCGCGTGCGCGCTTCGCAGAATTTCTTCTGGTTGTTCAAGTAGGTTTCGCGGTAAACTTGCCCTTGGAGGCGGTGAATGATGGTCTTGCCGCCGTCTGCGGATTCCTGAAGAATGGATGATCTCTTCAGGAATGACAGGGTGTCTCGAACTGTGTCGGAGTCATCGTCAAGTCCGAGGAGCCAATGAGTCGGCACTCCGGAAGCGGCCAGGAGAGACAGAGAGTCGAGGAGTGATATGGCGATCCTCTCCTGCTGAGGATGCTTGGATCTGATCTGCTCCAAGGCCTGTTCGTAGGCCATGAACAGTGCGACCCCAACGGCGTCCGGGTAGTCGTCGCCCTCGAGGCGACTGATACTTGACTCGAGCGGGTGATTGCTTAGCCTGCCAAGGTAGTCGGATAAGGCGTATCCGCCCCATTTTGCTGTGGCAGCGGCTTGGGATACTGCAACAGGAAGGTCGCCAAGAGCTTCTGCGATCTGGTCGGCCGCATTGCGGTGATTATCCCCAGTGCGCTCGCAGAGAAGGTTAATCGACTGATCTCGTTCAAAGACGCCAACCGTCAACGGAAGCCATCCTAAACTGCCCCAGTCAAGGTGGCGTGTGGTGGTGATGAGGGCCCGAACTCCGCTGCCCTCGGGGGTGAGGTCTCTCAGGTCGTCGAGGTTCTCTACGTTGTCGAAAATGAAAAGGCGGTCCGCCGCTTCTGCTGAGCGCAGTTGATCCAGGAAGCGCTGAATAATAGTCTCCGGAGGAACATCCTTCGATGCATTGATGCCTGTCCGTAGTGCGAGCTCGTAGAGATCGGCAATGAGTTCCTTACGTGAGGCTGCATTGATCCAGGTGACTAGGGGCCAACCCTCCTCCTCGCACCTGGTCGCAACCGTGGCTGCCAGCTGAGTCTTGCCACTTCCTCGCATCCCCGTCAGTACAGTACGAGGCTCGGTGTGAGTGAAGACGGCATCGAAGAGCTCGTCCTGCCCTTCCCGTTTGACGAAGCCTGCAGCGATCCTGGGGCGGCTGCCGAAGCGAATCCGTGTGGGTGAGGCAGGTCGGCTCTGTGGGATCACGCTATGGATCTCCTTGATATCCGTAGCCATAGCCCCCAGCAGCCCGTGAGTCTCTGCCTGCCCCTCCAGCAGTTGCTCCTGCCCGGCAAGTAGCTGTTCCTGGCCTGCGAGCAGCTGCTTGAGCGCAGCGATGTCGAAAGCCCGCGAGCCTGGAGCGCGGTAGATGAACTCGTCGGCGACGATGCGGGTCAGGTCGTCGAAGAAGGACTCAGCTGCCGCCTCGATGTTCTGGCGGCGACCCGCCGTTCGCCGTCGGAGGTACGTCTCGAAGTTGTCCGGGAACCGCACTGCCTCCAGGACTGCGGCGTCGTCGCCGCTGAGCTCCGTGAGCGCCACCTCCATCTCGGTGACGGCCCCGGCCAAGGCGGATCGACTGACTCCGGCCAGTTCATACCTTTCGCTGGCGTCATCCACCTGCTTCTGAAGACGGCTCTTGATGGAAGCCTCCAGCGGATTCTCCTGTCCACCTCGCCCTTGTTGCAGACGTCTCAGGCTGCGCCATGCGTTGAGGGCATCGCTTGGCAGTGACGCCGCGCTGCCCCACGAAGGATCAACGGCCACAGCGGCTCCGCGCATGAGCAGCCCGGCGATGCTGGCAGACAGAACAGCGAGGGAGAGGGGATCGGCCATGCCGCTATCGTACAAGCGGTCAGCGGTGCCGAATCAGAATTCTCACGGCGTCCCGAAGAGCTTCTCCGCATCCTCGATTCTTCCAGCGGCGCGATAGGCGCCGGCGAGGTTGCCGCGCGAGGTGAGAGTGACAGGGTGAGCAGGTCCCAGGGTGCGGGTGCGGTCCTCGAGGTTCTGCTCGAACAGGGGAATGGCCTCCTCGAGCCTGCCCGCATCCCGGTAGGCGCCGGCGAGCGTGCTACGCGAGGTGAAGGTGTCGGGGCGGTCGGGACCCAGAATGCGGATGAAGTCGGTGAGGTTCTGCTCGAACAGGGGAATAGCGTCGTCGAGCCTGCCCGCATCCCGGTAGGCGCCGGCGAGGCTGTGGCGTGAGCCAAGGTTCCAGGGTGGTCGAGGCCCAGGGTGCGGGCGACGTCGTCGAGGTTCTGCTCGAACAGGGGAATGGCCTCCTCGAGCCTGCCCGCATCCCGGTAGGCGCCGGCAAGGGTGCTGCGCGAGCTGAGCGTGTGGGGGTGGTCGGGACCCGCGAGGCGGGTGACGTCGGTGAGGTTCTGCTGATACAGGGGGATGGCCTCGTCGCGTCTGCCCGCATCCCGGTAGGCGCCGGCGAGCGTGCCGCGCGAGGCCAAGGTTTCAGGATGGTCGAGGCCTGAGAGGCGGGTGACGTCCTCGAGGTTCTGCTGATACAGGGGGATGGCCTCGTCGAGCCTGCCCGCATCCCGGTAGGTTGCGGCGAGGTTGTTACGTGCGGCCGAGGCGCCGGGACTGTCGGGACCCATGATGCGCATGGCGTCTGCGAGGATCTGCTTCTTCAGGGTGATGGCCTCGTCGAATCGGCCCGCTTCCCGGTAGATGCCGGCCAGTTCGTCGCGTGCGGTCAGAGTGCTGCGGTGGTCGGGGCCCAAGACGAGGCTGCGGCCGCTGAATACCTGCTCGTACAGGGTGATGGCCTCGTCGAGCCTGCCGCTCGCCCGGTAGGTGCCGGCGAGGTTGAGACGTGAGGTCAGGGTGCCGGGATGGTCGGTGCCCAGGACGCGGATGGAGTCCTCGAGGGTCTGCTCGTACAGGGCGATGGCCTTGTCGAGCCTGCCGCTCGCCCGGTAGGTGCCGGCGAGGTTGTTGCGTGAAGCCAGGGTGTCGGGGTGGTGGGGGCCCAAGGCGTCGCAGGCCTGGGTCACGGAGTCAGTGAGACAAAGGGCCAGTTGCGACATCCCAAGGCTGGTCGCGTCGTGTAGTGTCTCGGCGAGCTTGAAGACACTTGTGGCTCAGAAAACAGTGAATGAGAGTAGTCCTGTGATGTGACTGAGAGTAGCTGCTCGATGAGATGGTGGGTCTCTTGTCGCCGTTGTTCAGGATTCTCTAGGTGGTCTACGTCCATCCCGCCGAGAAGTGTTGCAGCGCACCTACGCGCCTCACCGAGTTGCTTCTGGTCATTAAGGTAGGTTTCCCGGTACACGTGTCCCTGGAGCCAGTGAATGAAGGTCTTGTCGCCGTCGCTGGATTCTTGGAGGATAGCGACGCTCTTCAGGAAAGACAGGGTGTCGCGTACTGCGTCGGAGTCGCTGTCGAGCCTCAATAGCCAGTGAGTCGGTACGCCGGAAGCTGTCAGGAGGGACAGTGTGTCGAGGAGCGATACGGCGATCCTCTCCTGCTGAGGGTGCTTGGTTCTGAGCTGCTCCAAGACCTGTTCGTATGCCATGAGCAGTGCGATGCCGACGGCGTTCGGGTAGTCGTCGCCCTCGAGGGGACTGATGCTTGACTCGAGCGGGTGATGACTCAGCCTGTCAAGGTAGCCGGATAAGGTGTATCCGCCCTGTTTTGCTGTCGCGGCGGCTTGGGCTATGGCGACGGGCAAGTCGCCAAGCGCATCCGCGATCCGGTCAGCTGCTTCGCGGTGAGTGTCGACGGTACGCTCGCACAGAGGGTGATCGACTGCTCCCGATCGAAGGCGCCAACCGTGAACCGCAACCACCCCAGGTCGTCCCAGTCGAGGTGGCGCGTGGTGGTGATGAGGGTTCGAACTCCGGTGCTCTCGGGAATGAGGTCTCTCAGGTCGTTGGGATTCTCCACGTTGTCGAAGACGAAGAGACTGTTGCTCCCATCCGCTGAGCGCAAATGATCCATGAGGCGTCGAACGATGACCTCCAGGGGGATGCTATTCGGTGCATCGATACCGGTCCGCAGCGCGAGTTCGTAGAGGTCGGCAATGATTTGCTTGCGTGAGGCCGCATGAATCCACGCGACTAGGGGCCAGCCCTCCTCCTCGCACCTGGCCGCAATCGCAGCTGCCAGCTGAGTCTTTCCGCTTCCCCGCATCCCGGTCAGAACTGTGCGAGGCTCGGCGCGAGTGAAGACGGCGTCGAAGAGCTCATCCTGCCCCTCCCGTGTGACGAATCCTGCGGTGACCTGGGGGCGATTTCCAAAGCGAAGCAGTTTACCGGCTTGCATGTGAGAGGGTGTCATACTAGTGTTATTGATGCTGCTGGTGATCTTATCTGGGTGCTCGTGAGCCTTCTTGTGCTGGTCTGACAATTGTTTTTGGCCTGTGAGTACTTGCTTGAGTGCGGCAAGGTTGAAGGTCCGTGAGCCCGGTGCTCGATAGATGAACTCGTCGGCGACGATGCGGGTCAGGTCATTGAAGAAGGGCTCGGCTGCTGCTTCGACGTTCTGGCGGTGGCTGGCCGTTCGCCGTCGGAGGTGCGTCTCGAAGTTGCCTGGGTGGCGTACCGCCTCGATGACTGCGGCGTCGTCCTCACTGAGCTCCTTGAGTGCCACCTCCATCTCGGTGACGGCTCCAGCCAGCGCGGAATGGTTCACCTTTTGGTATTGCTTGCTGGCGGCATCCACCTGCTCCTGAACTCGGCCCTTGATGGACGCCTCCAGCGGATTCTCCTCGCCGCCTCGCCCTGGCAGCAGACCTCTCATGCTGCGCCACGCGTTGAGGGTCTCGCCAGGTAGTGACGCCGCGCTGCTCCACGAAGGATCGACGGCCACAGCGGCTCCGCGCATGATCAACCCGGCAAGGCTGGCGGACAGGACGGCGAGGGAGATGGGGTGGGCCATGCCGCTATCGTACAAGCGGTCAGCAGTGCTGAAACAGAATTCTTACGGCATTGACTGACTCGGCGACGACCTCGACGAGATGGTCACCGAAGGGGGGTCGTGTCATCGAGCACGCGCCCGTGGAAGGTGCGCCCCAGGTGCCAGTCGGAGGTGTGGAGGATCCGCATGCGGATACTGTCTCACAGCCCACCGATATCAATGACGACGGCTTGTTGTGGTCAGTCACCGACCTCCTCGGCGCCGTCCTTGAGCCACGTTAGCACCAGGATGGCCTGGCCCCAGGTCGTGGCCGCCCTCTGATGCGGGTGGATGTCCTGGGCGCGGCGGTAGGCGATCAATCAGCCGCTGACGATACGCACAGTAGCGATGGGTAAGTCGAGAGTGGCACGGTAGGACAGCACGCGGAACTTCCCTTACGGGCAGTTTTTTTTGGTCAAAAACAACTCTGACGCACGGCTCCGCGTGCACCCCGCTCCGACACACCCCACCTCGGCCCTATCCACCTTTTCCCGCCGTCTCAGCGCTCAGACCACGAGCACCCACCTCCAGTGAGAAAACCGCAATACCCGAATCAATCAAATTTGATGGCCCGTGGAACAAGCCATCGTTCGCCTCAAGAACCGGCGCATCCGCCACACCGACTACAGGCGACCACTCGACACATTCGTCACCACCATCACAGCCATCATCGGCCTACACTTCCTTTACCACTGAATAAGCCTCAATGTCCAAAAAATCTATTTCACTCCACTCTCACCCCGAGAGTCACTATTTTCATGTACCCGACACTGCCAGTAGCCCCATACCGTTACCAGCGTCATCGGCCCCCAGAGTAGAATAGGCAGGTAGCACCACAGCATGACAGCCAGTGCCCAGTTATGGATCAGGCCAGCGTCGGGTCGGTGTCCAAACGCGACGTTCGCGACCATCTGCACATTGAAGATCCAAATCAAAGCCAGTGAGCCAACAGCGCCGAGGACCGCTGGCAGCCTGGCGGGTATGCGCCACTGCCCGAGGCGCTCACTCCATGGCCGTATGAGTCCTACGGCCAGATAACCGCACGTCACCTGCACTATGCTCAACCCAAAGACGTAGACGTATCCGAGTGCGGGTTCGCCAGCAAGCTGGAAGGCGCGAAAATCGGCCGTTCCAGGCATGAATCCAACAATCATGAGCACGCGCCAGATGCCTGACGGTAGGGTGGAAAAAAATGCGCTCCACGCGCACAGACGCATCCAGCTCGGTCGGTCTAGATCAGCATCCCTCGACGACATGATGCCAGTATACCCCGAGATTTTCGATGCAAGTCAACATACACGCGATTCTGACCGTTAAGTGGCGTGTGAGGATCCGGCGGTTTTGAGTGAGTAGTTCTCTCGAACCGTCCGGCGAAGGTGATCGCGAACCCAGGATATCGCACACCCTAACGAGGTTGATCGCGAGTTCCTGGTCCCAACCAAGGCGGCCTCACTGGGGTTGCCCACCCTGGCAGACAAGGGCTACACAGGGGCTGGTACTGGTCATCCTCACCCTCCACAAAGGCTTCTGGTGAGAAAACCTCAAGCTCCAGAGACATAACATCCACGCGAGAAATGTCGATGCCGGTGAAGAG
>BNJU01005310.1_pt1 | contig 14467 bp, 18 predicted proteins | sample 8539281 | NCBI WGS metagenome assembly BNJU01 (sample SAMD00202456, study PRJDB9452) | human saliva metagenome | isolation source: human saliva | place: Japan
AATTTTCTAGGAAACTATATTCGATTTAAATAATATTAGGAAAATATGCGTCCCACTTCCTTGACTTCATTTTTCAAAGATTTCTCCTTCTTGGATATTTGAAAAGATCTGATCGGTCAGTCGGACATTCAAGAAGCTCCAAAGAGCGAAACCTCCAAAGGTAAAGAGATAAATAGCTGTCAGTAACCGTTCAGGACTACTGAGGCTGATATAAACCACTGCCAAATTGAAGAAGACAAGAAAGATGGTTTGAACAGGATTTAAGAGAGCAATGAGGAAACTATTTAGACAGACCTTTCTTGTAGGATCTTCAAAGAGGCCGATATAAGGGAAGATCAAGGTCATCCCTCCACATAGAAGGACGATAAAGGGAAGCAAGATCCAAATCCCATACTCACTTAAGAAGGCCGTATTTGAAAAAAGACAGTAATCCAGATAAAGTAGCACTGATAAGCCTAGACAAGTCAACCAAATCACCGTCGCTTGCTTGAAATTAGCACGAAAGAGACGGAAAAAATGAAAGACGAGATCCGTATCTTCCCCTTTCAACAAGCGGTGCCACATGGTTGCTAAAGCCGTAAGCGATGCACCGATCGTGAGAATCGGAAGACAGCAAACGATAAACAAGGTGTTCAAGATAATAATGTCCGTAAACCGGGTCAAGGTCTTGACCAAGCGTCCATCCAATGAAAATAATTTTTGCATCTTCTTCTCCTTGTTCTTCATCTCAATTTCTGCTACTTCCTCTAGGGAAGCACTCAGGGGCTTTAGGCCCCTGAGTTACTTACTTGAATCCATTTAGACCCCTATTACTTCACTTCTTTTTGGTAACGATCATAGGCATCCTGTTGAATCTTCATAAAGTCATCAATGCCCATCTTCTTCAAGGTTGCTTTGTAATCGTCCCAATCCTTTTCGACGCCACCTTCTACTACCCATTTAGAAGCTTGTTGGGTAACATAAGAGTTGATATCTACATAAATAGAAGACAATTTGTTCAATTCTTCTTGAGAGTAGATAACATTTGGATATGCTGGCAAAGCGTATTGTTTCAATTCTTTGTCCATCTTCAATTTGAGGCCATCACTTGTGTTTGGTCGATGTCGACATGACTATTGATATCATCTGACACATATTTTGGTCCAAAGTCACGAAGGGAATTGATCCAAGCCCATTCATCGGCAGATTTACCATCTTTTGGAGCCAAGACCTTGTACTTGTCACCATCTTTTTCAGTCGCAATACCAAAGGAGCCATAGAAGTTTTGGATGCTGGCATCATCCGTGTAGAATTTATCCAACCATTTGAGCAATTTTGCAGGGTCCTTGCACTTATTCGTGATCAAGATTTCATTGCGTCCATAGTTCAAATGATCTGGGTCAGAAATGACATATTGTTTGCCATCAGGGCCTTTCAATGCTGGGAGAGGAGCATATTCGCTGGCATGTTGGCCGAAGGTTGCATCTGCTGTCCAACCACTTGACACACCGACACGCGCCACACCCTTGTCCATCCGTTTGGCAACAGACATGGAGGTATCTTCTGTAAAGAGTTCAGGGTCGATCAAGCCTTTCTTGTAGGCTTCATGCATCGCCGCTATCCCTTGTTTATAACTTTCTTCCGTCCGGAGGTAGACCGGTTTGCCATCTTTGACGGACATTTCATAGGTATTATCTCCACCAAGACGGTTGTTGAATGGCAAGATATAAGAGAAGGTAGGGTCAAAGTTACCTGAGCCAAATGGAATTTCATCATTGACTTCGCCGTTGCCATTGGCATCCTTGTCCTTGAAGGCTTGTAAAACAGTCACCAATTCGTCATAGGTTTCGGGCATCTTCAAGCCAAGATTATCCAACCATTTCTTATTAATAAAGAGTTGGTTGCCGACGATTGGCCGCATTGGCAATTTCTTAGGCAGGCTGTAAATATGACCATCTGGGTTGGTCACCATGGCTTTTAATTTCGGTTCTTTTTCAAAGGCCTTGTTCAAGTTTGGCATATTATCCTTGATCAAGTCTTCCAATGGAATGAACATGTTTTGGTTCTGAGCGATTTCAGAATCCGTGAAGGCATTGGATCCCAAGAAAGCGTCTGGTAAATCTCCACTGGCAACAAGAACAGATTTCTTATCAGACCAGTCTGCAGCCACCATGGTATCCCATTTGATCTTGATACCTGATTCCTTGGCTGAATCATCTAGAAAAACCTTTGTGATAGTCTTCCCCAATCCGACCAACGAACGGTCGTGATCTTGAAGGTATTTCCATCATTCTTGTCATTGCTTGATTTATTTGTGAAGCTCACAAGCCGTCAAGCCAGTTAGCAGTATGCTCCAAGGAGCAGATAGGCAAATTTCCTGTTTTTCATGATCTTCTCCTATTCTTTCAAGGCCCCTATCATGACACCTTGATTAAAGTATTTTTGGACGAATGGATACAGCATCATAATCGGTGCTGTTGAGATAACGATGGTCGCATATTTCATCATATCAGCCTTGATACGGAGGTCAGAAGCTACCTCCCCTGTTGCTTGCGATTGCAACATTTGATTACTAATTAAGAGACGGCGCAGGATCAGTTGCAGGGGTTGAAGATTTTCATTTGTCAAATAAATCAGGGCATTGAACCAAGAATTCCAGATTCCTACTGCTGTCCAAAGTCCAATAACGGCAATAATAGCCTTGGACAAGGGGAGCACGATCTTTCTGAAGTAATGAATGGTTCCGCAACCATCGATCTGGGCGGCTTCCCACATTCCTTCTGGAATACTATTGTTAAAGAAAGTTCGAGCTACAACGATATTGTAAGGAGATACTGCAAACGGTACGACCATTACCCAGAAGGTGTCGACCAAGCCCAATTGTTTCACTGTCAAATAAATGGGAATCAAGCCCCCAGAGACAAACATGGGAACGATAAAGAAGACACTGACCCATTTCTTAGCAAAGAGGTCCTTTCGCGACAAGGCGTAACCAGCCGGGATATTAATGACCAGGGCAACGATGGTCCCTACAACTGTGTAGAGGATGGTGTTGAGATAGCTCTTTAGAAACAAAGGCTGCTCAATCAAGCGTTGATAGCCGTCTAGTCGCCATTCCCTCGGGATAAACCAAACCTTACCAGTTGCTACATCAGACGGATTACTGAAGGAGGCAATAATGACAAACCACAAAGGGTAGACAATCAACAGAATCAAGCAAATCGCTAGACCATAGATAAAAATATCAAAGAGGATTTCTGACTTGGTCTTTCTCGCATGTTGAAACAATTTCACAATTCCTCCTCCTTTCTAGAACAATCCCGTCTTGGTATAGCGTTTCGCAAACCAGTTGACCGACAATAAGATGATCAAGTTGACCAAGGTATTAAAGAGACCGATCGCTGTCGAATAACTATATTGGAAAATTAATCATCCCCACTTTGTAGACATAGGTCGAAATGATTTCACTTCCTGCCAGATTAAGTGGATTTTTGCAAGAGCAAGACCTTTTCAAAACCAACACTGAGTAGGCTTCCTGCTCTGAGAATCAAGAGAATCATCGCCGTTGGTAACAGTAAGGGTAAGTCAATATGACGGATTTTTTTGCAATCGACTCGCCCCTGTCCATGGTCGTCGCTTCATAAAAAGGTTGGATCAATGGCTGATAAAGCTACTAGATAGATGATACTATCCCAACCGATATGTTGCCAGACATCGCTCCAGACATAGACACCCTGCAAAGCTACCCGGTTTGGATAAGAGGGCAGGCATCTTTAAGCCGACCAATTTGAGGACATTGGCTAACAGTCCACTACTTGGAGAGAGAAAGAGAATAATCATCCCACACATGACCATGGTCGAGATAAAATGAGGCAAATAAGTTGTTACTTGAAAGATTTTTTTGAACTTGCCCACACGAATCTGGTTGCAAATGATGGCTAGAACAATCGGCAAGGGAAAACCAACCAGAATACTGTAAATAGAAATTTTCAAGGTATTCTTCATGGTTGTTGCAAATTGGAAGGATGAGAAGAACTGGTTAAAATACTTGAGACCAGCCCAAGGACTTCCAAATATCCCAGTAGCGGGAGAGTAATCTTTAAAAGCGATGACTAGACCCGCCATAGGGATATAGGCAAATAAAATCAATAAAATAATCGATGGCAGGAGCAGCACATATAAAGGAATATTTTTCTTAAATTTGCTCTGCTTCGCATTTACTTCGCTTTTCATAAGGCCCTCCTTTTCTTTCTCCTCTATTTTATAGGAATCCTTTCCATCTTTATAGAACTTTTTCGTGCATCTTCATTCACTTTTCCGTTTTCTCCACACAAAAACATGCACTTTCCCGATTTTTTTTACTTTAATATCGGTTTTGTTCATGAATCCGTTTTCAAATAGTGCTATAATATATGTGAGGTGCTCATTATGAAAGCTATTCACAGAAGTACACGAGATCACTCGATTCAATTTTTTTCGCGCCTACTCTTTCTCCTCTTAGTTGTCAATACCTTGATCAACCTTTTGATTGGTGGGATTAGCCGAAATTTTATTAAACACCAAAATATGCTCCATTTAGAGGACTCGATTCATATCTATGCGGATTCCTTAAATACAGAGCTTCACTCCGTTGAGCGTTTTATGTACAGTACCATTAGTCACAACGACTATTTGACAGAGCTCAATACTCCGCTTGATTTCACAAATTTTCATGAAAATCTAAAAAAACTGCGGATTGATTTCACGGAGTTTCAGTACCAGATGGATAGCCCCATTACCTTTTTCATAGAGACAAAAGATATCCCACATTTTTTCAACGCTTCCAGTCTTCAACTGCCCTACCTGGATTATGTACAATTGAAAGATCATCTTAGAACCTATGACAAAGAAACAGACAAGACCCGTCAAAAATGGCAACGAATCAGTCTGAACCAGCATGATTATCTCTTAAAATCCCTCCATTACAAGGGCAAGGCTATCTATGCTATCATTTCTACCCAGGATATTTTAAAACCCTTGCAAAAGCTCAATATTGGAAAAAAAGGACGCTTATCCATCGATCGCCCCAACCAGAGCCATGCTACAGATTCCGTCATTCAAGCCGGTAGCAATCAAACCCATCTGCCTTTTGATCTGTATGTGACGGTCGATTACGGAGACGTTTTCCGTACAAATATCGTACTGGAAACCCTTCTTTCTTTGGTTCCTTTGATCATCGCGGTTCTCTCTACCATTCTGATCCTTTATATTCGTCAACGGATGATCCAACCGATGAAACGACTCACCCAACGCCTTTCTCAGCTAGACGCTGCTTCCACCAAGCTAGATGTGATCGAAGACCAAGGGATCTTAGAGATCGATCAGGCCAATCACAAGCTCAATCAGGGTCCTGATCCATATGAAAGACCTTCAAATTCGAGCCTACCACGCGCAACTCAACCTCAAAAAAGTCGAACTCAATTACCTCAAAAATCAAGTTCGACCCCATTTTTACCTCAACATGCTTTCCATGATTCACAGCATGCTGCAGACCAAGGACTATAAGGAAATCGAGGAGTTGACCAAGGTGACTTCCAACTACTTGCGTCACCTCTTTCAAGCTAACCAAGATTCAATCGCTTAGTAGATGAAATCCAACATATCCGAAATTACCTAGAAATCCAAAAAATCCGCTATGGGGACAGCATCCACTTTGACCTGGACTGGGATCCTGGTCTGAAAGATGCGGCTATTCCCCCTCTGCTTTTACAAACCTTTGTGGAAAATGCCATCAAACACGGCTTTTCTTTCCAAGATTCCTTCCACATTCAGCTTTCCATTCATGAAGAAGCAAACCAACATCTTGCCATTTCTCTTCAGGATAATGGTCCTGGTTTTAGCTCCGCTATCTTACAAGATCTAGCAGAGAAAAAATCCTTAGTTACTGAAGATGGCCACCACATTGGTTTGACCAATGCACGGGAGCGACTAGATCTCCTCTATCCAGATCACTACACGCTTCAATTTTCAAATGGATCCCAAGGAGGTGCCCGCATCCAACTGAGCCTTCCTTATGAACCCTACAAAGGAGACACACATGAATATCCTACTCGTTGACGATGATCGTTTTATCATTAAAGCCCTACAGGAAACCATCCATTGGGAAGCCTTGGGCATTGAGCAGGTATATACTGCCTCCAGTCTGAGCCAAGCCCAAGCCATCATTCAAAGTCACCCGATTGCCCTCATGATCAGTGATATCGAGATGCCACAAGGCAGTGGGTTAGATCTCCTAGCCTGGGTCCGGTCAGAAAAATATGACATTCAAACGATCTTCCTCACCAATTATGCTGATTTTAATTATGCCCAAAAAGCCATTGAACTCCAAAGTTTTGAATACTACCTCAAACCGATTGACCCCGACCGCTTAGAATTTATCATTCAAAAAGCACTCAATAAGATCAAGCGCCACAAGAGTGCGACCCAATTAGCCCAGCAAGGGCAAAAAGAAGCTGAATTTTGGCATGACTACTTGCGAAAACCGCGTCCATCTCAAGCAGAACAGCTCCTTCAAGAAGTGACAAAACGGGGTTATAGCCCCAAACCACATGAAGACTACCTCTTAGTCCTCATCACTCTCCACTTAGTTGAAGAAGACTTTCACCCCAGCGTCCCTTCTTGGCGCTTGCAGCTCCGCCATTGTATCAAGGATCTCTCCCTGGATTTCCCTGTCCACTACTGCGCCCTCAGTAAAATCGAAAGCCAGACCGATCGCTACCTCTGCCTCTTCAAAAAGAATCAGACTACAGAGTGTGCAGACTTCCTAAAAGCTATCCAGCAGAAGATCCAGCAAGACTTAGACCGATCCTCTATCCTTCTCTATTCAGATACTATTTCCCTTGAGACGCTCTTGATGAAGGCTCTGCAACTCTGCCAATACAGTGAAGAACAAGTCTTCCATTGGGACAGTATCCACTCCTATGCTTCTTTGGCTCCACAACCTCAAAAGCCTGCTCATCGGACATCGCTCACTTTTACAAATCAGCTAGAGACAGAACAGCTCCTCCAAATCATCCATAGCTTAGAGACTCAAGATCGCATCCCGCTCTCAGCTCTGAGTGAACTCCAGCTAGACTGGACCCAGCAAATTGGCATTTATCTGGACAAGAACGGCATTCTCGCCCACAAGTTATTTCAAAACAAACACCATCAATTTCTCTTCGAACGGCGTTTTCATGCCATCGAAGCTTTTGAAGCCTATATCGGGGATTACTGGAGCTCTGCTCGCCATTATGTGATCGATCTAGAACACCAATCCAATCTCATCAAGCGGATCACCGACTACATCGACCACCATTACAAGGAGGATATCAGTCGCACCAAGCTGGCAGAGATGGTTTTTCTTAGTCCAGATCATCTAGCACTGGATGTTTTAAGCGCGACACCGGCGAAACCCTGGTGAAAATACATCACCGATAAACGGATGGCCGCCAGAAAGAGATGCTATCGCAAAGCGATACCCCCATTTACCAAGTCGCTCTCCAGGTGGGCTATGACAACTACTCCTACTTTACAAAAGGCTTTTAAACAAAAGGTCGGCCTCTCCCCAGGAGATTACCGCAAGCAATGCCAAGAAGCCTTTTAAAACAAGAAAAAAACCTTTGAAAAAGAATTTCTTTTCAAAGGTTTTATTTTCTTCTTTTCTGATTTCTTTTTTTCAATGGCACTAGCAATTTTCTCCACCATATAGGCCGTCTGGAGATTGCGCAATATCAAGAGGGCCCAAAAACATGCAAAGAGCATTTGACCCGCCATGGTCGCTTCATTGAAAAAATAAGTCTCCATAGCAGTAAAGACTGCTATCACTGCAAATTGTTTTCTATTCATAAAATTATTTTACCATGATTCAGTAAAAAAATTCATGTATTAATCGTCTTGCAGGGTGATTTTATCGGATAAAAAGTGAAATTCCTCAGGGATGACACTTTCCTCTTCTTCCACCACTTCCGCTTTTTGCCCACGCGCCTTAGCCGAAAACTCTGCCCGGATTTGGGTCCATTCTTCCATCGAAACCGCTAAAATCTCTGGTGAGAAGCCCGCAGCATTGCTGAGGATATTTCCAAACATGGTATTGAGGTTGTCCCTCTTCATGGTCTGTTCAGCATTAAAAGGCAGACTCAAAAGGCTAAAATAGCGTGATTTTTCATTGGCGGCGACCGGCTGGGATCCGATTAAGAGGGCCTTATCCGCACCTGCCAAGCTCTCGATAATTTCCCCCCAAGCGTTCTGAAGACGGATCAAGTTGGTCCGTGCCAACTCTGGATTTTCAACCGCCTCTTGTAAAATGGCGTTGACCTTGTTTCGATCTGCACGGTAGCCCTTGCTCGACTTGGTTGGACGAGCTACTGTCGGTTTTGAAGCAGGAAGACTGCTACCTGATTGCGCTAACTGTTGCTTGAGTTGAGCGACTTCCTTTTTCAAGTCTTCCAGCTGAGCTAGCACATTGGAAGGAACCTCCACAGCAGCTGAGTTAGAAACTTGGCCTGTGCTTTCAGCCAATTTAATGGTCATCATTTCAGTGTAGATACGCGGTTGCAGACTATTTTTGATATCCGCTAGACTGGTTTGTCGCCTGGTCAATCAGGGCAAAAAGACGGGCTTGATCGGCTTCAAGATTGACCGCAAACAAGTCACTAGCGTGAGTGTTTTCTCCGCCTGTCTGGACAATCAATAGATCTCTCAGGTATTGAAGTAAGTCCGTAACGAAACGGGCCATATTCTTCCCGTTATCAAAGATAATCGCCAGCTGATCCAGCGCCGCTGTCGCATCATGAGCCAGGATGGCAGCTACGTACTGATCGAGCGCAGCTAGGCTGATTGAGCCCGTAATCTCTTCAGCGATTGCTGTCGTCAACTCACTACCCGCAGTCAGACTCAGGGCTTGATCCAAAATGGACAAGGCATCCCGCATCCCACCTTCAGCGCGCCGAGCAATGATCTGGACAGCATCTGCTTCATAGGCAATGCCTTCAGTAGCTAGGATATTTTCCAAATGCTGGACAATGTCTGGCAATTTGATGGATTTGAATTCAAAGCGTTGCACCCGTGACAGAATAGTAGCTGGAATCTTGTGCAACTCCGTTGTTGCAAGGATAAAAACCACGTTTTCCGTCGGCTCTTCCAGCGTCTTCAACAAGGCATTAAAGGCCCCTGTTGAGAGCATATGGACCTCATCGATAATGTAGACCTTGTGCTTGGCTAGACTTGGAGCATAGGTGGACTTGTCGCGAATATCGCGAATTTCATCGACCCCATTGTTGAGGCTGCATCGATCTCGATGACATCTTCTAAGCTCCCATTGGTAATAGATTCACAGATATAGCAGTCGTTACAAGGCTCCCCATTGACTTGATTAGGACAGTTCATGGCCTTAGCAAAGATCTTGGCCACACTGGTTTTCCCAGTACCACGAGGACCCGAAAAGAGATAGGCATGGCTGATCTTCTCTTGCTCGACGGCCTGTCTCAATGTCCGTGCCACCACTTGCTGGCCGACTAATTGGCCAAAGGTCTGGCTCCGGTATTTCCGATATAAAGCTTGATACATTAGTTCTTAACTCCAAACATCTTAAAGTCCCAGTTTGTCTTTTCGATCAAGAGAGCGACAAACTTTTCCAAATACTCTTGATCCAGCTGATCATAGTCAGAGACACACTCTGAATCTAGATCTAAAACTCCAAGGAGCTGACCGTCCTTGACCATAGGGACCACAATCTCACTCATAGCGCGACTATCACAGGAAATATAGTTGGCATGCTGGCGCACATCATCGACAATGATGGTTTCCTGCTTTTGAGCTGCTTCTCCACAGACACCCTTTCCAAGAGCGATATGGACACAAGAAACACCTCCCTGAAATGGTCCCAAGATCAATTCAGTTTGGTCATACAAATAGAAACCCGCAAAGACCGAACGAGGCAGGGCTTGATTTAAGAGCGCACTGGCATTGGACAGATTAGCCAAGGCATTGGTTTCTCCTGTTAAGAGAGCGTCTAACTGAGCCAGCAAGAGCTGGTATTGTGATTCTTTTTCCGAATGTTTCATACCTTCCATTATACCAAATCTTTGCCCAAAAATTAAGCTTCAAACAACGAAAGAAAAGAGTGGGACAGAAATCGGTAATTCCTCAGAATTCGATTTCATCGTCCCATCTCCGCACTGATTAAGTAGGGGCTGTAAAGCTGATGAAATCAGTGTAGTAGAGCCCACTCAACCACTACGCCTTGCTCGACAATCCAAAAACAATTGAGAGGCTAGGACTTTTGTCCCAGCCTCTGGAATATAGATAAAGTTATCTTAAAAACTTTTCTCACGGCGGAAAGTTTCAATATTTTTCTTGATTCATTTTTAAAATGAAATCTCAGTTTTATTTCTTTGCAGAATCATTTAACTCATTCTTCTAAAAATTATTTTATCTATTCATGCCGCCGATTGAAGTGAAAGACTTCAAAATATTGAATGGCCCGATAGATTAAAAAGATGGTCAAGATGATGGCCACCAGCCAAATCGTCTTTAGTCCATAAAACTGGATCAAAGTAGGTCGAAAAATGGCCCCTACAGACGAAAACTCCCGATCAAGCAGGGTCATAAAGATGGCTTCCCAGAGAATTTCATCTCCCTGTCTCTAACAAAAATTTCCATAAGCTACCATGGTTTTCTTGAGATTTCCGGTCATAAAAGAGTGGTTGTAGGCATAGCTACCTACTTCTCCAAATGAGGTCGCTACGATTCCCAAACTCAGGCCAAAAAAAGGCACGATGAAGACATTTTTTACCGATGCTGGCAAAAATCCCGTCACCAAAGTTGTGAGGGATATAGGGCACTAGGGTACTCAAGCGCCAGACTGAATTATCAATCAAGCGACGCAAGACCGTCATTAAAAGATCCCCAGCATAAAAGGCCAGCATCGTGGCTAACTTTACTTCTACATCTGAGATCTGCTGGCCGATCAAACCAACCGATAGAAAGACCACATTTCCCGTCTGGCCTGCCGCCAAGGTCCCACCCCGACAAATAAAGGTATAAGCATCTGAAAAACCAGCACACATGGTCAATAAACAAGCGAACGCCTTGGTCCGCGAATGAAACTCCCTTTTCATTTCCATTCTCCCTAGGAAAAAGAGGGTGGTACAGAATATTAAAAAAACATTTCTCATACCACTCCCCAACATTGATTGAGAACTCTTTCGAGTCTTTTTAGCGAATGAAGAGTCTCACCAACTACTGCGACATTCAATTATTCAACTAATGTGAAAGGATTGGAGAGCGATTGCCCTCTTGCTCCCTATCTTTATTTTCCTTCACGCGCCTCGTTGAGGATTTTCTCGATCTTGGTTGTGATCAAGTCAATCGCAACCGTATTGGTCACGCCCTCAGGAATGATCACATCCGCATAGCGCTTGGTTGGCTCGATGAACTGGTGATACATCGGTTTTTACCACACCAGGTATTGCTCAATGACACTATCGAGACTCCGGCCACGCTCCTCCATATCGCGCTTGATCCGGCGAATGATCCGCACATCATCATCCGTATCAACGAAAATCTTGATGTCCATCAAGTCCCGAAGACGCTTGTCTTCAAGAACTAAGATTCCTTCCACGATGAAGACATCCTGAGGTTCCTGACGATAGGTCTTGCTGCTGCGCGTATGCTCTGCATAGTCATAAGTTGGAATATCCACTGGACGACCTTCCAAGAGTTCATTGATCTGCGCAATCATCAAATCCGTATCAAAGGCAAAAGGATGGTCATAGTTGGTCTTGATCCGCTCCTCAAAGGTCAAATGACTTTGGTCCTTGTAATAGGAATCATGCTCAATCATGGCAATCTTTTCATTCGGGAAATTGGCCAAAATGGCACGAGACACACTGGTCTTTCCACCACCAGAGCCACCAGTAACACCAATAATAATAGGTCTATTTTGCATTTTCTACTCCATTACCTGTAGTCGACTGAGAAACCATAAACATCTCAGACATATCTTATCCATTTTACCATATTTTTGCCTAGACATGAATAGTTTTCAGTAAGAAGTTTGGAAACAAAAAGGACCTTGCGGTCCTTTCATTACTTCACTTTTTCTAATTTAGCGGCAAATTCATTACCACCACGTAAGACGAGTATATTTTTTCCACCATTGACAGGTACGAAACAATAATTTGAATTAGCTTGTATATAGACTTCCTTAGCGCTCTTCACTTGATAGCCTTCTGATTTCACCGCTTCTTGAATTACGTCAAATGTGTGTTCAATCTCTTCTTTAGAAGTCGTGTCTCCATCATACTTTTCTTGATCAGCTAGAGAATAGAATGCGTAAGCCTTGTTATCGTAATACTTATCACTTATAATTCCATGATCTGAAATCTGAACAGTTGTATTATCTCCTTCTGTCACATTCTTCCATTTTCCAACCATGGCCTTTGGTGTTTCAACCTTGTGATAGACCAAATTATCTTCAAAGTTTCCTTTGTATGACTTATAAGTTTTCAAGTCGAATAAATCATTTCTTAAAATAATATTGCTTCCGTCTTTTTGGAGCAAGTTATAGCGTGTGTTCCCACCAGACTTAATAACAACAATTTCTGTCGTCTTCAGGTTAAATTTCTTATCGACATCCGCAAGTGAATGCAAGTCCGTCGCATTTAACAAAGAAAGTGCTGTATTAAATTCTTTTTCGCTTCATTCCCCTTGAGAACCTTTTTGATGGTCTCACCACCATTGACTTTTTGTTTCTTTCCACTTAGTTCATAAGTAACCGGACTAGAATCCGTATTTCTCAACCAAACCCCATCTAGACTTGGTCCACCTGAAAAGAAAAAGAACCAAGCAAGAGCAATCACTGCGACAAGTCCCGCAACTGCGACCCCAATCTTTGTTTGTTTATTGAAAGAAAATGTCAATTTTTTCGGTCTTGGCACAGGTTGCAAGGTTTTCGCAGATGGTTGTGGTTGGACAAAACCCGTCTGCTCTTGTGAAAGAGGCGCACTAGGTGCAACAGGTGCTTCCTGAGAAGGAGCCTGCGCTTCAGTTGATGGAGCTGGTGCTTCTTTTCGCTCTACGACAAACTCCCCTTTTTCACGCGCTTCTTGAAATTCTTGCATACTTGGCTTGCGACCATTAACCGCTTCAAAGTATTCAACCCAATCTTTTTGATTCATCATATCCCCCTTATTGATTCATTATAAAAACTAACCATATTATACCACAAATCCATGGTTTATTTTGTGATTTTCAGAAAATAAATGAAAAGGACCTTTCGGCCCTTCTGATTTATTTCACTTTTTCCAATTTTTCAACTAAATGATAGTCTTCTGTGAAAACAAGGACTGTCTTCCCTCCATTTACAGGGACATAATAAAAATCAGATCCTAGTTGCTTGTACACGTCTTTCATACTAGTTAGCTGGTAATCTTGATAATCGACCGCATCTTGAAGATCTTCATAGGCCTCTTTCACTTTGTCAGCTGTCTTTTCTTGATCAAACTTAGTTGAAGGCATCTTTTGGAGCTCTTCTAGGCTATAAAAAGCCGTTCCTTCGCTACTATCAAATTCGCTATAAGTAAGAATACCACGAGCATTTAATTCAAGATAATTGGTTTCATCATCATAAGAACGCTCAATTTTCCATTTCCCAACTAGCACTTTGGGAATTTCTGTCTTGTGAAAAATAGCATTCTTCTTAAAGCTCTCTGAATGATCACTATAGGTAACCAAATCCATCAAGTCATTGGCTAAAATCACATTGCTCCCATTGCTTTGGAGTAGATTATAAACAAGCCCATGCTCGTCTTTAATGATGATAACTTCCCTTGTGTGGAGGTCAAATTTTCTATCAACATCTGCTAAGGTTTTCAGCTTGTAGTAGTTTAACTGGTTCAAAGCCTTCTGAAACTCTTGTTTTGCTTCATTTCCTTTATAAACTTTCTCAATCTTATACTTACCATACGATCGTGGCTCTTCTTGATTTAACTCATAAACTACTGCTGTTGAATCAGCAGGCCCAACCCAAATTCCTTCCAAACTTGGAGTCGGTTGGAAGAAAAAGAAGTAAGCCAGTACAAAGATAGCTAGTATTCCCATACCTGATAAAGCCCATTTTGTCTGCTTATTCCATTTCACACTAAAGCGTTTGATAGCTGGAGTCTCAGGCCTTGACTCCACTTGTGACGGCATTTGAGCCTGCTCACTTTTCTCTCGTAAGGCTACCGCTGATGGAACTGGTGCTTCAGGAACGGTCTCTTTTCGTTCCACTACAAACTCACCATTCGCTCGTGCATTTTGAAACTCTTGCAGACTCGGCTTCCGGTTATGGAGTGCTTCAAAATAGTCAACCCAATCTTTTTGATTCATCTATTCCTCCTAATCGATGATTGTTTTCAAACTGAACCTATTATACCATACATGAAAGGGCAATCACTCATTTTCAGAAAATAAAAGAAAAAGTCCA
>BNJU01003000.1_pt1 | contig 14449 bp, 14 predicted proteins | sample 8539281 | NCBI WGS metagenome assembly BNJU01 (sample SAMD00202456, study PRJDB9452) | human saliva metagenome | isolation source: human saliva | place: Japan
AGCGCTCGTAATTCGCGTTTCATAGCCAGAGGCGGGGGTGCCGGTGAATCACCGGCACCCCCACCCTGCCCTGTGGGGTTACCCGGCTCTTCGCATTTTTGGGGTGTGGGGGTGGTGTTGGCATGGGGTCGGGGCCTGCCCGATGATTGAGGTTGCGACACTTCAAACGCTGGGAGGCCCCGACATGTCTCATGCTACCTTTTCCGCTGCGGATATGACGACCTATTGTGGGTTGGAGGATCTGGGCTTAGTGGCCGTGGGGATGCGCTGCCAGGGGGGCGGGTTCGTCCTGAAGTGCCGTGCGGCGAGTCCTGCTCGGCTGTGTCCAGGGTGTGGGCGCCCGGGGTATTCGCTGGGGTCGCGTACCCGGCGCTTAGCGCACGAACCGCGGGGGCATCAGCCCACAACGCTGGCGGTGTATGTGGGACGTTACCGATGTCGTGCGTGTTCTCGTTCCTGGTGTGATGACATCAGCCAGGCGGCTCCCCCACGCGCCAAACTCTCCTTTGGGGCCTTGCGCTGGGGACTTGTGTGCTTGATCGCTGACAATATGTCCATGAATCGGATCGCCGCTCACCTGGCGGTAGCCTGGCATACCGCCAACGAGGCGATACTGGCCTATGGGGAAGAACTCCTGCTGGCGGATTCGACTCGTTTTGAAGGCGTGCGCGTCATTGGGGTCGATGAGCACGTGTGGCGTCATCGGGGTGGGGACAAGTACGCCACGGTGATCGTGGACTTGACCCCTGTACGCGACCATACGGGACCGGCCCGCCTCCTGGACGTGGTGCAAGGCCGCTCCACACGCGTCTTGTCTTCCTGGCTGGCCGCGCGCCCCCAAGAATGGAAGGACAACATCGAGATCGTGGCAATGGATGGGTTCAGCGGCTACAAAAGCGCAGCAGCCAGCCAGCTACCAGAGGCGGTGGCAGTGATGGATCCCTTCCACGTTGTTCATATCGCTATCGACGCCCTGGAGCAGTGCCGCCAGCGCGTCCAGCAAGAAACCCTGGGGCATCGCGGCCGCAAGGGCGACCCCTTGTACGCGGCCCGCAAAACGCTCCTGACCGGCACCGACATCCTCACCGACACATCCCAAGCGCGCTTGGATGCCTTATTCGCCTGCCCCGACCACGCTGACGTGCACACCACCTGGAGAATCTACCAGGACCTCCTAGCGGCCTACCGTGATCGTGACCCCAGGCGCGGCAAAAACACCCTCCACCAGCTCATCACGACGATCACCCGCCCGGGCTTGCCACACACATGCATCGAACTAGCCCGCATGGGCAGAACCTTCACACGCAGAGCCGGGGACATCCTGGCCTACTTCGACCACCCCCACACCAGCAACGGCCCCACCGAAGCCATCAACGGACGCCTCGAACACCTCCGCGGCATCGCCCAAGGATTCATCAACCACCGAAACTACCGCCTACGCTGCCTCCTCCACTCCGGGGGATTCCAACACCTCCTACACCCTTAAATGCGAAGAGCCTGTCAAGTCCCGGGTTTTGTGTAGGGATTTTTAGGCCGCTTTCTTTCGTGTTGTTGTGTGTTTGTTTTCTGCTTGTTGCGGTGTGATTCCGCCCAGGGCGAGGTGAGGGCGGCTTGTGTTGTACCAGTGGACCCAGGCTGAGGTTTCGCGTTCGACTTCGCGTTGGTCGCGCCATAAACCTGTGTAGCCGGGACGTGCTTTGTTGTAGATGAGTTCGGCTTTGTATAAGGAGTTCAAGGCCTCGGCTAGAGCGTTGTCGTAGGAGTCGCCGGTGGATCCTACTGAGGCTACGGCCTTGCATTGGGCTAGTGCCTGTCCGTAGCGCACGTCGCGGTATTGCACGCCCCGATCGGAGTGGTGCACAAGCCCTCGAGTGTCTATGTTTTCGCGGCGTCGCTGGCAGATCGCCATGTTTAATGCGTCCAGGGCCAGGTCAGTACGCAGCGAGGACGCGACCTTCCAGCCCAGGATTTTACGAGAGCACACACGTCGGTGACGAAGGAGACGTAGACCCAGTCAGCCTGGGTTGGTACGTAGGTGATGTCCGCGACCCACAACTCGTTGAGGTCATGGGCCCCGAAATGCCGATTGACCAGGGGCGTGTTCAATTGTCTGTGTATCCGTCTTTTGTTTGAAAGGATTGATGCATGATGAATGATGATGATGTTGTTGTGGCTCGCGCTAGTGGGCGTGAGACGGTGGAGGAGCTTCGCAGCTCGGGGGCGTTGGATGCGTTGTTTGAGCGTCTTGATGCTGGCGAGGTCGAGATGACGGGCAGCCAGGGCTTGTTGCCGGCGTTGCTCAAGGAGGCCTTGGAGCGCGGGTTGGCCGCTGAGCTGACCGAGCACTTGGGGTATGAGAAGGGCCAGACCAGCACCCAGGCGCGCTCGAACACGAGGAACGGCACGACGAAGAAGACCGTGATATCGGAGGTGGGAGCCTTCGAGATCGAGGTTCCCCGGGACCGGGCAGGCTCATTCACCCCGCGCCTGGTACGGAAAGGACAGCGGCGCCTCGATGGCTTGGATGCGATGATTATCAGCTTGTATGCCGGGGGGGGATGACGGTACGCGATATCCGCCATCACCTGGCCTCCACCCTGGGCGTGGAGGTCAGCGCTGGGACGATTTCCACGATCACTGACGCGGTGTGCGAGGCCGTCTTGGAGTGGCAGCACCGCCCCCTAGAAGCGTTCTACCCGGTGATCTACCTGGACGCGATCCGCATCAAAGTCCGACGCGATCACAGGGTGGAGAACCGGGCCGCTCACCTGGCGGTCGGAGTGGACATGGAGGGCATCAAGCACGTGCTGGGCATCTGGGTCCAAGCCGATGAAGGAGGAGCTTTTTGGGCCCACGTATGCGCCGAGCTAGCCAACCGAGGCCTACGCGATGTCCTGATCGTGTGCTGCGACGGACTTACTGGCCTGCCCGAAGCCATCGAAGCGACCTGGCCCCAGTCCATGGTCCAAACCTGCGTCGTTCACTTAATCCGCGCGTCCATGCGTTTCGTGTCCTACAAGGACCGCAAGAACGTCGCCGCCGCCCTCAAGCGGATCTACAGCGCACCCAATGAGGAAACCGCCCGAGAGGCGCTCGAAGAGTTTGCGGCCAGCGACCTGGGAGCGCGCTACCCCCAAACGGCCCTGACCTGGCAGCGCGCCTGGCAGCGCTTCACGCCGTTCCTGGCGTTCCCGCCCATGCTACGCCGCGTCGTGTACACCACCAACGCTATCGAATCGTTGAACTACCAGCTGCGTAAAATCACCAAGAACCGCGGGCATTTCCCCAGCGAAGAAGCCGCCGTCAAACTCCTATGGCTCGCCATCTGCAACATCGAAGACAAACGCGCCGCCCAACGCCTCACAGACGCAGGCAAACCCCCCCAACAAACGAACAGGACACACCCGCCTCATCCAAGGACACACCACCACCAACTGGAAACAAGCCCTCGCCCAACTCACCACCGCCTACCCCGACCGAATCACCCCCTACCTCTAACCCCCATACACAGAAAAATTGACAGGCTCTTGACCAGGTCCAAGGGGCATGCATGGCGCGGTGCTGAGGCCGTGACATGGCGGGTCCGACGCCGACTCACGCCACGAATGCCCATACGCCGCATCAGTCTCTCGACCGTGCAGCGCGCCACGTGTCCCACGCCCAACTCGTGAGTGTTGAGGAAGGCGTGCATTTTGCGCACCCCGAACACACAGTAGTTCTCCTCCCACACGCGTCTGATCACGTCTGTGAGCGCCTCGTCGCGCACGCTGCGCGCCGACAAGGGGCGCGCCCGAGCGGCGTAATAACTACTGGGAGCAACCCGCACCCCTGACTGGGACAAGACAGTGCAGATTGGCTCGACTCCCCACCGATGTCGATTGACCTCGATAAAGTCGTAAACTAACGCGCGAGGCGGTCGAGCTCCGCCCCGAAAAAAGCTGACGCCGCCTTCAAGATCTCATTGGCTCGGCGCAGTTCACGGTTTTCAGCTTCCAGCGCCCGGATGCGGGCCTCTTGATCACTGACCTCGCCGCGCTCATTGCGTCCGCCCTGCTCCACGGCGCGCACCCACGTACGCAACGCCTCAGGATTGATCCCCAACTGGCCGCTAATGCGCTTGATAGCACCCTTGCGCCTAGAAGGATCAGCACGAGCCTCCAACGCCATACGCGTCGCACGCTCACGCAACTCCATCGAATACTTACGCTGACCAGACATCCCAAACCTCCAATCCGGCCTAAGATACTCTCCACAATACCCGGGACACATCAGCCTGTTTTCCTTTAGTTCGACGCCGAGCGGGCCGTAGTCCCACGCAGAGCGGGTGCCACCGTAGATGTCACCGCAGGGGAAGACGAAGCCGCGGCGCTTCGCGAGGCTGATGACGGACTCGAGGCGAGAGGGGCCCTGTGGCACTTGGTGCTCCTTGCACATGATGGCCGCACCTGGCTGGCGCGGCATTGACCTCCTGATCCTATCGAAGATTAGAAAGAGCCCCGCATCCCGGCTGCGTACGTGGGCAAGGCTGGGAGTGCGTGGATAATTGCTGTACCTGATGTTTCGGGGGTACTCACTCAGTTCGCAGGAGGCTCGTGGGATACACCGGGAATGACGGGGCGACTCACGCGACTATTCTCATCGCGAATCCACAGGTCACGCCATGCACCCCCCTCGACCACGTCGATCACGGGAAGCCCTGGGCGCCATGAGGCGAAGCCAGCCGGATACCCTGGCTCACTCCGCGTGTGAAGGGCAGTCCTCAGCAGTTCCCTTTTCTTTGCGTCCCACACACGAACAGACCCATCCTTCCCCCCGGCGACCACACGAGAACCATCAACCGATACAGCGACCGATTCGACCCGGGACGTATGGCCCTCCAGCACACTCACAGTCTCACCAGAATCCACATCCCACACACGAACAGACCCATCCAAACCCTCGGCGACCACACGAGAACCATCAAGCGACACAGCGACCGCGAGGGCGACGGCTGCATAGCCCTCCAACACACTCACGGTCTCACCAGAATCCACATCCCACACACGAGCAGACCCATTCCACCTCCCGGCAACCACACGAGAACCATCAAGCGACCACGCGACCGATTCGACGGAGGACTCATGGCCCTCCAACACACTCACAGTCTCACCAGAATCCACATCCCACACATGAACAGACCCATCCAAACCCCCGGTCACCACACGAGAACCATCAAGCGACCACGCGACCGATCGGGCAGGGGCTCTACGGCCCTCCAACACACTCACAGTCTCACCAGAATCCACATCCCACACACGAACAGACCCATCCCACCTCCCGGCAACCACACGAGAACCATCAACCGACACAGCGACCGATTCGACGGAGGACTCATGGCCCTCCAACACACTCACAGTCTCACCAGAATCCACATCCCACACACAAACAGACCCATCCAAACCCCCGGTCACCACACGAGAACCATCAAGCGACAACGCGACCGATCGGGCGGGGGAGGTATGGCCCTCCAGCACACTCACGGTCTCACCAGAATCCACATCCCACACACAAACAGACCCATCCCACCTCCCGGCAACCACACGAGAACCATCAACCGACACAGCGACCGATCTGACGGAGGACGTATGGCCCTCCAACACACTCACAGTCTCACCAGAATCCACATCCCACACACAAACAGACCCATCCTTCCCCCCGGCGACCACACGAGAACCATCAACCGACACAGCGACCGATTCGACGGAGGACGTATGGCCCTCCAACACACTCACAGTCTCACCAGAATCCACATCCCACACACAAACAGACCCATCCTTCCCCCCGGCGACCACACGAGAACCATCAACCGACACAGCGACCGATTCGACGGGGGAGGTATGGCCCTCCAACACACTCACAGTCTCACCAGAATCCACATCCCACACACAAACAGACCCATCCCACCTCCCGGCAACCACACGAGAACCATCAACCGACACAGCGACCGATTCGACGGAGGACGTATGGCCCTCCAACACACTCACAGTCTCACCAGAATCCACATCCCACACACAAACAGACCCATCCTTCCCCCCGGTCACCACACGAGAACCATCAACCGACAACGCGACCGATTCGCCCCGGGGCGTATGGCCCTCCAACACACTCACAGTCTCACCAGAATCCACATCCCACACATGAACAGACCCATCCAAACCCCCGGTCACCACACGAGAACCATCAACCGACAACGCGACCGATCGGGCAGGGGCTCTACGGCCCTCCAACACACTCACAGTCTCACCAGAATCCACATCCCACACACAAACAGACCCATCCCACCTCCCGGCAACCACACGAGAACCATCAACCGACCACGCGACCGATTCGACGGAGGACGTATGGCCCTCCAACACACTCACAGTCTCACCAGAATCCACATCCCACACACGAACAGACCCATCCCACCCCCCGGTCGCCACACGAGAACCATCAACCGATAAGGCCAGCGCTCCAGAGCCGAGTACTGGGAGGATGATCTGCCCGTGTTGATGCACACTCGTCATTTTCTCCCCCATAGAGGCCCACGTGGCCCCTGGATGGCCCGACGGCCACAACGCGCCTTTACTGCGGGTGTTGGTGAAGGTCGCCTGGGTCAAACGAGCATCCGTGAAGTCAGCACGGTTCAGATTCACCTCCTGAAAGACGGCTCGCCTTAGGGAACAACCCACGAAGCTGGAGCCCGTGAGATCGAGTTGCCTACTGACGCTTCCCTGAATCACAATCTCATCAAGCTGAGCGCCATCAAGTTTGATCCCCCGCAGAGGGGGCATTGGAAGTCCCTGTCGATGAGCGTGAAGGGCGTAGGCAAGGAGAAGCTCACTCACCTGTGGCCGATAGCTGGTCCGCCAACGCGCGAGCTGATGAAGAGCATTGGAATACTCTGTTTGGAGCAGTTCACCGAGGAAGGTGAGCGTCTCACGGCTGGGCACGGGAATCCTCCAGCCTTCACACACATTCCGCTGTGCACTCTCGGCGAGGTGCCGGGCGAGGAAATACTCAAACAGGGAGGTGTGGGCGAATCTGAACCCGGCAAGAGGCTCGTCTTCACGACTGAGGAAAGTGGCGGTTCTGAGATCCTCCTCGAGACGTTCAACGTCGGCGTTCGAATAACGTCTCTGGAACCGAGCTTCGCTGGCCACCCACTCATGAAACCAGTCGTGCAGCTCTGAGACCGGCAGCAGACTCGTCCCAGAGCGCCACAAGTGCGCGGCTAGAGCCATCACCAAGAGCGGCTTATGTTCGCGCGAAATGTAATGCTTCAGGTCATCACGATCAAGCCATTCCTCTGTCATCAGTTCGTAGAGGGTGGCTCCCGATACTGGCTCTCCAGAAGCACGCCTATCCTCGAGTTCTGGAATCCGTTTCGAAATGAGTTTGAGCGTGTACGGCCGCTCCGAGAGCTCACTCAGATTGTGGACATTTCTAATGGTTTCCATCACCACATCAACCGGGATGGACGGAACTGCTGCTTCTAAGTACTTTCGCACCTGTTTTTCAGTCAGCGGCAACAAAGTCATTGCCCGATAACTCTGCGCAGTAAGGTCGGTCCTGTCCCGCAGAAGAAAGTGATTCTTCTGAGCCCTGAGAGTAGGGAAGTACTGCGTCCGACAGGTGAGCATGACTTTGGTTTGCAATCTCAGTTCTGAAGGCACAACGTCGATTACGCCGAGGAGCTGCTGCGTGAAAGCCAGTCCCGTCCTTTCGTTGAACTTGACCAGCAATTCATCGAGCCCATCGAAAATCACCAGACAAGGCGAGTCGCTCAACCATGCGACAAATCGATCCCAAGTGTAGTGCTTCGACTCCCTGGGGAGCCAGCCATCGCGCATACAGACCTCCACGGTCGCTCTCAGCGAAGAAGCTTCGTCTGCTCTGGTGATCTTCTTAAGGTCGAAGTAGAGGGGGATGGGAAGGGTCGGATCATTTTCTCGTCGTTTCTCCAGCTCTTTGGCAAGACGTTGGGAGGTCACCGTTTTTCCCATGCCATACTCGCCAAGTAGAGCGAAGAACTGTTCCCCCTTCGGGTCTGACACCCATTCGAGCAAGGCTTCCAGAATTGGCCGTCCAGATTCATCAATGGGAGTCGATTCCCACTTGTCCAAACTCACAGTCATCGCTCGAGGATCGTCAATGAAACCACCGCCTGCGAAGATGGGATCAAAATCTCCCATTGTGGCGACACTCGGACTTAAATTCACAGGGCGGCGCGCCGGTAAATCGGTTGCCCCTCTTTCAATGATGGCATGAACAACCTTTGCAGCTTGCCCGGCTGCAATTTTCTGATCTCGTTCCTTATGCGGATTATTCTTCTCTTCCGCCCAGTCGCAGATCCCTTTAACCAGCAACCAGCGAGTTTTTTCCCGACATGCCCGCTCGATGCCGGAGCCCTCCATTTCTCCGCCAACAATACTCGCATGTCTCGCCCTGAGCTCATCCCGATATTCCTTATTGTCTACCAGGGCATCGCCACTCAGCACGAGGCCTTGATGAATTCTCGGCCACCCCTCCTGTCCCCTGCGAGCATGCTCCAGCTCCCGCACCCTTGACAGAAGAACGTCTGATGCGGGCCTGGGAAATCCTCGTTGCGTATCATGGCCGTTGGGCTCGACCCGGACATGCATATAGTTGAGAATCGCTTCGCTCACGAGAACATCACCGATTTGTTGCTCCCCAGGCTCAACACCAAAGGCAATCCCCACAGCGTAGACCTCAGTCGGGTTCCAATTCTGTACCGCCTCTATGGCTGCGTACTGCGCTTCCCCAGTCGTTTGTCCCGAGATCGCGTGAATAATTCGCATTCCGCTGATGTCCGCGAGGTGATAGTAGCTCCGTTCACCACGGACCACGCGACGGTCCGGTTCTTTCTCACTACCCCTGAACTCCTTCCATACGGCCCGAGTTTCATTCGGATTGAATGTCAACAGCACGACCGTCGGCACCCCGCTCTCAACAGCCCGCTGCTCTGCGAGCTGGTCCTCAGGAATCGCCCTCAGGACGTCCGCATCAAATTGGGGACTCTCCAACTCAGGCCCCTCGAACCACACCCATCGAGAGCTAGCTCCTCCGCGCTTGCTAGGAGTGATGCACATACTGAAGGCCACCCCCTGCTCTTCGGCAACCTTGTTCACAGCCATCATGAGCCGGTTGAGATTCCGATTCAGGTTCGCAGTCTTATCTTCATAGGGGTAGAGCTTCTCAAACAGCTCAGAAACCAAGACACGACCTTCCGCGTCGAGCATGCCGACGACGACCCCTAGGGCCTTTGAATTGGCAGATGAGAGACCCTCAAGCCTCCGAATGACACCCCTCGCGCTGACGAAATCTAAAACTCTCACCACGACACCGTCCTTCCAACAGTGCCATACTAGCAGGAAGACGGCGCCAACATGTCTGAATTAACTGAATACAGTCCGAATAGAGGCTCTTCATAATTGAGGGTGTAGTTGGGGTCTGAATCCTCCTGTTTCGAGGAGGCAGCGGGTGATGTAGTTGGTGAGGTTTCGGAACCCGAGTGCGGATCCGCGTAAGTGTTCGAGGCGGCCGTTGATGGCTTCGGTGGGGCCGTTGCTGGTGTGGGGGTGGTCGAAGTAGGCCAGGATGTCTGTGGCTCGGCGTTTGAGTGTCCTGCCCAAGGTGGTGAGCTCGGTGAGGGAGGAGGGCATGCTTGTGGAGGTGAGGCGCGTGATTTCCTCGTGCATTAAAGTCTTGCCCCCACGCGCGTTGGATGAGCGGTAGGCTTCGATGATGTTCTGGTAGGCGCTCCAGGTGACCTCGAGGGCGACGTGCTCGTCGCCGGAAAACAGGTCGAGTATCTGGTGCTGCTGGCCAAGGGTGAGTAGGCAGATCTGGTGTGCAGCACCCTGCGGGCCTTGTAGAGGGGGTCCGTGGAGCGCCCGCGCCGGTGGTGGAGTTCTTGTTGGATGCGCCTTCGGCACTCATCCAAGGCGTTGTCGGCGAGGTGTACGACGTGGAAGGGGACCATGACTGTGGTTGCGCCGGGGAGCTCTTCGGCGGCAGCGCTCTTGAACCCGGTGAATCCATCCATCGCGACGATCTCGATGCGCTCACGCCACGTATCGGGGCGGGAGGCCAGCCAGGTTTTGAAGACCTGCTTGGAGCGGCCCGGGACCATGTCCAAGAGTCGGGAGGGGCCACTGCGATCACGGATGGGCGTCACATCCAAGATGACGGTGACGAATTTGTCGCCGTAGGGGGGTGTGGCGCCATACGTGTTCATCCACGCCAATGACGCGCACGCCTTCAAACCGGGTCGGGTCGTTGATCAGTAGACGCTGGCCTTCACCCAGGACAGCAGTGTTAGCGGCTCTTCCAGGACACAGCCAGGGCCTGGGCGATGCGCGCCACCATCACATGATGAACAACCACGCCCGTCAGCGCCCAGCGCACCGCCGCCCGTGAGAGCTTGGCGCGCGGATCGGCCGCTTGACTCATATCCTGACGCCACACGTGAGAACACCCTGTCAAGTCCCGGGTTTTGTGTAGGGATTTTTAGGCCGCTTTCTTTCGTGTTGTTGTGTGTTTGTTTTCTGCTTGTTGCGGTGTGATTCCGCCCAGGGCGAGGTGAGGGCGGCTTGTGTTGTACCAGTGGACCCAGGCTGAGGTTTCGCGTTCGACTTCGCGTTGGTCGCGCCATAAACCTGTGTAGCCGGGACGTGCTTTGTTGTAGATGAGTTCGGCTTTGTATAAGGAGTTCAAGGCCTCGGCTAGAGCGTTGTCGTAGGAGTCGCCGGTGGATCCTACTGAGGCTACGGCCTTGCATTGGGCTAGTGCCTGTCCGTAGCGCACGTCGCGGTATTGCACGCCCCGATCGGAGTGGTGCACAAGCCCTCGAGTGTCTATGTTTTCGCGGCGTCGCTGGCAGATCGCCATGTTTAATGCGTCCAGGGCCAGGTCAGTACGCAGCGAGGACGCGACCTTCCAGCCCAGGATTTTACGAGAGCCTGTCAATTTTTCTGTGTATGGGGGTTAGAGGTAGGGGGTGATTCGGTCGGGGTAGGCGGTGGTGAGTTGGGCGAGGGCTTGTTTCCAGTTGGCGGTGGTGTGTCCTTGGATGAGGCGGGTGTGTCCTGTTCGTTTGTTGGGGGGTTTGCCAGCGTCTGTGAGGCGCTGGGCGGCTCGTTTGTCTTCGATGTTGCAGATGGCGAGCCACAAGAGTTTGACGGCGGCTTCTTCGCTGGGGAAATGCCCGCGGTTCTTGGTGATTTTACGCAGCTGGTAGTTCAAGGACTCGATAGCGTTGGTGGTGTACACGACGCGGCGCAACATGGGCGGGAACGCCAAGAACGGCGTGAAGCGCTGCCAGGCGCGCTGCCAGGTGGCAACGGTTTGGGGGTAGCGCGCTCCAGGTCGCCGGCCGCAAACTCTTCGAGCGCCTCTCGGGCGGTTTCCTCATTGGGCGCGCTGTAGACCCTTTTCAGAGCAGCGGCGACGCTCTTGCGGTCCTTGTAGGACACGAAACGCATGGACGCGCGGATTAAGTGAACGACGCAGGTTTGGACCATGGACTGGGGCCAGGTCGCTTCGATGGCTTCGGGCAGGCCAGTCAACCCGTCGCAGCACACGATCAGGACATCGCGCACGCCCCGGTTAGCCAGCTCGGCGCACACGTGGGCCCAAAAAGCCCCTCCTTCATCGGCTTGGACCCAGATGCCCAGCACATGCTTGACGCCCTCCATGTCCACTCCCACCGCCAGGTGAGCGGCCCGGTTCTCCACCCTGTGATCGCGTCGGACTTTGATGCGGATCGCGTCCAGGTAGATCACCGGGTAGAACGCTTCTAGGGGGCGGTGCTGCCACTCCAAGACGGCCTCGCACACCGCGTCAGTGATCGTGGAAATCGCCCCCAGCGCTGACCTCCACGCCCAGGGTGGAGGCCAGGTGATGGCGGATATCGCGTACCGTCATCCCCCCGGCATACAAGCTGATAATCATCGCATCCAAGCCATCGAGGCGCCGCTGTCCTTTTACGTACCAGGCGCGGGGTGAACGAGCCTGCCCGGTCCCGGGGAACCTCGATCTCGAAGGCTCCCACCTCCGATATCACGGTCTTCTTCGTCGTGCCCCTCCTCGTGTTCGAGCGCGCCTGGGTGCTGGTTTGGCCCTTCTCATACCCCAAGTGCTCGGTCAGCTCAGCGGCCAACCCGCGCTCCAAGGCCTCCTTGAGCAACGCGGGCAACAAGCCCTCGCTGCCCGTCATCTCGACCTCGCCAGCATCAAGACGCTCAAACAACGCATCCAACGCCCCCGAGCTGCGAAGCTCCTCCACGGCCTCACGCCCACTAGCGCGAGCCACAACAACATCATCATCATTCATCATGCATCAATCCTTTCAAACAAAAGACGGATACACAGACAATTGAACACGCCCTTTTACGAGAGCACACGTCGGTGACGAAGGAGACGTAGACCCAGTCAGCCTGGGTTGGTACGTAGGTGATGTCCGCGACCCACAACTCGTTGAGGTCATGGGCCCCGAAATGCCGATTGACCAGGTCCAAGGGGCATGCATGGCGCGGTGCTGAGGCCGTGACATGGCGGGTCCGACGCCGACTCACGCCACGAATGCCCATACGCCGCATCAGTCTCTCGACCGTGCAGCGCGCCACGTGTCCCACGCCCAACTCGTGAGTGTTGAGGAAGGCGTGCATTTTGCGCACCCCGAACACACAGTAGTTCTCCTCCCACACGCGTCTGATCACGTCTGTGAGCGCCTCGTCGCGCACGCTGCGCGCCGACAAGGGGGCGCGCCCGAGCGGCGTAATAACTACTGGGAGCAACCCGCACCCCTGACTGGGACAAGACAGTGCAGATTGGCTCGACTCCCCACCGATGTCGATTGACCTCGATAAAGTCGTAAACTAACGCGCGAGGCGGTCGAGCTCCGCCCCGAAAAAAGCTGACGCCGCCTTCAAGATCTCATTGGCTCGGCGCAGTTCACGGTTTTCAGCTTCCAGCGCCCGGATGCGGGCCTCTTGATCACTGACCTCGCCGCGCTCATTGCGTCCGCCCTGCTCCACGGCGCGCACCCACGTACGCAACGCCTCAGGATTGATCCCCAACTGGCCGCTAATGCGCTTGATAGCACCCTTGCGCCTAGAAGGATCAGCACGAGCCTCCAACGCCATACGCGTCGCACGCTCACGCAACTCCATCGAATACTTACGCTGACCAGACATCCCAAACCTCCAATCCGGCCTAAGATACTCTCCACAATACCCGGGACATATCACCCCTGACACCGGTAGCGGCGCACGCTCACATGCAAAATCGTGGGACGCCACCCGTAAGGTTCATGCGCCAAGCGCCTGATCACCGTGTCACGAGAAATACCCTGGCACCCGCAGCGGCGACACCACCGATCCTCACCAGTAATGCGGCATGCCAACACTGCGTGGTCTGGCTCAATGCGCTGACCCGTCACCTCCAACCCCAGGTCATCCAGGCGCGTGAACGCGCTCAGGTCGGGGCGATCAAAGGTAGTATTGGGCATGTCGAGGTCTTTCAGATGGACGGTGTAGGAATCTCCATCATCGAAAGACCTCGACCCCTACCCGGCCACGACACGCCCAACCCCACCCAACAACACCTACACCCTCAAATGCGAAGAGCCAGCAAAGGGGCGCAGACATCCACACGTCTGCCCAATGACACCACCCCGAGCCGCCCAGCCCTGTACGCCACACCTGGAACTAACCCCTGCGCCACATGCCCGTTGCACTCGTGCGCTCACTTCCATGCCGCCACCCTCACGCCGTAGGCATCGTGGGGGGTTTTGCTACCATAGGAGGCTTTTGTCGGCGTGTCGCCGGCGTGTCGGGGGCCTATGGTCGCAAAACCCCCCATTGAGCACCGGGCAAACGTGATCCGCACGATGCCCAGAGCTAGGGGCAACGACGATACGCGACACATCGAGACGCCACGCACCGACGAGCGACGCAGCCACACGCCCCGCATCGAGGCGCCACGAGACAAGACGCCCCGCAGGGCGTGGCCTGCGGGGCGCCGATGCGTCTACAGACGCAAGTGTCAGTCACGACGCCTGCGCAGGGCGATGCCACCAGCGCCGATGAGGCCTAGGAGGGCCGCCGCACCGGCGAGGCCTCCCGCGACCGTGCCCGTGCGTGCGAGCTTCGGAGCAGGCGTCTGCTTCGCAGGCGTCGCGGGCGCGGAAGGCACAGGCGTCGCAGTCACCGAGGGAGTGGGGGTAGGTGTCGCGGGCGCGGAAGGCACAGGCGTCGCAGTCACCGAGGGAGTGGGGACGGGTGTCGCGGGCGCGGAAGGCACAGGCGTCGCAGTCACCGAGGGCGTGGGGACGGGCGTTGCGGGCGTAGAGGGAGTGGGCACAGGCGTCGCGGGCGTGGAAGGCACAGGCGTCGCAGTCACCGAG